>WNGI01011816.1_pt1 | contig 15531 bp, 13 predicted proteins | sample 5400621 | NCBI WGS metagenome assembly WNGI01 (sample SAMN13153374, study PRJNA577476) | soil metagenome | isolation source: 20 cm soil or saprolite under Garry oak tree replicate 1 | place: USA:California | collected 2016-06-15 | reverse complement strand
GCCGCTCGACCGCCGCCCGGAACGTGGCATGACCCGCCTTCTGCGGGCGGGGCTCGGCCTGCTCGTGGTGCCGCTCGTCGTCGCCTGCGCCCGGGCCGCCGCGAGAATGCGTGAGCATCCTGCTCGTGTGTCGCAGCAGCGATGGGCCCCCGCCTACTGCATCGCGGCGGTGGCGAGCGGCGAAGGAGTCCACCGCCGCGCGCGGCGATTGGGACGTTAGTGCGTAACTTGCGAAGCACTCAGCCCACCGCTGCGGAGCTGTTCGACTTGCTGTGGGAGAGCCTTGCGGAGCTGTTGGGCACGGCCGCAACCGCTACACTCGTGCGCCGCGCGACGAAGCGTGTGGCGGCGGAGGCCCCGGCGTCCCCGATGGTGAGTGTGACCCGCAACACGGTCACGTACGAGTATGAGGTACCCGAGAGCTGGCGACGTGCCGCCGAGCCGGACGCCTTGCGGGTGCTTCGTGCCTTCGCGAGGGAGCTGGGCGTGCTCCTGATTCGGTTGACGGGATCGGTCGTCGTCGAGCGGCTCGAACGGGAGCCGCGCTTTCGGGAGAGTGGCGTCTCGTTCGTCGAGGCGTCGAAACGCGGATGAAGGGCAGGAGTAAACTGGCGGACCGAGTGAGCAGCGGCAGCGCCGCCTTCGATCAGATCCTTGGTGGCGGGTTCCCCCGGGGCTCGGTCTCGGTCTTCGCGGGCGACCCAGGCACCGGCAAGACCATTCTCACGCTTCAGATGATGTTCCATCTGGCGCGCCAGGGAGGGCGGAGTCTGTACTGCACGACGCTCTCCGAGCCGACGCTCAAACTCATGCGGTTCGTCCAGGGTTTCGACTTCTTCGACCCGGTGCTGTTCAGAGACCGCATCATCATCAGGGACCTCGGCGCGGCCCTCCGCGCGGAGGGCATGGCGGCGGCGGCGGCGCAGGTGAAGGAGAACGTTGAGCACGAGGAGCCCGATCTGGTGGCCATCGACAGCGCAAAAGTGTTCCACGACTTCGCACCGGACCACGGACCTCCGCGGTCTGTCTTCTACGACCTGGCCGTGACTGTCGCGGCCTGGGAGGCGACCACGTTCCTCGTCGGTGAGTACCGCAGCGACGAGATCGGGCGGCTGCCAGAGTTCGGCATCGCGGACGGCATCATTCAGCTCAGAACCATGCCGGCCGAGCTGACGAAGGTACGCGAGATCGAGGTCCTGAAGCTGCGCGGGTCGTCCTACGTGAGCGGTCAGCACTTCTTCGACATCGACGCTGGGGGCGTCACGATTTACCCGCGCGTTCGGGCCCCTGACCAGACGAGCACGAGACCGTCGGCGGCAGGCAAGGCGGCCTCCACTGGGGTGAGCGGGCTCGACGCGCTCCTTGGCGGTGGCCTCCCGCGCCGCAGCGCGACCGTGGTCGAGGGCAGCACGGGCATCGGGAAGACGCTCCTCGGGCTGCACTTCCTGCTGGCGGGCGCCCGGGCCGGGGAGCCGGGCATTCTTCTCACGCTGGAGGAGACCCCGGAACAGCTCTGGGAGATCGGGAAAGGGTTCGGCTGGGACCTGGCGAAGCTGGAGCGGCAGCAGCGCCTCTTCCTCCACTACTCGTCGCCCGTCGAGCTCTCGACGGATCGCTTTCTCAACGACGCTCGGCAGCGGGTGGAGCGCGTGCACGCTCGGCGCGTCGTGCTCGATAGCCTCACGAGCGTGGCGCTCGGCGTGGCGTCGGAGCGCCGATTCCGTGAGCTGATCCACGCGATGACGAAGCACTTCCGCGCCGCGGGCGTGACGGTCCTGATGACCTCCGAGGTGCCCGACCTGCTCGGCTTCGGCTCCACGCGGATCGGGAGCCACGGGGTCTCGTCGGCCTCCGACAACGTGATCCTGATGCGATACTGTGAAATCGGTGGTCGCCTGGAGCGCGCGATCTCCGTACTCAAGGCACGGGGGGCCGCGCACGACAACGCGCTGCGGCGCGTGGTGATTGATCGCCGGGGCATGAGAGTGGCAGGCGGTTTCACGGACCTGCTCGGCGTTCTAACCGGCGTGCCGACCACCGTGAGGGAACCCTCTCAAGCCGCTCGCAGGAATGGTGGCGAACAACCACGACGCACCAATGCCAGCCAATTCCGCCGCACGCGTTCTCGCTGACATCGCGCATACCCTGAACTCGCCGGAGCAGGCGGAGCGACGGGTTCGCGGAGTCCTCGATCACCTTCGCCTTCTCGTCCCCTACGACTACTGCGTGCTCCTGGAAACGGCACCAGGGAGCAACCCACATCGCACGATCGTGCCCGAGGGTTCAGGGAACGAGGCCGTCTGCGAGGCGCTCGGACGGCTCCTCGGCGACCTTCGCGAATCGACCACGCCGAACTCGGATCCGCTCTCCCCTGAGGTGACCACTCGACCGCCGCACCGCTTCTACCTGGCACTCCCCATCGTCGGGTTCGACCTCATCGGCCTGCTCTACGTCGGGAGGGATTCGCCAGCCGCGTACGCCGAAGAGCATCTGCAGCTCTTGGCGGTCGTGGCGAGTCAGATCGGCGCGTATTGGACGGAGCTGCATCTCCAGGCGGAGAACGCGAGGCTCTACCAAGAGAGCAGAGCGGCGAACGTCGCCAAGGATGAGTTCCTCGGCATGTTCGGCCACGAGCTGCGGAACCCGCTCGCCGCTCTGAGCATGGCGATCACCCTCGCGCAGCTCGATCGGACGCGCATCGACACCTCCCTCGCCATCGCCCGCCGACAGACCGATCAGCTCACGCGACTCGTCGATGACTTGCTGGACGTGGAGCGAATCACGCACGGCAAGATTCGCCTGCGAAAGGAACCGGTCGAGCTCGCCGGCATGATCGAGCGTGGTGTCGGGACGATCCGCTCGCTCATTGCGAGTCGCGGTCATCGACTCGTGCTGTCCATTCCGGAGGGGCCGATCGTGTTGGAGGGGGATGCGAGTCGCCTGGAGCAGGTGGTGACGAACCTTCTCAACAACGCCGCCAAGTACACGGACCCTGGCGGCGAGATCACGGTCAGCGTCGAGGGCCGTCCCGAGGAGGCGGTTGTGCGGATACGCGACACCGGCATCGGCATCGCGCCGGAGATGTTGCCGCACGTCTTCGACATGTTCACGCAGGCCGAGCGCGCCCTCGACCGGGCGGAGGGGGGCATGGGGGTCGGCCTGACGCTCTCCCGCCGGCTCGTCGAGTTGCACGGCGGCCGGATCGAAGCGCGCAGCGAGGGGGTTGGAAAAGGGGCAGAGTTCATCGTCCGGCTGCCGGTACCCGCGCAGACCACCGACGCGGCAGTCGCGCGCCCGAAGGCCGGGCACGTCGAGAATCGCATTCGCGTGCTCTTGGTGGAGGACAACCGGGACTTGGCCGACAGCTTCCGCATCCTCATGGAGACGCTCGGGCACGAGATCCACGTGGCGCGCGAGGGCATGGCCGGCCTCGACGCGGCGCGCGCTCGACCATTCGACATGATTCTCGTGGACATCGGCCTGCCGGGGATGAGCGGTTACGAAGTCGCCCGACGCTTGCGCGTGGAGCCGGTCACTGAGAAGGCGATCGTGGTCGCGGTGTCCGGCTATGGTCGGGACGAGGACAAGCGAGAAGCACGGGCGGCCGGCTTCGACCACTATCTCGTCAAGCCGATCGATCCAGGCGCCCTCCAGAACTTGCTCGCGCGCGTGCGACGGGCACCCGACTCCTGAGGATCAAAGAAACCAGGCTCACCGCCCGATGACGTCGAGGATGCTGGCGGTGTCGCTCGCGTAGAGGAACCTCGAGTCCAGGGCGAGCTTCCTGATCGTGCCGGGGACGACGAGCTGATCGAGGAGTCGAGGGTGCGCCGGGTCCGACAGGTCGACCGCGGACACGCCGCCGGTCGGCACGTCCCCATGGGTCAGCGCCGGGGTGGCGAGATACGCGACCGTGCCGGACACGACGATCCCCTGTGGTGCGCCAAACCCCGGCGTGGCGTTCAGGAGCACCGGCCTCACCGGGTGGGTGATGTCGATGATCTTCAATTGGCTCCCGTCCACCGCATACGCCCGGGTGCCGCTTACCGCGATCGCGCTCGCCGAGGTGGCAAGCGAGCCGATGACGGCCGCGGTGTTTGGGTTCGTCACGTCGATGACCTGCACCGAGGTGGAGTCGGCTACGTAGGCAATGCCGTTGGCAATCGCGACCTCGGTCGCGAGTCCCGGCGTATCGACCGTGTTGACGAGCGTTGGCCTGCGGGGCGTCGACACGTCGACGATCTTCAGGCCGTAGCTGCCCGAGGCTACGTAGACGAGCGAGCCGACTACTTTGAGATCGCCCCCCGCCCCCACCGTCAGGCGACCCACGAAGGCGGGCGACGCCGGCGTGGCGACATCTACCACGACGAGATCGACGGAGCTCCCCAATTGCACGGCATAGGCCGTGTGGCCGGCGAGCGCGACGGCCGTGGTGAAGCCGGGGAACGTGCCCGCGACCCGCGGGGCTGTCGGGGTCGTCAGGTCGAGCACTGGCATGCCGCCGTTGCCCGCTCCCGTCACCGCGAGCGAGCCGACCACGGCCACGCCCGTATCGTTGGCGCCATCGTGGTAGTTCGCGATGAGCGTCGGCGGCGACGCGGCGACGTTCTGAAGGGACAGGCCGCCGGCGCCGCCGCCGAGATTCGGACTGGCGAGGTAGGCCGCCGTGCCCGCGACCGCGAGTTGCTGCGCGCCGTACCCCGGCGTGCTGGTGAGGAGCACGGGGGTGCGCGGCGTCGTGATGTCGATCACTTTGAAGAGGCTTCCATCCACGGCGAAGAGCCGTTTGCCCGCGACGGCGACCGCATGCGCCGTCGTAGCCAGCGAGCCGATGCTCGTCGGATGCGTGGGGTCGGTAACATCCACCACGTGGATCGTTGAGGAGCCGGCCACATAGGCGGTGGTGCCGCTGACCGCAACGCCCAAAGTCAGCCCCGGCAGCGCCACCGTGCCGACGACGATCGGGCGGTTCGGGTTGGTCACGTTGACGATCTTCAGGCCGTTGCCGCCAGCCGCCACGTATGCCAGCGAGCCGACGACCCGGAGGTCGCCGCCCGACCCCAGGCTGACGCGGCCGACGATGTCGGGGGCGGCGGGCGTCGTGAGATCCACGACGACGAGATCGGTGCCGCTCTGGCCAGCGACGGTTGCGTAGGCGGTCGTGCCGGCGAACGCCACGCCGCTGAAGGTCCCCGACAACGAGCCCACCGTGCGCGGCGCCGTCGGGCGCGTCAGGTCGACGACCCGGAAGCCGAGCCCGCCCGCCGTACCGACCGCCAGCGTGCCCGCCACCGCCACCCGCTGTCCGTAGAACGGTGGATTCGACGCCCCGATCACCATCGGCGCGCTCGGCGTGCTCACGTTCACCACCGAGAGCCCGAACTCCCGTGAGGCCACATATGCCCGATGCGTCGTGCCGTCCACGACGATGTCGCTCGCGGTCCCGACGCCGGGCACCAGGCCGACGAGGCTCAAGAGCGGCATCGTGGTCGTGGTACTGCGCCCTGTCGTCGTTGTGGTCTGCAGGCAAGCCGCGAGCCCAGCTCGTCGGCAGGTCCGTATGATCATCCTCCGGCACCGCCGGACCTGTTTTCTCGTCCCCCCGCAGCCGGCAAGGAACGCCGAACACTGGCGGCGGCAGGCGTGTCGGCTCGCAGCGCCGGCCGGCAATGTCAGCAAGACGGCAAGCAACAGTCCCAGCAAAGCCACGACACGCACGCCTACGGTCACATTCGAGGGTGGCGTCGTGCACGTGCGTGCCTCCGCGGAGGCGGAAACGTATCGGCGCGCAGGACGGCTCGTCGTGAACGTTCGGTTCAACCGAGGAAGTCCAGCGCCGCGTGGGCGACTTCCGCCGGCTTCTCCTCGTGTACCAACAGGCGACCGCCCGGAAGTTCCACCAGCCGCGCGTCGGGTAGCTGCTTCACCATCCTGCGCGCGTACTCGACGGGGAAGGTGGGATCGTCGGCGCCCCAGATCAGTTGCACCGGCATCGTGATGCGCGCATGGGCCTGCTCGAGGGCGTCCACCGGCCCCCACTGCAAGCCACGCAGGTAGCGGGCCATCCCTTCCATCCTGAGCGCGGAACGCAGCAGGGGCTGGATCACGTGCTCGTGAAAATCGCCTTCGAGCAAACCAGGGTCGGTGAAGCAGCCGCCGAAACCCATGCCAGAGCGCAGAAACAGCCTGGAACGCAGCAGCAGATGGAAGCACGCCATCGCCCCGGGCAGGGACAGCAGCCGTTGGTAGAGGGGAATCCAGGGCGGACGATGGTGTGGCACCTCCGTGTTGATCAGGACCAGCTTCCGGAGGCGTGCGCTGTCGGCCAGCGCCAGATAGCGCGCGAAGGTGCCACCGGTGTCCTGCGCCAACACGCGGTAGTGCTCCAGACCCAGGCGGTCCACCAGCGTCTTCAGCGTCTGTGCCTGCCCCGGGAAGCTGAAGTCGGTTTTGTCCGTCCACTCCGACTCGCCCATGCCGGGAAGGTCCGGTACGTAGCAGGTGTGGCGCTTCGACAGCTCCGGCAGCACCTTGCGCCAGGTGAAGCCGGACAGGGGAAAGCCGTGCACGAGCAGCAACGGCGAACCGCTACCGTAGCGACGGCAGGCGAGCCGCGCTGTGCCCGTGTCCACCTTTTGCATCGGCATGTCGAAGTAGAAGCGCGTGGCCGCTTCGATCATCGTCGATCTCCGCTCGCGACTGCCCGGCTCATATCACATCACGCAAGGCGTCAGGCAGCTGATCCGCTCGCGCCGATGGCGGAGCTGGCAACGGCGGTCGCAGCGATCAGCCACTGGCTCTCGAGACCCGCGGCCCGGTGCACCCCGATCTGCTCGACGTGCGGGTCGGTGGCGATCTCGAGGAAGGTCTGGCGCGACGGGTACTCGACGAGGCCGATCACGTGAAAGCCCTCGCCGCCCATGCCGATCACCTGCGAGTCAACCCGTCCGATCCAGAGGAAACGACCGCCCTTGGACTCGACGAATGTCTGCATCGGCTCCGCGTAGCGTCGGTACGCTTCTTCTCCGGAGATGCCCTCGTCCGGCGCGTCGGCCCGCGGCTTGAAGCGCAGGAGGTTGAGCATCACGACGGGCTGGTCGGCCGGGCCGGCCAACAGGCTCTGCATCTGCTCCGGGGTTGGGTAGATTGCCATCGGGGCCCTCCTTCGGCGCTCTCGGCGGCGGGCGCGAACACGCCCCACGGCGCTTCTTGTGTTGTGGCACGCACTATGCCACAACAAGCCGCCGTGGCAAGCGGGGCGAGAAGAGCATCCGAGCTGGCCTCCGACGGCCGGGTGCGTCGCGGCGAGCGGAGCGGGCAAGCGATCGTCGAGGCGCTGGTCGGGCTGGTGGGCGACGGGATTCTTGAGCCGACCGCGCAGCAGGTGGCGGCGCGGGCCGGTGTCGGCATCCGCACGGTATTCCGGCGCTTCTCCGACATGGAGAGCCTGCTCGCGGAGATGGGCGCGCGCGTGCAAGCGGAGGCCATGCCGCTGCTGATCGGGGGCCGGCCGAGTGGCGATCTCACCGAGCGGGCGCGCGCCCTCGTCGGCCAGCGGGTCACCTTCTTCGAGCGCATCGCACCGTACAAGCGGGCGGGGAACCTGAAGCGCTGGCGTTCGCCCGTTGTGCGCGACCGCCACGCGCGCTTGGTACGGGCGTTGCGTGCAGACCTGAAGCGCTGGCTCCCGGAGCTCCGTCACGCGCCCGCGGGCGTCGCGGATGCGCTCGACCTGGCGACGTCCTTCGAAGCCTGGGATCGACTGCGCACCGAGCAGCGCCTCCCGCGTGAACGCGCGCAGGCGGCGGTCGAGCGAATGGTCCTCTGCCTGGTCGCCGAGCTGGCTCGATGACCGATCACGCCCTGCGCATCGTCGGCATGCCCGGGTCTCCCTACAGCCGGAAGATGCGCGACGCGTGGGTGCACCAAGCATCCCCCGAGGCTCGCGGGCTGCCACAGCCGCGCGTCGCGCTTCTGCCGCAACTCATCCTGCGCGGCCCGGATGGTGCTCCCGAGGCTGCCATCGACTCGACGCCGTTGATTCGCCGTCTTTGAGCTCTTCCGGCAGCCGTACTTCGGCGACACGCACGTGCACACCGCCTACTCGTCGGACGCGGTCTTCGCCGGCACGCGCGAGAACCCGCGCGGCGCCTACCGATTCGCCGAGGGCGAGCCCATCGGCCTCCCACCCTACGACGCGGAGGGCATGCCGACGCGCGCGGCGCAGCTCCGCCGGCCGCTCGACTTCACGGCGGTCACCGACCACGCAGAGCAGTTCGGCGAGATCCAGATCTGCCTCATGCCCGGGCTTCCCGGCTACGACTCGAGCGACTGCGTCGCGGCGCGCGCTCAGCTGGCCGCCCCGCTGCCGGCGCTCCCGCACCTGCTGCCGCCGCCCGCGGTCATCGCCTTCTTGTTGGGCTACGGCGTGCTGAGCCCCCCGCAGCGGTTCTCCTGGTGCGGGCCGAACGGCGCGGACTGCCTCGCGGAGGCGTCCCTCGTCTGGCAGGACATCCAGGCCGCGGCCGAGGAGTTCTACGACCGCACGGCGGCCTGCACCTTCACGACCTTCGTGGCCTACGAGTGGAGCGGTCAGCCGGGCGGCAACAACCTGCACCGCAACGTCATCTTCCGGAACGCCGTCGTGCCGGCCCTGCCGACGAGCTACATGGAGCAGCCGACGCCGCAGGGGTTGTGGGCGACCCTGCAGAGCCAGTGCGTCGACGGCCTCCCTGGCTGCGACGTGCTCGCGATCCCGCACAACCCCAACGCGAGCGGCGGCTTGATGTTCGCGCCGGTCAACGCGGATGGCAGTCCCCTCACCGCCGCCGACGCGGCGTTCCGCTCATCGATGGAGCCGCTGGTGGAGATGAACCAGCACAAGGGCGATTCCGAGTGCCGGCCCGGCGTGCAGTCGACCGACGAGATCTGCGGCTTCGAGAAGCTGAACCGCCTGCAGCTCTTCAGCCCGGTCTCCGATCCGAATCAAGTGTTTCCGCCGCTGAGCTACGTCCGGAACGCCCTCAAGGAGGGCCTCGTCCAGGAGCAACGGCTCGGCGTGAACCCGTTCAAGCTCGGGCTGATCGGCAGCACGGACACCCACAACGCGACGCCGGGGGCGACCGAAGAGCAGGACTTCGGCGCCAACGGGCACCTCGGGCTGCGCGACCACGCCACGCCGGCGTTCATGCTCGCCCGGGTCACCCCGGCGGGCATCGAGGCGACGCCGGGCGGCCTCGCCGTCGTGTGGGCCGAAGAGAACTCGCGCGATGCGCTCTTCGCCGCCATGCGCCGGCGCGAGGTCTACGGCACGAGCGGAACCCGCCCCATCCTGCGCTTCTTCGGCGGCCGCGAGCCGAATCTCCGGTGCCGCGACCCCGACTTCGTCGCGACTGCCTACGCCGGCGGCGTGCCGATGGGCGGCGAGATCGGGCCGGTTCGCGGCGGCCGCAGCCCTCGCTTCGGCGTCCTCGCGTTCCGCGATCCCGGGACGCCGACCGCTCCCGGGACGCCGCTGCAGCGGGTACAGATCGTCAAGGGCTGGGTCGATGCCGGCGGGCAGTCGCACGAGAAGGTGTTCGAGGCCGCCGGCGATCCCGACAACGGCGCTCGGGTGGACACCGCCACGTGCACGCCGTCCGGCACGGGCTTCGACTCCCTGTGCGCGGTCTGGAGCGATCCGGAGTTCAAGGTGGCGGAGCGCGCCTTCTACTACGCCCGCGTGCTCGAGAACCCGACCTGCCGGTGGAGCACCTACCTCTGCAACGCTCAGGGCATCGACTGCAGCGACCTGGCCGCCGTGCCGGCAGGCTACGCCGAGTGCTGCAACCCCGCCGTCGCGAAGACGATCCAGGAGCGCGCCTGGTCGTCGCCCATCTGGTATCGTCCCGAGGGCGTCGCGCGCGTGCGAGGCGTGATGCGGTTCGGCGACCAGCCGGGGGAAGACGTCCTGACGCTCGGGATCGGTCTCGGTCGCATGCCCGCGGGGCTCGATCCGTCGACGCAGGCGCTCACGGTCGCCCTGCGTGACGACGACGAGGTCTACCGTGTGACCATCCCGGCCGGCACGCTGCGCCAGGTTCGGCCGGGTCGATTGGTCTGGAACGACGCCACGGGGAGCATCGGTGGCATTCGGAGCCTCCGGCTCCGGCAGCGCGGTCGCCGGAGCGTCTTCTTCCGGCTGCGCACGGTCCCACTCGGCCTGTCGGCCGCGGATCGCGTCGACCACTTCATCGAGGTATCGCTGCGCGCCGGCACCGCCGCCGTCACCACGACGCCCCTCTGGCACTTCGACGGGACGTCTCTCGTCACGAAGGACTGACGCTTCGCCCGAATGCGCTGGCTGCGAGCACCGCTCCTCCACTTCCTCGCCGGCGGGGCCGCCCTTTTCTGGTTGGTGCACGGCTCGAGTCCGCCGACGGCCCTGGTGGTCGTGACGGCGCGCGACGTGAACCGGCTGCGCCTCGACTACACCCGCGAGACGGGTCTCGAGCCGACACCCGCCGACGAGGCCGCCCTCGTCGAGAAGGCGATCGAAGAGGAGCTGCTCGTTCGCGAGGCGTTGGCTCGCGGCCTCGACCGGAACGATCGGAGCGTGCGCAACTGGCTGGTCGAGCAGATGCGGGTCCTGAGCGACGACACCACCGACGACTCCGATCGGCTCTACGCACGCGCACGGGTGCTCGGCCTCGACCGGACGGATCTCGTCGTCCGACGCATCCTGGTGCAGAAGATGCGCCTCCTCGCCGCTCGCACCGGCGAGCGGCGCCCGAGCGACGCCGACCTCGACGCCTTCTACGCCGATCATCGAAACGAGTACCGGCCGCCGGACCGCGTCACCTTCTGGCACATCTTCGTGCACGGAGGCACCGACGCCGACGCGTTGCTGGCTCGCGTCCGCGGTCACGCTCCGGAGAAGGCCGCCCGCCAGGGCGACTCGTTCTCCGTTCCGCCGCACGTGGTTGCGCAGTCGCCATCGCGGCTCGAGCAGCTCTTCGGCGCCGAGCTCGCCATGGCGGTGCAGCGAGCCGAGACACGCACCTGGGTCGGCCCCGTGCCCTCGCCCTACGGCATGCACCTCGTCTGGATCGAGGCGCGTGAGCCGGGGACACCACCGCCCTTCGCAGCGGTGCGGGACCGGTGGCAGGACGAGGATCGGACGAGACGCGCCGCCGAGCTGCTCCGCGACCTCGAGCGGCGCTACCCGCTGCGCGTCGAGTCGGCCGCGTGGCGGCAGGGGAGGGCGTCGTGACCCGGAGCCCGGGGGCGTTTATTGCGGGCCTCGTCGTCCTGCTGGCACCGGCCGTCGGGCGCGCACACGGGCTGGATCCTGCCTCGCTGTCGCTGCGGGAAACCCGCGCGAGCGTGTTCGAGGTACGCTGGCGGGCATCGGCGCTCCGCCTGCCGGGCGCGAACGTCCAGCCGGTGCTCCCCGCGCGCTGCCATCAGGTCGGTCCTGCCGATGCCGTCGACGAGGCCGACCGCATCACGCTCCGCTGGACCGTCGAGTGCGGCCCGGGCGGGCTCGCGGGCGACGTCATCGGCGTCGACGACCTGGCGGCGGCGAAGATCAATGCCCTCCTCACCGTCGAGCGCCTGGACGGCGAGAAGCTCCAGACCGTGCTCGGCCCCGGGAGCCCGTCGTTCACGGTCCCCGCACGGCCGAGCCGCTGGGAGGTGGTGCGTGGCTACGTGACGCTCGGCATGGAGCACATCTTGACCGGCCCCGATCACCTGCTCTTCGTCTTCGGGCTGCTGCTCCTCGTCTCCGCCTCGCGGCTGCTGCTGCAGACGATCACGGCCTTCACGCTCGGCCACAGCCTCACCCTGTCCGCCGCGGCGCTGCACGCAGCGAACGTCCCGTCGCGTCCGGTCGAGGTCCTGATCGCGCTCAGCGTCCTCACGCTCGCCGTCGAGCTGGCGCGCGACGTCGAGCGTCCGACGATGCTCCGCCGCTGCCCGTGGGCGATGGCGGTCGCGTTCGGGCTGCTGCACGGCTTCGGCTTCGCGGGTGCCCTCGCCGAGGCAGGGCTGCCTGCCGGCGACATCCCGCTCGCGCTCGTGTCCTTCAACGGCGGCATCGAGCTCGGTCAGCTCGCGTTCGTCGGCGCCGTGCTGACCGCCGGCGCGCTGTTCGGGCGGTGGCTGCCGGCCCTGGCGGCCCGCTCCACGCGTCTCGCGGTCTACGCGATGGGGATTCTCTCCGCCTTCTGGTGTTTCGAGCGCGTTGCCGCCTGGCTCGTATGAGACCGAACCCCTACCGCGTCCACGGGATGATGCAGTCGTACTTCACCCGGAAGATGACCGGCTACCTCGACTACAAGGGCATCCCCTGGGTGTTTCGCCGCTTCCCGGGTGCGAGCCCCGAGGCCATGGCGTCGGGCTTCCCGGGTGGCGTGCCGGCCGTCGAGACGCCCGCGGGCGAGTTCATGTGGGATTCGACGGCCATGATCCACCACCTCGAGCTTCGCTTCCCCGAGCCGGCCGTCCTTCCGGCAGACCCCGTCCAGCGCTTCCTCTGCTACCTCGTCGAAGATGCCGCCGACGAGTGGCTTTACCGGCCCGCCGTCGGGACCCGCTGGTACTTCGCGGAGAATGCCGCCGTCGGCGGCTTCGAGCTCGCCCGCGACATCGCCGTCAAGATGCCCGTCTCGTGCGATCAGGCCCACGCCGCCGTCGGCGCGCACGTGCTGAGCAGCTGTCCGTCGCTCGGGGTGACCGCCGACACCATCCAGCTCTGGGTCGACGACGTGCTGCGGCCGTGGATGCGCGTCCTCGGCGCGCATCTGGCTCGCCGGCCCTACCTCTTCGGCGAACGCCCGTCGCTCGCCGACTTCGCCCTCTTCGGCGGCAACGCAGCACACTTCACGAACGACCCCCTCTGCCGCCGCTGGGTGGAGGAGGATGGCCCCGCCGTCGTGCAGCACACGCACCGTCTGCTGGAGCCGGAAGAGCAGGCGTTCGGCGCGTGGGACGAGCCCGCGGCCGTGCCCGACACGTTGACCGCGGTGCTCGCCGAGCTGGGCAAGCGGTACCTGCCGTGGGTCAGCCGCGCGTGCATCGACGGCGTGGCCGACGTCGTCTTCGAGAACGGCGCGCGGGTGGCCGTGCGCGCGACGGACTTCCTGCGCGCCGCGCGCGCGACCCTGCTCGCCCGCTACGTCGAGAGCCGCAGCGGGCGGCTCGACGCCGTCCTCGAGCGGGCGGGCATCCTGCCGTTCTTCGCGGACCACGTCGCGCACGCGGGCTCGATCCCGGACTTCCGCCAGCCGCCGCGTCCGGCGCTGAACCGTCCGTTCCCGCCGGCCGAGGCCTGAGCCGTCCATGCGGCGCATCCTCTGGGCCCTGCTCGCGCTCGCCGTTGCCGTCGTCGGGGCAGGCGCCCTCGCGCTCCGCTCGCGGGGGGTGCAGGACGCGATCGTGACCCGCATCGCGCAGCGCCGCATCGGCCAGGACATGTCCGGCCTCCTCGCTCCCGACGCGCTCCGCGTCCTGCTCTGCGGGACGGCGTCGCCCATCCCGTCGCCCCGACGTGCGGAGGCGTGCACGGCGGTCTTCGCCGGCGGTCGCATGTGGATCGTCGACACGGGGCCCGGGAGCTGGCGGACGCTCGCGCTCCGACGCGTCCGCGGCGAGGCGATCGGCGCCGTCTTCTACACGCACCTCCACTCCGACCACATCGGCGAGCTCGGCGAGTTCAACCTGCAGACCTGGGCAGCCGGCCGCGGGGGCCCGCTGCGCGTGTACGGGCCCGACGGCGTGGCCGACCTCGTGCACGGCTTCGCGGAGGCGTACGCCGCCGACGCCCGCTTCCGCATCGCACACCACGGCGCCGCGCTGCTGCCTCCCGACCGTGCCGCGATGATTCCCGTGCCCGTCGTGCTGGACGGCGCCGACGCCATGCGCGTGCTCGACGAGGATGGTGTCGTGGTGACCGCGTTCGCGGTCGCGCACGATCCCGTGAAGCCCGCCTTCGGGTACCGCTTCGACTACGGCGGCCGGTCCGTGGTGGTGAGCGGAGACACCCGCCCGTGTCCGAATCTCGTGGTGCAGGCGCGCGGCGCGGACGTCCTCGTGCACGAGGCGCAGGCAAACGCCGTCGTGCACATCATGGAGGCGGCGGCGCGCGAGGCGGGCGAGTCGCGCATCGCGAAGATCCTGGCCGACATCCCGAGCTACCACACGGATCCGGCCGACGCCGCCCGCGAGGCGGTCGCGGCCGGCGTGCGGCTCCTGGTGCTCACGCACTTCACCCCGCCGCCGGACAACGCCCTCCTGGCTCGCATCTTCCGGCGCGACGTGAACGAGGCGCCGCCGCGCGGTCTCGTGCTCGGCGAGGATGGGACGCTCATCGTCCTGCCGGCGGGGTCGGACGCGGTCGACGTGACCCGTCTCGATCCCTGAGCCCCCCGTCGCCGCGCCATGGCGTCCGGGGCCCGCTAGGAGACCCACGGGTTCGTTCTGCCGCCTCTGCCACGCTCTCTGCGGCATCGATTCGTGGGACCGCCAGCGCGCGCGTCGTTGACCGCGCCGGAGTCGCCCGCCGCGATCCCGATCTCGGCCGACTCGCACCCGGGGTCGGCGGTCCGGGGTGCTCGTCCGCCTCCGGGCCTTCCGCCGGCTGAGGGCGGACTCGACATTCCGTGGCTTCGTTCTGACCCGAACTGCCGCACCCGCTTTGTTCGCCGCTTTGCCAAGCCCGAGGTCCGCACCGTTTTCCCGACCCGCCGACCCAGGACCCTGTGCGCGGCGCCTTAGAAGGTCCTATCTTCCGCTGGAAATATCTTGACAGGCGGCTCCGGGCAGGCGCATTCTCCCGCTCGCTTGAGTGCAGCTCACTAGATAGCTATAGATGGGCACCAGCGGAAAAAGGGCAACGTGATGGCAGTGAGAACGAGTGGGTTTCTTGGAACGGCGAGGCGCCTGGCCGCGCTCGCGGCGGGCTCGGCGATGCTTTTGACCCTCGCCGGCTTGCCGGCGCCGGGGACGGCCTACGCGGACGCCGGGAACCCGATCCTCGGCACGATCCACGGCAGCCTCCAGCCCAACGCGGACGGCACGGTCACGGTCTTCGTGCGCGGCGAGTGGAACTGGCTCTCGCACAACTCGGACTGCAACTTCGACCGCGCCGCCACCGGCGTGGGCATGATCTGGAACGATCCCACCGAGCCCGGGTTCACGGTCACCAAGGGGACCATCGCGGCCGGGGTGGGCGTCATGGCCCTCCGGGGCACCACCCCCAGCGCCGGGGAGAATGCGAAAGCCTACCCCGACACCTACAACACGGTCGACCAGATGGTGCACCCCGTGGACCGGGGCAACCAGGTGGAGGGCTACAGCAGCGGCACCTTCCAGAGCACGACCGCGGGGTATTCCAGCAACGCCGCGGGCGACTTCCCGTTCGGACAGGTGTTCAGCGACCCGGCGACCCCCGGCCCCACGACCGCCAACGTCATGCAGTGGCGGGGCGGGTGCGGCCGCGAGCTGCTCACGTCGACGGCCTCGAATAGCGACCCCTTTGGCGAGGCGACG
>WNGI01002672.1_pt1 | contig 15532 bp, 17 predicted proteins | sample 5400621 | NCBI WGS metagenome assembly WNGI01 (sample SAMN13153374, study PRJNA577476) | soil metagenome | isolation source: 20 cm soil or saprolite under Garry oak tree replicate 1 | place: USA:California | collected 2016-06-15 | reverse complement strand
GCGACGTGCTCTCGAACAGCGATTTCGCCTTCGGCGATGCCGGACGTGCTGGTGCCTATCACGACGGCCACACGCGCGCCGCCGAAACGGTCGACGGCGTTTTTCACCGCGGCCTGTATCTGGCTCAACGCCGTTAAGGCCAGCCGGTTGTTGCGGCTCCGATCCGGCAGCGGTAGTTCCTGGGAATCCGGCAATAACAAGCCATCGTTCACTCGCCCGAGCGGGAGTGAACGTCCCGACGAGTAAACGTCGGTCAGCTCGACACCGCTCTGCGCCAGCTCCAACAGCCGGCGTCTGGTTTCGCTGAGCGAGTTGCCCAGCGGGCTGAGCATTCCCAGCTCGTTAAAATAAATCATCTCAAGGACCGCTCGATACCGACTCGATGGTCAATCGGTAGTGGTAGCGAAGATTGGTCAAGTCGATTTTGCCGATCCAGCGCGGCTCGCCGCTGTAGTCGATTACCATGACCGGCTGATCGCCCAAGCTAAGCGTGCGGCGCCAGCCCTGTTCTTCGATGCGCCACCCCGATGGTAACGCTTGCCTGATAGCTTCCGCGGGCCAGAGCGCTAGTTGCAAATCTTCCAAGACATCCTCGCCGCGCAGCTCGGCCGGCAGCAGGGGATGGCGCCAGGATTGTAAGACCCGGCCGTCGTAATGCAGCGAAAGAACCCGCTGTTCGAGCGTGAGACCGACCAAGTCCAAGCGTTCAGTGTCGACTTCGAGGACGGCCTGGAGGTTATCAACGCGGCCCCCGCGCTCCACGCGGATCTGTTGCTGCACGCTGATCGATGCGCCCAGTGTCGCCGGCGCGAGCTTCAAGCCAAGCCGCGCCGGTTGGGGCGATGTCAGCGCGCAGCCCGGCGTGACGAGCGCCAACGCAACCAACACTGCGGCGGTCCGGATCACTCCTGGTAGCACAGTTCCTCCAACGCCGCCAAGCGCCGGCCGGTGTCGCGCACGTAGGGATTGGCTTCATCCCACGCGTATCCCGCCAAGATCGCGCAGATCATGCGGCGAATCTCCTGGGGTTGCCGAGGATGAAAAATAATTCTTTGAAAACCGCCTCTGTACCAGGATTCGACAAAAGCCCGGAAGGTATCGACGCCACGCTTGAGCGGCGTGGCGAAGTCGCCTTCCCAGTCGACGGCTTCGCCGCGCAGGTAACGCGGCACGACGGCCGCGGCGAGAGCGGCGGATTTGAACGCGATGGTGACGCCGGAAGAAAAAATCGGATCGAGAAATTCACCGGCGTTGCCAAGCAACGCGTACCCCTTGCCCCACAGCGATTGGACGTCGCTCGCATAGCCGACGATCTGCCGCGCTGGCGTATCCCAACGCGCTTGTCCAAGCAGGGCGCTGAGAGTCGGTTGTTCGTCGATCAAGGTGCGAAGCCGGTCCGTCGCCGTGCCCTCATAGCCCGCCAGAAAATCCCTTTCCGCCACCACCCCGAGCGACGAGCGCCCGTCGCTGAACGGAATCAGCCAATACCAGACATCGTCATGATCCGCATGCACCGTCACGCGGATCTTGTTGCGGTCAAAATCGGCGGCGGTGATATGGTCTTCCACGTGGGTAAAAATAGCGCCGCGCACCGGGAAGCGCGACGGTTTTTCCAATCGGAGCAAACGCGGCAGCACACGGCCGAAACCGCTGGCATCGAGAATGAAACCGGCTGCAACGACATACTTTTCGCCATTCGGGTCTTTCACCGTCACGCACGGGCGTGCGCCGTCAAGATCCACCGCAATGGCTTCCTGGCGAAAACGCAACTCCGCGCCTTGCCGCTGGGCCTCCAGCGCCAGGATCTGATCAAAACGGGCGCGCGGCACTTGATAGGTCGTGCTCCAGCCGTCGGAAAACTTATCGCGAAAATCGAATGCGGTGTATTGCGCGCCGCGCGCAAACGCCGCGCCGTCTTTCACTTGAAAACCCGCCGCATTAACAACTTCCAACATGCCCGCCTGCTCCAGGTATTCCATGCTCTGCGGCAGCAAACTCTCGCCGATGCTGAAGCGGGGAAATTGTTCGCGCTCGATCACCAGGACTTGCAGACCCTGTTGCCGCAGCAAGGCCGACGCCACCGATCCGGCGGGACCGGCGCCGATCACCAACACATCGACACGAGCAATGTTTTCTCCCCGATAATCCATAGCGATCAAAGCCCCCGCGTTTTTTCCACCTGATAGTCGTCAAAGCAAGGAACGAGCAACCACACCGCTGTGGTGCCGATCAGCATGGTCACTCCGAAAGCCTGCAACGCCGGAGTCTTACTTAAGCTCAGCAAGCCAAAGGAAAGCAGCGTACTCAGAGCGGAGAGCACCACGGCAAGCCACGCGATGGGATCGCGACGGGCGCCAGGCTCCTGGAGAAAAATCCCATAGTCGACGCCGACTCCGAGGATCAGCATCAACGCCAAGACGTGAAACAGCTGCAAGCTCTGACCTGTGATACCCAAGAGCGCGAGAGTGGCGATACTGGCCAGCGCCGTCGGTGCCACCACGCGCCACGTGGCGCCGCGATAACGCGGGTACAGTAAGCCATATACCGCGATGTAAGAGAACACGACCACCCAGCCCATATAGTGCCGATAGCGGCCGAGCACCGTCGAGATCGCTCCCACAGCATCCACCCAACGTACGCCATCGAGTCCCGCCGCGGCACCTTCCAAGATCGGCAAGCCCGGCTTGCTCAAACCTTTCACGGCAACGATGCTGGCGTAACCGGCATCGACTTGACCGATCCAAAGATAGCGCCATGGCTCACTGGTTGGCGATTTGAGAAAATCGTCAAGGAGAACCGGCAATTCAGACGTCCTAAAACGCTCGCGGGTGGCAGTCACCCATTGATTGCCTTCGCCGATCCGCGCAGCCAAGACAGCCAAAGGCCCACCGTCGTTCAAAACTTTCTGTTGGATCAGCTGAATTCGCGCAACCTGCGCGTGCGCAGAAGGTATCCAATTGGACGTCGCGTGATAACCACTGATGATTCGTCTTTCGATCAATGGATCGAGCCGCTGCTTGAGTGCTTCTTCACGCTGCAGCACGGCTTCGGCGCTGGCGCCACGCACTAGATAGAACTGTGCGGGCGTCGGCAGATCCAGCAACCGGGTCAATTTGATTTGGTCATCGAGCAGACTTTTGGACGGATTCTGCAGCAATCGTATGTCATCGCTGATCCCAAGCCGCGAGCCGCCGAAAATAGCCACCGCTGCGAATACAATAGCCACCACGAGCGTCCGCCGATCACGTCCGAGCAGCGGCCAGCGTGCCAGGGAGCCTACGTACCAGTTCGCGAGCCGGATCTTGGTCAAAGTGTCCGAGCGAACCAGCACGGGAAACCAACAAACTACCGTCAACCATGCGAATACCAGCCCGAGCGCGGAAAACACGGCAATCTGCCGCAATCCCGGAAACGGCGTAAGCGCCAGGCCCATGTAACCGATGACGGTCGTAATCAACGTGAGCAGCAGCGGCGGTAGTAAGCGCCGCAACAGTTGCCAGGAATCAAGCTGCGCGTCGGCGGCAACCCGATTGCACAGAAAGTAAATCCCATAATCCTGGGCTCCGCCGATCAGACTGGCGCCAAATACCAAGGTCAATAAATGCAGCCGGTCGAATAACAACCAGGACGCGGACAACGCGCCCAGGCAACCGACGGCGATGGACAACATGACCAGCACGATGGGTTTGAGGGAGTGAAACGCAAGCCAAATCAAGAGTATGATGCCAAGGATAGAGCCAAACCCGATGACGGATAATTCCCATCTCGCTTGTTCGCCAGCGGCGGCGGCATGCACCATCACACCCCCGACCACCACTTCGGCATCAGGCGCAATGTTTTGCGCCGCGCTTTGCGCCTGTGCTAGCAGCGACATGACGCTCTGCTGCGCCGCCAAGGAAAATGCCGGGGCGCGGAGCGTGATCGGCAGCACTACATATTCGAGCCGACCGTCGCCGACGTAGAGCCGACCGTCGCGCGGTCTAACCGGCGTTTCCTGCGCGCGCGCTTGCACCCACCCACTGAACAAGCCAAACGGATCGTCCTGCCAAGCGACCGCCTGGCCGCCGCCGAACGGGCTGTAGAGATTGGTTAACGCCACGTTGACCCAGTATTCGTTACTTTGGCCGCGCAACGCCGCCTCGTCCCGGGCCGTCAACAGAACCACGCGATGCCGTTGGAACTGTGCCAACCCATCGGAGAACGTTTGATCCATCACACCGTCGTTTAATTGGATGAGATCTTCACGGGACTTGAGCACGGCGCGATAGGCGTCCGCGGCGCGCCGAGCTGCCGCCCACTCACTGGCACCGACAACCACGATCAACCGTTGTTGCGCCGCCTCCGCCATGCGTGAAAAAGATTGTTGAAGGACGGGATCTTGTTGTTGCGCCGGCAACAGCGCGAGAATGTCCGTATCGGGCGCGATCCGCTGCCCTAGCCACAGATACGCGCTGTGCGACAGGAGTAGGAAGACGACCAATCCCCAAAAACCTGCAAGCAAGTTGCGGCGATTCAAAACAAAGCCGCCTCGTCAGCCGTCATGGCGTCGGTACCGCTCTGGAGCGCCGAGAATACAATGCTGGTGCGGTCTCCGCTCGTGTGATCGATGGTCACGTTCTTGACGTATTCTCCCCCGTCTAGGGCGATTTTGCCTACGGCTTTCGCCACAGCGGGCTCGCGTGCATTAAGCGTCACGTTCCAACTGTTCTGGTAAACACTGCCGTCGATTTCGAACAGCTTTTCGAGCTCGCCGAGATGACCCGCGAGTAACGCGAACATGACCTGATTGATCACGCGCACCGTCGGTTCTTCTTTTGCGCTGAGCCGAAAGGCTACGCGCTCGCCTTGGAGTTGAACGATTTCATCGCGAGTGAGCCGCACGGTGTTGGGAAAAGGCTGCAAGGTGCGCCACAGCACGCCCTTGTCGGCAACGATGCAAAAGCGGCCGTTGGATTTTACCGGTTTTTTCAATCCAACCAGCTGCTTATTCTGATCGAAGCGACCGCACAGGACTTTAGGTCTCGCCAATAGTTCTTGAATCTTTGCCACAGGCGCAGCCCCTAGCAGTACGAACGAAGAAAGGATCGCGCACCAGGGCAAGACCCCGCGCATCATGACGGCGCAACTCCCAACTTTTCCAACAAAACGGCGGGTGAAACAAAGCACATCTTCTGTGTCGCAATCTCCACGGCGACCTGGGTCGTGGTGGCGCGGCTGAGCCGTCGCCCGGTGCTGCCATCGGAGATCAGGTAGGCGATCTTCAGGCGATTTTCCCACTCGACGATTTCCGCGCGCAGCTTGAGCCGCTGGCGGTAGGCCGCCGGCGCGATATAGCGCACGTGCATATCGATCACCGGCCAAACGTATCCCGAAGCTTTCATCTGGGCGTAGTTGTAATCGATGGTGTCGAGCAAAACACCGCGAACGATTTCGAGATATTTGACATAGTGGCCATGCCAAACAACTTCCATTGGATCGAGATCGAAAAACTCCACGCGCGTCTCGGTTTCCGCGTGCCAGCGCTCAGACGGCTTGCTCATAGAGTTTCCAGGCGCGTTTGCGGATACGCTCCAAGAATAAACGCAGATCCGGCTCCAGACGACGATCTTCCCGCACCACGGCGATATCTGCGCTTAGCGCATCAAGCATTTTTTGCAGTCCCGGCTGCGGCGCCAACGCCGGGCTAATTCGCCGGCGCAGCCAAACGCCCTGGTGCACCGTGATCAGCAGAGCGGCGGCGACCTGCTCGGTCAACTCGAGCACGCGCAAGCAATCGCGCGCGGCGATGGTACCCATGCTCACTTTGTCCTGGTTGTGACATTCGGTGGAACGCGAGAACACCGACGCGGGCATCGTCAACTTAAGCGCCTCCGCGCACCACGCCGAAGCGCTGATCTGCAAAGCTTTGAGACCGTGATTGATCGCCTGGCGCGGCCCTTCCACGCCGGTTAAATTGGCCGGCAAGCCGTTGCTGTATCGGCTATCCACCAGCAGCGCCATTTGCCGGTCGAGCAGATCGGCCAGGTTGGCCACGGCGTTTTTCAGGCTGTCCATGGCAAAGGCAATGTGACCGCCGTAGAAATGGCCGCCATGCAGAACGCGCTCGCTGGCGATATCGATGATCGGGTTGTCGGTGGCGCTGTTGAGCTCATTCTCGATAAACTCACGCAGCCAGGGAAGCGCGTCGGCGAGCACGCCGATCACGTGCGGCGCGCAACGAATCGAGTAGCGGTCCTGCAAGCGTTTGCCGTTCAGCGGCGCTCCCTCGCTCGACAGATCCTCGCGCAGCCACGCGGCCACGCGTTGCTGACCGCGATGGGGCTTTACGGAAAAAAGCGTCTCGTCGAAATGCTCGGCGTTGCCATCGAGCGCGAAGGACGCCAGGGCGGTAATGCGCGTCGCTAAACGGGCGAGATACTCCGCGCGCGAGTACGCCAGGCACGCTAACGCGGTCATCACCGCAGTCCCGTTCATGATCGCCAAAGCTTCCTTGGGCCGCAACTTGAGTGGCATCATTCCAGCTTCAGCCAATGCCGGCGCCGCAGGCGCTGCTGCACCGTCGCGCCACACTTCGCCTTCGCCGCACAGCACCGCGGCTAGATAGGAAAGCGGCGTCAGGTCGCCGCTCGCGCCGACCGAGCCCTCGGAGGGAATCCGCGGCAACAGATCGCAGCGCAGCAGATGAATCATCTGTTCGAGCAATGCCACGCTGACGCCGGAAAATCCCTTGCAGAGTGACGCCAGTCGGGTCGCAATGATCGCGCGAGTCTCCGCCGGACCGAAACATTCACCCAAACCGCAGCCGTGAAAGGTATAAAGGTGGCACGGCAGCTCGGCGACCAATTCCGGCTGGACCGTCACGGTGCAAGAGTCGCCGTAGCCGGTAGTTACGCCGTAGATCGAGCCCTCTGCGGACAGCAGCCGGTCGATAAAGTCCGCACCGCGCGCGATCGACGCGCGAAATTCCGGCGCATCGGACAAGACCGCCGAGGCCGATCTCTCGGCGATATCGACAATATTCTCGATCGTCAGTCGGTCCGTGTCGAAACGGACGGCAGAACCGCCGTTGTTAGTCTCAATGGGGTGCATGGGATCCATCCGTGTTGGGTGCGCTCCAAAAATCGTAGAAATTAAACCACTGTAGCGGGGCGCGCTGGCAGAAATATTCCAAGCGCGCCGCATAGTCCGCAACACAGGCCGCAAGTGCTTGGTCACGGCTCCGGCGCGGCAGCTGAATCAATTCACGAAATAGTTCGAAGTGAATTTCCGAGCCGCCTGCGGCGCGGAACGAAAATATCAGATAAACCGGACATTGAAATAAACTGGCGAGAACGTAGGGACCGACCGGAAATGGCGCCATGGCGCCGAAAAATTTTGCCATGGCGATCCGGGGATTCGCCGACACTGGAATGCGATCACCGGCGATCGCGACGAATTCTCCCCGGCTGATTTTTTCCGCGAGCAGCATCGCTGCCCCGGGAGTCAGCTCGGTGACCTGCATCAAATTGAGCTGACTGTCGGGATCGAGCTGGGCCAACAATTGGTTGAATCTTGCCGCATGCTTGGTGTGCAACAGCACGGTCAATTTGAGCCCCGCCTGGCGCCGCGACAAAACCCGGCACAATTCTAAATTGCCAAGGTGGCAACAAATCAGCAGCCCGCCGCGATGCGTGGCGATTTGCCCCGCAATGAGATCCAGGCCGTTAAATTTCACCGAGTCGGTGTCGAACAAGCCGCCCCACAGGAGCATTTTATCGAGAATACTCTCGCCGAACGCGGCGAAATGGCTCAACTCGATGCGCGCGCCGGGTCGAAGTCCCAGCGAAGGGTCAAAAGACGAAAGCCGGCGCAGGTAATCGCGCGACGCCTTGCGAGCCGCGGGTTTAGCGATCATGTACCAGAGCAAAACGGGGTAAAGCACGATTTGGAATGGCCAGCGGCCGAAAACCCGCGCCAGCCAGTACAACAGTCGCATGCCCGCGACGAAGCTGAATTCATTTATTTGCGACCAGTGTTGAGCGCGGGTCGTCGCAACGGACGGATTCATAGGGGGCTCCATCGGCGCGCGATCAGCGCCGGCGAACGCGCTAACATGCCGAAGAACAAGGTCGCGTGCAGGCGCGAGATGAGCAAGCTATCAAGCCAGCCGCGAAAATGCGAGACGCCGTCGCTGGGGTAACTGACCTGCGTCGGTAGATTGATAATTTCCAATCCCGCCCAATGGAGCCGCACGAGCACTTCGATGTCGAAGCTCATACGTTCGGCAAGCTTATGGCGCCGATCCAGCTCGATCATGGCTGGCAATGGATAAACGCGAAATCCACACATCGAGTCTTTGATTTGCCGCGACAAAGTATTGATGGATACCCAGACATGGGTCAGATATCTCGCGCACAGACGCAATGACGGCGCGGTCTCGTCATATTTCGGGCAGCCAACGATCAGCGCCTGCGGCTTCGCTTCGGATTGCTCAAGAAAGCGCGGGATATCGGCGGGCTGGTGCTGGCCGTCGGCATCGATCTGCACCGCGTGGCTATAACCTGCTCGAGCCGCGGAGCGAATTGCGGTCATTACGGCGCCGCCTTTGCCGCGATTGACCGAATGGCGCAGCAAAGTGATTTGCTCGGGTGTGGCAGCGGCCAAACCGTCGAGCACGGCGGCGCACCCCGGCCCGCTGCCGTCGTCGACGAGGATGCAAGGTAATCGCTGCGCGAGAATTCCATTGACGACGGAACCGACCGCCCGCTCGTGGTTATAGACCGGGATGACGACGCAGGGTTTAAACATTACCCGCTCCGAAAATAACTCGTCCTTTGGCATGGGCGCCGAGACGGGAAGTGATTTTGAAAGCCAACGAAGATTTAGCGGCTTCGTGGACCAGCTCGAGCATGATGGGCGTCTCGGGTGGGATCAAGCGCATGAATTTGAGCGCATGAAGACCGCGGAAAACAGGCGGTAAATCGAAGCATTGCCGCGCGTACGCAATCACCCAATCGACCTGCACCACACCCGGTAAAATCGGCCGTCCTGAAAAATGGCCGTCGAAGTAGAGCAAATTGCGTGGCGCGGTCAACTCGAACACGGCGCGCTCTGGGCTTTTTTCGATGAGCCGTTCCTGCGGCTGGGTTGGACGGACTGGCTCGGAAGCCAGCAAGGCGAGGAGTTCGGCATGGGTGGTTTTTCCTTGTGCATTGACGGGAAGCGCGTCGAGATAGCGCCAGATCCGCGGCAGCCCCACGGCTTCGATCGATTCGCTCAACAGATTGCGCAGCAAACCGCTAAATGCTCGCTTGCCTTTGGCGATCAATTCCCCGCGGCCGGGCTCCGAGGGAATCACGAACGCAGCGACTTGCTGGCGCCGTCCTTCGAGCACTACCACGCGCCCGGCGCGAACCCACGGCGATGACGTGAGCAACGACTCAATGGCTTGCAGCGAGATTCGCTTACCCTCGATCTTGGCGATCTGATCGACGCGCCCGCCGAGAATGAACCGATTATTTTCAGTCGGCTCCACGTGGTCGGCCAGGCGAAACCAATTTTTGTCCGGCAGATGTGCTGAGCTGACCTCGATCACTTCTTCCCGCGGATCGAAGCGCCAGGTCACCCCCGGCAGCGGAGTCCACGGCTGATCTGGCCCCTTGTCCTGCTGGCGATAAGCGATGCCGCCGGTCTCGGAGCTGCCGTAGACTTCGATCGGCGCCCGCCCGAAAAGCCGCGCGCACTCGCTTGCGACGTCGAACGACAGCGGGCCACCGGATGAGAATACAGCGCGCAGCCGGGTCGCCGCCCGAGTCCAGGCGGGGTTCTCGGGCAATCGCTTCAAATGCGCCGGACTCGACACCAGGACCGCTTCCCGCTCGGCTAAAGTTCTTTCCAGTTCTTCGTAATATGAAACGTTTTGCGCATGGATTGCGCGTCCGGCGGCGAGGGGCCAGAGCACGTTGAACAATAACCCGTAGATATGCTGATGCGATACGGTGGAGATAATATCGGCAGCGCCCAGCGACGCGCCGAATTGTTTTTCCAGGGTGCTCACTTCCGCCGATAATTGCGTCAGCTTTTTTGAAATCGCTTGGGCTGCGCCGGTGGTGCCGGAGGTATAGAGCACGACACCGACAAACTCAGGGTCGAGCCGGCCAAACTCCATCGCGTCGCCATTAGAATTCTGAAACGCCGGTATTTTAGGTTCCCACTGCGGAGAAAATTCGCCCAGATAGCCATCCACCGCGCGGCGAAGCGTCGCGCAAGTATTCGGCAAGCTATCGCCGGGCAAATAAATAATTTTGCCGGCGTGCCAGGCGCCGAAAAGCGCCGCGGCGAACTCGACGGCATCCGTGTGATAGAGCGCGAAGCCTTGTTCCGGCGTGCCTTGAAGCAAAGAACGCCACGCGCCCGCGCGCCCGATAAACTCATGCCAGCAGACTGCGCCTCCGTGCCGCCATGCAACCGTATCGGATGGCGCACGCGGCAAGGTCAGCCACCCCAACAAATCGAGCGCGTCAGGCATGATGCCGCCTTTTGAAGCGCCAGCGGACACAGTACTCGCCGGCAAACAGAAGCCCCATGAAGACGTACGCGATCAAGCCGTTATAGATCGTCCAGACAACCGCCGGTGTCCACAGCGCGGTAATAAGCGCGATGATGCCGTTAACGGCAAAAAATACGCACCAGACTTGCGTTACACGGCGTGTGTACAAGACTGCGGCGGCGGGAAGATCGGCATCACGCGCGCGGGCGATCCGTTCGATTACCGTCGGCGGAACAACCAAGCTATAGGAAAACAAGCCCAGCAGTCCGGCGTTAACCAGCACGGGATAGAGTTTCAATGGCAAGGGCGCGTTGACCCACAGGGTCAATGCGAAGAGCAACAGAGTTCCACCCGTCCACCAGGCCCAACCCCTGTCACTTTTCACCATCGACAGTCTAAAGAGCGCGACGAGCAAGAGCAGAAGCGCGAGGTAGCGCGGCTCTAATTGTCCTTGCCCGAGCCAGATCGCGAGCGGATAAATCAGCACGATAGCGACCGTCAAAAAGCGCAGCACGGGACGCACTCGAATCACTCCAATGCCAGACCGGCCAATGCGTCGACGACGTCCCGCACCGTGCGCACACTTTTGAAGACCTCCGGTTGCAGCCTTTTGCCGGTCAATTGCTTGAGCTTCACGGCGATGTCCACTGCGTCAATACTGTCGATATCGAGATCCGTATATAGGTTCGCGTCCAAAGTGATTCTCGCTTTATCCAACTCGAACATCTCGTGCAGAATATTGACCAACCAGGCGTAGATCTCCTCTTGGCTCGTTGGGATGGCCGCAGTCATTTCAACTTCTTTCATTTTTAACGTTCTCCCCAATCATGTTCGCGAGCGCGCGAACGGATTCGAAGTGGCGGCGGTTTTCCTCGGCGTTGGCCGACAGCGTAATACCGTACCGCTTTTGGATCGCTACGCCGAGCTCGAGCGCGTCGATGGAGTCCAAGCCGAGCCCCTCGACGAATAGGGGCGCTTCGGACTCAATGTCGGCGGGCGTGATGTCTTCGAGCTGCAGGACATCGATGATCAGCTGCTTTATTTCATCTTCAAGCGACGGCATGGCGGCGGTTTTCCCTCGTGAAGTAGGATTGCAAATGTTCCGTGAGATGGCGCGCGGCCAGAGCCTCGCTGCCCGCGCATCCGAGGAAAGGTTGAATATCGATGTCCTCTTTCACCTCAATTCTAAATTGAGAGGCCGGCGACGGCAAACGCCACCACCTTACACCTTTGGCAAGCATCGCCGGCCGGCATCGGATAAGGACCGGCGTGATGTTTCGCGAGGCGCGGATCGCAACGTTGGCCGCGCCTCGTTTCAGGGAAATCGAACCGTCCGCCGGTGTGCGCGTCCCCTCGGGAAAGATGATCAGGGTGTTGCCGCCGCGAATCGCCGCGACACAGTCATCGATGAGCCCCACGCTGTCATCGTCGTTGCGAACAAACGACGCGGCGTGAACGGTCGCGTGAGTAAACGGGTTGCGCGAGAGCGCGCTTTTGACGATGCAGCTGGCGCGTCTGGCGAAGGCCATGAGAAACACAATATCGATCAACGTCGGGTGATTGGCGAGAATCAGCAGCCCCTCGCGCTGGAGCTTCTCAGAACCTTTGAATTCATACTGAAACACGCCCATCGCGCGCATGGAACGGACGATGCAGCGAAACGTAAATCCGATCAAGTCCCGCGCCATGGCGGTGCGCCGTTCACGGCGCCGGATCAGTACGTTGAGCACGGGAAAAACGATCACGCCACCGATACCGACTGCGAGAAAACCTAACCCCGTTCCAAATACCCGCCAAAAATGACCCACCTTATTTAGCATGACGAGTCCAAATCCATTGCCGCCCGTCGGAAGCACGTTCCAGAACTCGGCCCATGAGGAGGAAAAACCGGAAAATTTCCAAGCCACCCGGTAAACCGTTATGTGACCGAACATTCTTTCCGGCGCGCCAGCGGAGCGAGTAGCCATCCTCGCGCGCCGGTTTAAGCAGCCAAGCCCAGGCAAACGGTCGCTCATCGCAATCTTGAAACGAGGCGTAGATCGTCGGCAGAGGGCAATCGTAAACGACCAGCAATACTTCCGTAGTGCCCTCGGCGAGCAATCCGCAAGCTTCGATCACCGCATGCTCCACGCCGCTCGCGCCGGCGGAGAGAGCGATGCTATTCGCATGATCGGCGCGCGCAATCGAAAACAGCCCCCCAGTGGCATTGTGAACGGACAAACCAAAGGAGGTCGGAGAAAGCGGTGCTCTCTTGGCAAGATCGGTCAATAGCTCGACGGAGCGCAAGGCCTCACCGTGACGAGAGCAAAATATCGTCGGCACGTCAACTTTTTGCCCGAGACAATCATACGCGACTTCGAGAGCCATTTTACTGAGAAAACCCGCCCGCCGCCGCAGCATAGGTGCCATGGCTTTAACCGGAGGCTCGCGATCGCCGTTAAAGCCAATCTCTCCTCTCGCCCACGCCATCCAGGCGTCGCGTGTCTCCACTCCGGGAGCCCACGCAGCGAAAGATGCGACGGAAAAACTGACAACCTGGTTGTCCACGGTTAGTCTATTCGTAATGCCGCGAAATACCGGCTCGTGCGAAGCTTAACGGGGAGAATTATCGTTCATTCGACAAGTCGCGCGCAAGTTCAAATCCCAGTGTTACGCACAGCACAGCCTAGGTAATAATCGAAAGCTGACTAGGGAGTCAAATGAACATTTGAGCGAATACGAACGCGATCTGGGAGTCGGCCGATAGCTGGAAGTATTTTTTAAGGCCTAGTGTCGTTTCGATCAGGAATCGATCCATCGCAATATTATTTTGCCGCAACAAAAAGAGCTTCTTTCAGCGTGACCGTGCCGCTGTACAGCGCCTTCCCCACGATCACTCCTTCAACACCATCTTTCTCCAGTGGTAGAAGTTTTTTTATGTCCTCCAGCGTCGCGATGCCGCCGGAAGCGATGACGGGAATTTTCACTGCGATCGCGATCTTGAGTGTCTCCTCAAGATTCACCCCTTCGCGCGTGCCGTCGCGGTCGATGTCGGTGTAGATGATCCGCGTGGCGCCGTCAGCTTCACAGCGTTTGGCGAGCTCGACGGCCTCCATCGCGGTGGTTTCTTTCCAACCTTTCACCGCGACTTTGCCATCGCGGGCATCGATGCCGACGACGACCTTGCCGGGAAATCTTTTGCACAGAGCGCGAAGAAATTCCGCGTTGTCATAGGCGGCGGTGCCGATGACGACGCGGGACACGCCGAGATCCAGGGCAGACTCTACCGCCTCGATGGATCTCAATCCGCCCCCGAGCTCTACGGATAATCCCGGCTGTCGGCAGATCGCGGCAACTGCTTTGGTATGAACCGGGTGGCCCTCGACGGCGCCGTTCAAATCAACGATATGAATAAAACGCGCGCCTTCGGCGAGCCAATGCCGGGCCGCCACGACGGGATCTTCGAAATAAATAGTTTCCTTGTCCATCTCGCCCTGAAAGAGACGAACGCACCGGCCGTCTTTGATGTCGATCGCGGGAATGATCAGCATGCGTTCAATTCGAAGCTACGAAACGGCCGAAGTTGGCGAGAATGCGCAATCCTAATTCTTGGCTCTTCTCCGGATGAAACTGACAGGCAAAGAGCCGCTCGGTCACGATGCTGGAAACGAACGAACTGCCGTAATCGGTCGTCGTGGCGATAAGTGAGCTATCATCGGGCACGACGTAGAACGAGTGGACAAAATAAACATAATCGCCGCTGAAGATTCCCTCGAGAAACGGTGAATCTTTTTTCTTCTCGATCCGGTTCCAGCCCATGTGCGGAACTTTGAGGTTTTCGTCGGCGCGAAAGCCGACGACTTTTCCGGAAAAAAGATCGAGCCCTTTCTGTTTGCCGAACTCTTCACTTTCGGAAAACAGCAGCTGAAAACCGAGGCAGATGCCAAGAAACGGTTTGTTCTGTCGCACGACCTCGCGCACCGGCTCGATGAGCCCGAACTTGCCGAGGTTTTCCATGCACGCGCTGAATGCTCCGACGCCCGGCAATACCACTCCGCGCGCACCTCGAATCTGGCCAACATCGCGCGTTACCAGGGCGTCGAAGCCGACGCGCTCCAGCCCCTTCTGCACGCTGCGCAGATTGCCCATACCGTAGTCGACAATCGCGATCATAGCCTAAACGATTTGAACGGCTTGAACGTTTTAAACGCTTTGAACCAAGCCTTTAAAGGCTTCCCTTCGTCGACAGCACGCCCTGCACCCGCGGATCGATTTGCGTGGCGAAATCCAGCGCGCGGGCAAAGGCTTTAAAGCATGCCTCAATGATATGGTGCGGATTCTCGCCCCGCGGCACATCGATGTGCAGGTTCATGCCAAGCTGATTGGCGAACGCGGCAAAAAATTCATGCGGCAAGTCCGTGTCGAAATCACCGACGCGACCCGGGCGGATTTTCACGTTGTAGGAGAGATAGGGCCGGCCGCTCAAGTCGACGACCACTTTCGCCAGAGTTTCATCGAGCGGACAACTCGCTTCGCCGAAGCGGCGGATGCCGTGCTTATCGCCCAGGGCGTCCTTGAAGGCTTGCCCCAACGCTAAGCCGACATCTTCCACGGTGTGATGAAAATCGACTTCGAGATCGCCTTTGGCTTTAATGTCGACGTTAAAAAAACCGTGGCGGCTAAAAGCGTCCAGCATATGATTAAAGAAAGGTATGCCGGTCTCGATCGCGGCTTGGCCGCTGCCGTCGATATCCAAGTTGACCGCGATGTCCGTTTCTTTGGTCTTGCGCTTGACCGTCGCCTTGCGTGCCATAAAGACTCCTCATTATCTGAATCGCGCTTCTACCGAGCGCGCGTGATCGTCCAACCCTTCCAGTCGAGCCAAATGCGTGATTTTCGACGCCAACGTTTTTAGCGCGCGCCGCTCGGCGTGAATCATGGTGGTGCGTTTGAGAAAATCATAGGTACCGAGGGGCGAAAAAAAACGCGCGCTGCCGCCCGTCGGCAGCACGTGATTCGGTCCGG
>WNGI01010343.1_pt1 | contig 15533 bp, 12 predicted proteins | sample 5400621 | NCBI WGS metagenome assembly WNGI01 (sample SAMN13153374, study PRJNA577476) | soil metagenome | isolation source: 20 cm soil or saprolite under Garry oak tree replicate 1 | place: USA:California | collected 2016-06-15 | reverse complement strand
CTGCCTCCGCCGGCGCTAGCTGTGGCTGCTCCTCCACGCCGAGATCACTCAGACCGGCGCGCTCGTGCAGCCACCGCAGCGGGCGCGGCGCCCACCAGTTGTAGTCGCCGAGCAGACGCATCACGGCCGGCACGACCAGCGCGCGCACGAGCGTGGCGTCGATCGCAACGGCGATCGCGAGCCCGATGCCGATGGCCTTGATGATCACGACCTCGGCAAGGCCGAAGGCCAGGAAGACGGTGACCATGATCGCAGCCGCGCCGGTGATGAGCCTGCCGCTGCGCTCGAGGCCTGACGCCACGGCGGCCGTGTTGTCGCCGGTGCGCGCGTACTCCTCGTGGATCCGGCTGACCAGCAGGACCTCGTAGTCCATCGACAGGCCGAACACGATGCTGAAGAGGATCACGGGGATGCTCGGGTCGATCGACTGCGGCGTGAAGTTGAGCAGGTTGGACAGGTGGCCCTGCTGGAAGATCCACACCAGCGCGCCGAACGAGGCGCCGATGGAGAGGAAGTTCAGCACGACTGCCTTCAGCGGGAGCACGACCGAGCCGGTCAGCAGGAACAGGACGAAGTAGGTGACAAGCACCACGAAACCGACCGCGATCGGGGTGCGGTCGGTGATGAACTTGATGACGTCCAGGTCCACGGCCGTCTGTCCGCCGACCAGGACCTGGCCGCCGCCGCCCACGCCCATGTCGGCGCGGATCGCGTTGACGATCGCGCGCGACGCGTCAGACGTCTGCGGCGAGTTGGTAGTGGCCTGCATGAGCACGATGTTCTTGCCGACGGTGGCGGCCATCAGCTGCTGCACCTGCGGCGGGAGCAGGCTCGGGTCGCCGGTGTACATGCGCTCGTAGTCGTAAAGGCCCAGGTTCGGATCGAGGTCATAGATGGAACTCGTCCGCAGTACGCCGGGGATGCCGGCCACCCGCCGCTCGAACGCGTACTGCTCCGCGATGCGCTGGCTTGTGAGCGGCGTGCCATCCGGGTAGCTCACCACGATGTTGAAGGTCGTCTGGTCCTGGCCCGGGAAGTCGGCGAGGAACCGGTCCCAGCCCTGGCGCGCCTCGATGCGCGTTGGCAGCATCTGGACGTCGCCGTTCGCGAGCCGCAGGCTGAGGAACGGCGTGCCCGCGACCAGCAGGAAGCCGACTGTCGGAACCAGGACGAGCACCGGGCGCTTCATCACCCAGCTGGCCAGGCCGTGCCACACACCGCGCCCCTGCGGGGCGGCCTGCAGCCACGACGGCAGGCGCAGCCGGTTGACGGCCGGACCGATGATCGAGAGCAGCGCCGGCAGGAACGTCAGGCCATAGATCACGGCGACCGCGACGACGATTGCTCCCGCCGCGCCCATCGAGGCCAGGAACGTGCCCTGGAAGAAGAGCATCGCGGAGAGGCCGACGGCAACGGTCACCCCGGAGAAGGTGATCGCGCGGCCCGCCGTGGCGATGGTGGTCGCGATCGCATCTTCTCGACTGGCTCCGGCGGCCAGCTCGTCGCGGAAGCGGTTGACGATGAACAGCGAGTAGTCGATGGACACGCCGAGGCCGATCAGCGTGACGATGTTGAGCGCGTATTGCGACACGTCGGTGAACCGGTTGAGGAAGAACGTTCCGGCCAGGCCGCCGACGATCGTCAGGATGCCGACGCCGAGCGGAAGGCCCGCGGCCACGATGGACGCGAAGATGACGACGAGCAGGAGCAGCGTCACCGGCAGCGTCACGGTCTCCGCGCGCTGGAGGTCGCTCTCGAGTGTCGTGTTGAAGGCCTGGTTGATGGGCACGAAGCCGGTGCCGGTCACCGTCAGGGTCGATGACCTGACCTCACCGCGCAGAGCGTCGTAGTCGTGCCACGCCTGGGTGCCGCTGGACTTCAGCTCGATGCTGACGAGCGCCTCGTGCCCGTCCCTGGAGATGAACGCCTGCGCAACGCGCGGGTCGGTGGCGTTGTAAGGGTCGATCAGCTTGTTGATGCGTGGGTCGCCCTGGATGGGAGCCAGTGCGTCCCCGACCGCTGACTTGAACGCGGAGTCCTTCGCCATCATGCTGTCGCTGCGGAACAAGAGCAGGAAGGTCGACGTCTGCTTGCTGCCGCTCCGCAGCTCGCTCGACGTCAGGCTGGCCGCGCGAGCCGACTCGAGGTTGCTGGTGAGCGGCCCGCCGCTCGTGAGCGTGCCACCCATGAGAAGACCGGCGATGGAGAGGGCGAGCAGAACGCCGGACCCGACCAGCGTGGCCCATCTGTACCTGTAGACGAGACGACCCCAACCCGCGAACACGTTCCTTTCCTCCTCGGTGTGAGCGCTACGCGCTCTGGTCGGCCGGATAGACCGCCGACAGCGACATCGCGGCGAGCGCGTCGATAGCCTCGTCCGCGTTGAATTCGGGCTCGACCAGGCTCTGGATGATGATTCCGAGGACCGCGCCCCACACCGCGCCGGCGATACCGCGCGCCGCCGTCGGATCGAGCTCACGCTCGGCGAAGACCTGGCGCGCGATGTCCTCGACTCGGCCACGCTGGCCGCGGACGAAATCGCGTATGCCGGCGCCAATCTCCGGGTCGTGCAGCGAGATGCCGATCAGCTGGACCAGAAGGGCGTTGGAGCCGCGGTCTTCGCGGATCTTCTGCTTGGTGTCCTCGAAGGCGGCCAGTGCACCGGCCTCCCCCTGGTCGCCGAGCTCGATCTTCTGACACACGAACTGGAGGACCTCCATGACGAGGCGCTGCTTGGACTTGAAGTAGTAGTGGACGAGGCCCTGGGCCACGCCGCCCTCCTCCGCGATCTGCTTGATCGAGGTGTTCTCGTACCCCTCGCGGCTCAGGACGTCGAACGCCGCCTGAAGGATCTTTTCCCTGGTGTCGGTGGACATCTTTTTGGGCTCCGTTTGCCTATTGACCGGGTCTTGGTTGAACGCTCAACCAACATTGATTGGTCATTCAATCACAGCCGCCGGCGTGATGTCAAGAGGGCCGCGGATTTCTTTCAGGGCGGCCGTAAGCTGAAAGCCAGAGGCTTTGGGGGGCGCGTTATGCCTGAGATGGGCAACGTGGTTGCGATCACCTTCTGGTTCGTGCTCATCGCCGTGGTTCTGAACTTCGTGACCCTGGGCTTCGGGCTGCTGGCGGTGGTCACCGGCCGCTCGTATGCGCCGCCCGGCTGGCACCGGTTGCGCCGGCACATGCCGGCGTCACGGAACGATCAGCGGCTGACGGGAATGAGCCTAAGCCTGCTGGCCGTCGGCCAGCTTCTGATGATGGTCACGCTGATGGTGGTGATCACCCTCTCCACCGCCCAGGCGACGGGCGGACGCGCGCCAATCGTGGGCCTGTACCTGGTGACACTGGTCGCGTTCGCGGCGGCGGTCGCGTGCACGTTTGCCTCCCTGTTCATCGGGCAGCGAGTGCGGTACGCGAACGTTGCCGGCGCCGAGGAAGAAGACGAGCCCGAGGAGCTCGTCGGCACCCCGCTCGACTAGACCTCGCTCAGCTTGCTCGTGGCGAGCTCGTACATGAAGCCGCGGATCTTCTCTCGGTGCGCGAGATGCGGAGACAGGCGCAGGCGTCCGACGTCCTCCTTTACCGCCTCGATTGGATCGGTGAATGTGCCGAAGTCCTCATTGAACGGCTGCCCTGTCGCCTGCGCGATGCGCTCCGCCAGCTCGTGCTGGCTGAATCGCCCGACCGCGCAGTCGGTGTGGTGAATCACCATCACCTCTCGCGTGCCGAGCGCGGCCTGCGAGATGGACAGTGCCCGGATGGAGTCGGCGGTGGCACGTCCGCCGGCATTCCGAATCACGTGAGCGTCTCCAGGACGCAAGCCGAGCATGGCGTGGACGTCGAGCCTCGCGTCCATGCACGTGAGCACCGCGAGCTTCCACATGGGCTCCGCCGTGCGAGCCGCCATGCCGAGGTAGTGCAACCGGGAGTTCATGGCGGCGCGGTCAATGGCGTCCACGCCCACTACGCTAAACGTGATGGGCGACAGCGTCCGTGCTGAGGTTGTCGGCAGCCTTCTCCGCCCCGCCGCGCTGGTCGAGCTCCGCAAGCAACACGACGCCGGCGAGCTTGACGCGTCGCATTTCAAACACGAGGAGGACCAACACGTCGAGGCCGCCATCCGAATGCAGGAGGACGCAGGAATCGACGTGATCACTGACGGCGAGCAGCGTCGCTACGCCTTCTTCGGCCACCTGGTCGAGTCGTTCGACGGTTTCGACAAGGAGGGCGGCTGGGCGATCCCGTTCCGCGATGAGAAGGGCGAGGAGCTGATCTTCAAGCGGCCAGTGGTCGTGGGCAAGCTGCGCTGGCGCCACAGCATGTGCGCGGAGGACTGGACGTTCCTGCGCGCGAAGGCGCGGCGGCCCGGCAAGGTGACGATGATCAGCGCCCAGCAGGCGGCCGCGTACTACGACCCCGAGAAGTCACGCGACGCGTATCCGACGCGAGACGCGTACCTGGCGGACATCGTGGACGTGTCGCGGCGGGAGATCGACGAGCTAGTACGGCTCGGCTGCACGTACGTGCAGATCGACGCGCCGCAGTACGCGGCTCTTCTCGACCCGAAGATCCGCGCCGGCTACCGCGAGCGCGGCAGCGATCCCGAGCAGCTCATCGACCGGTGCATCGAGCTCGACAACGCGATCATCGAGAAGCACCCCGGCGTCACGTTCGCGATTCACATCTGCCGCGGCAACAACCAGAGCAAGTTCTACGCGGAGGGCGACTACGAGCCCATCTCGCGCATCTTCGAGAAGACGCTGTTCAACCGGTTCCTGCTCGAGTACGACGACGAGCGCTCAGGCGGCTTCGAGCCGCTGCGCCACCTGCCCGAGGATCGCGTCGCCGTGCTCGGCCTGGTCACCACCAAAAAGCCTCGGCTCGAGACCGACGACGAGCTGAAGAGCCGGATCGAGGAGGCGTCGCGGTTCGTGCCGCTGGAGCGGCTGGCGCTGAGCCCCCAGTGCGGCTTTGCGTCGACCATGGAGGGCAACCGCGTCACGCCCGACGATCAGCGCCACAAGCTGGAGCTGGTTGGCCGGGTCGCGAAGTCCGTCTGGGGCTAGCCCGAGATCAACGCCACCAGGCGTTCGGAGAGGCCTGCGATCGCGACGCGCTCCTGCTCCGTGGTGTCGCGCTTGCGGATCGTCACCGCGCGATCGTTCAGCGTCTCGAAGTCGACAGTGATACAGAACGGCGTGCCGATCTCGTCCTGACGGCGGTATCGCCGCCCGATGTGGCCCCCGGTCTGGTCGTACTCGACGCGGAACCTGCCCTGCAGCGATGACTGGACTTCGCGTGCGACCTTGATCAGGTCCTCTTTCTTGGACAGCGGAACGATCGCCACCTGCACCGGCGCGACGTTCGGATGCAGCCGCAGGACGACCCGAGGCTCGTTGTTGACGACATCCTCGTCGTACGCGTCGATCAGCAGCGTCACGAAGATGCGGTCCACGCTCACCGCCGGCTCGATCACCCACGGGAGGTAGCGCTCGTTGGTCTCGGGGTCGAGATATGACAGATCGGTCTTCGAAGCCTCCTGATGGACGCGTAGGTCGAAGTCGGTGCGGTCCGCGATGCCCTCGAGCTCGCCCCATCCAAACGGGAACTCGTACTCGATGTCGGTCGTCTGCTTGGAGTAGTGAGACAGCGAGGCCTTCGGGTGGTCGTACTGGCGCAGCCGCGACGTGTTGACACCAAGCACGTCCGTGTACCAGCGCACCCGCTCCTTGCGCCAGTAGGCGAACCAGCCGTCGTCCTCGTTCGGCTTGACGAAGTACTCGAGCTCCATCAGCTCGAACTCGCGCACGCGAAACACGAAGTTCCCCGGTGTGATCTCGTTGCGAAACGCCCGGCCCTGCTGCGCGATGCCGAAGGGGACCCGGACGCGGGTGGAGTTGATGACGTTCTTGAAGTCGACGAACATGCCCTGCGCGGTCTCGGGCCGCAGGTACACCTCGGACGAGGAGTCCTCCACAGGACCGACATGGGTCTTGAACATGAGGTTGAACATGCGCGCCTCGTCGAGCGGACCGCCGCACTCGGGGCACTTGTCCCCGTTCACGGTGTCCGCCCGCCAGCGCTTCTTGCAGCGGCCGGTGCACTGCCTCAGCGGATCGACAAAGTTCGTCAGGTGGCCCGAAGCGGCCCAGACCTCGGAAGGCATGACCAGCGTCGACTCGAGGCCGACCACGTCGTCGCGCAGCTCGACGACATGGCGCCACCACAGGTCGCGGATCGCTCGCTTGAGCGCGACGCCGTAAGGGCCATAGTCGTAGAAGCCCGAGAGGCCGCCGTAAATCTCGCTCGACGGGTAGATGAAGCCACGACGCTTGGTCAGCGCCACGACCTTGTCCATCAACTGGTCGCGATCGACCGTCAGGACCGAGCCCTCATGTCGTGCAGGAACTGTAGCGACTTCAAACGCCGGTCGAGGTGATGCTCGAGCTGCGTCGTCAGCACGTGCTCGATCTCCGTCATAAGCGCGTCGTCGATCTTCAGCCGGCGATACGTCTGCAGGTCACCCGCTGCCATCAGGCGCAGCACCTTGATCGCCGCGAGCGACGTCGGGGGCATCCCCAGGTCGTCGCGGTCGCACAGGAATCCGCCGGCGGACGGACTGAATGCCGCGGGCTTGGCTGGCAGCGGCTTCTCGCACGACGCGCAAACCGAGAGCTGCGGCGCGTAACCGAGGAGCTCGAGCGCCGCCGTCAAGAAGTAGGCGGACGCTCGGCGCGGGTCGCTCTCGCGCGCGAGCTCCTCGAGCGCGGTGACGGTGAGCTCGTAGACCCCGTCGACAGGATGCCGGTCCTCGCACACACGCTCGGCGAGCTCGGCGATGAGCGCCGCGTGCGACATCCTCTCCACCTCGCCCGCGATGCGAGTCCCGGGCAGCCTCTCCACCTGCGCGACAACGTCGAGCTGGCCGAGCTTGCGCAGCACGACCGCGTGGTCGCGATAGGTGGTCAGCGGTCCTCCTGCATGAAACCGTCGGCGTCGATCTTCGACTGGCGCTGCGGCGGCGCGAACCCGGCCTCGACCAGCGCGTCGTCCGGCCAGGGTTGGTCGGCGACGAGGCGAACCAGCTCGACGCGGTTGCCTCTTGCCTGCTCGACCTTCCACTTGGCGCGGCCGCCCTGCATCACAGCCCCGGGCGCGGGAATCGTGCCCAAGGACGCCACCACGTAGCCGCCGACCGAGTCGTACTCGGCGGACTCGCTGATGCCCAGACCGAGTCGCGAGTTCAGCTCGTCCATCGGGTAGCGCGCGTCCACCAGCGCCTCGGTCGGGCTCACGATCTTCAGCTGCTCCTCCTCCGCCTGGTCGTACTCGTCGCGGATCTCGCCGACGATCTCTTCCAGCAGGTCCTCGAGCGAGACGAGGCCAGCCGTGCCGCCGTACTCGTCCACCACGACCATCATGTGCACCTTCTTGGAGCGCATCTCGTGCAGCAGCTCGTCGACCTTTTTGGTCTCAGGCGTGTAGAGGATCGGTCGCAGGATCTTGTCGATCTTGAACTCAGGCGCGCTCGACAGCGTGTAGAAGAGCAGCAGGTCCTTGGCATGAATGAGTCCGACGATGTGATCGAGGTCGCCCTTGTAGACCGGCAGGCGAGTGTGGCGGTGCTGCTTGAAGATTCGCGCAATGTCCTGCAGTGTGGCGCTCCTCTCCACAGCCACCATGTCGGTGCGCGGAATCATCACCTCGCGGACCGACTTGTCGCCGGCCTCGATGATGCCGTGAATCATGTCGCGCTCCTGCTCCTCGATCACGCCCTGCTCCTCCGAGACGTGGAGCAGCGTGATGAGCTCATCCTCTGTGAGGTATGGAGCCTTGGCCGCGCGGCCACCAGTAAGCGCGCGCGAGACGATCGTCACCGCCCACAGCACAGGGCTCAAGAAGGTGGCCATGCGGTCGACCGGGCCCGCCGCCATCAGCGCCACGCGTTCGGCGTATCTGATGGCGAGTGTCTTCGGCGTGACCTCAGCCAGCAACAGCAGCAGCACCGACAGCAGCAGGGACACGAGCAGCGCCAGCCACAGCACGTATTCGTGCGGCACGCCCCAGGCGTGGAAAAGGTCGTCGGTCAGAAGCGTGGTGGCGCTGGACGCGACGATCAGTGCGACGGTGTTGATCAGCAGGACTGTGGATAGAAAACGGTTGGGGTCGCGCTGCAACCGCTGCAGGATCCGCGCCGCGCGGCTGCCTTCCTCCGCGAGGTAGCGGACACGAAGGCGGCCGACCGATGTCAGGGCGGTCTCGGTTCCGCTTGCGAGCCCGGCCAGGACGAAACAGACGAGGATCACCACAAGCTCGGCCCATTGCACTGCCGTCATCGGGGTCTTGCTATCGGAACAGCTCGCTGACGCTCCGGTTCTCGTGCACCCGGATGATCGCCTCAGCGAGCAGGGGCGCCACCGACAGGACCGTGATCGGGGGCCCGAGCCGTTCGGGCGCTATCGGCACCGAGTCGGTGACGATCACGTCGTCGATCTGCGCTTTCTTCAGCCGGTCGACCGCGTCACCGGTGAGCACTGGGTGCGTGGCTGCGATGAGAACCTTGTGGGCGCCTTGCAACCGCAGAGACTGGGCGAGCTTGGAGATGGTGCCACCGGTGGTGATGATGTCCTCGACGACCACGCAGTCGCGGCCCTTCACATCACCCGAGACGGCAATCACCTCCGCCTGGTCCTCCTCGGGCCTGCGCTTGTAGCCGAACGCGATGGGGGCCTGGAGCTGGTTGGCCACAGCCTCGGCGCGGCGCCCTCCGCCGGCATCCGGCGCGACCACCGTGAGGTTGTGCAGGTTCAGCGTCCGCAGGTGATCCGCGAAGATGCGGAAAGGCGAAAGGTGGTCGGTCGGGACGTCGAAGAAACCCTCGATTGCCTCGGCGTGGAGGTCGAGCAGCAGGAGGCGGTCGGCGCCGGCCAGGGTGATGAAGTTGGCCACGAGCTTGGCCGAGATGGGCTCGCGCGGCTGCGTCTTGCGCTCCTTGCGCGCGTAGCCGTAGTAGGGGATGACCGCCGTGACCCGCCCCGCGGAAGCGCGCCGCAGGGCGTCGAGGATGATGAAGAGCTCCATCAGGTGCTCGTTGACCGGCGGGCAGGTGGGCTGGATGACGAACACGTCGTGCCCGCGCATCGAGTCCTCGATCTTGACGTTGATCTCGCCGTCGGCGAAGCGGCGCAGGCGCGTATCGGTCAGGGGCACGCGTAGCTGGGCCGAGATCTTCTCCGACAGCGCCGGGTTGGCGGAGCCACCCAGCAGCTTGAGCTCGCCCCACGGAGAGGCGGATTCGGCCACGTACTCCACCGCGGTCTGCATCCTTCCGATCATCTGTGGTCCGAGTTCACCGTTTTTCTCCGTACCACCCTAGCTGGAACCCCGACGGCTGTCGCGCCGTCAGGCACGTCCTTGGTGACGACCGATCCGGCCCCGGTGCGGGAGCCCTTGCCAAGTTTGACGGGCGCGACCAGCATCGTATCCACGCCGACGAAGGCGCCGTCCCCGATCTGGGTCTTGTTCTTGACCTCGCCGTTGAAGTTGGCAGTGATCGTGCCGGCGCCCACATTCGCGTCCTCGCCCACTGATGTGTCGCCCAGGTACGAGACGTGCGGCACCTTGCTGCCGCGACCGACGGTCGTGCGCACCAGCTCGGCGAAGCTGCCGATGTGGACGTCCTGGTCGATGACGGTGCCCGGACGGATCTTCACGAATGGGCCGCAGTCCGACCGGTCGCCTATGCGCGCGTCATCTATATGTGCGTGCGGTCCGATGCGGCAGGCCTCGCCGATGACTGTGTCGCCCTTGATGTGGGTGAAGGGCTCGATGACGGTGTCCTGGCCGATGCGGACCTTGGCCTCGATGAAGGTGCTGGCCGGGTCCGTGACCGTGACCCCGGCCGCCATGTGGCCGTTGAGTATCCGCCCTCGCATCGCCGCGATGGCCTGCGCGAGCCCGGCCCGGTCGTTGATCCCCATCGCCTCGTCGCGGTCGTCGATGCGGACGACGTTCACCGTTCGCAGGTGCTTCAGCACATCGGGCAGGTAGAGCTCGCCGGCCTGGTTGTCCTTTGTGATCTTGCCCAGCGCCTCGACGAGCGGCTTGCCCTGGAAGCAGTAGAGGCCGACGTTGATCTCCGACCCGGAGCGGTCGCCGGCGGTCGCGTCTTTCTTCTCCACGATGCGCTCGAATCCGCCGTCTGGGCCGCGAACGATCCGGCCGTCATCTCGACGGGCATCGTCGACCGAGGCGATGGTCGCCTCTGCGCCCGAGCTGCGGTGCGCGTCGATCACCTTGCGAATGGATTCGGCGCTCAGCAGCGGCGAGTCGGCGTTCACGATGAGCACGTCGCCTCGCGAAAGGACCTCGGGGGGTACCTGCTGCACTGCATGCCCGGTGCCTTCAGGCTCGCGCTGGTAGATGACCTCGGCCTGGCCGTCCAGATGGGCAGCCACCTCGGCGTGATGCGAGCTGACGATCGCCTTGACGTCGGTCGCGCCGGCCGCCTTGACCGCGTCGACCACCCAGTCGACCATGGGGCGGCCGCAGATGGGATGGAGCACCTTCGGGGTGCGAGACCGCATCCGAGTGCCGTGGCCGGCGGCGAGGATGACAGCCGTTAGCTCCTGGCTCAAGTTGGGCTTAGAGATTATACGGACGCCCCTGTTCGAGCCCAGCCGCGCATCCCGACCCCTAAGCGAACGTCTACTGTGGTGGCGTGAGCGACGAAGCGCCGGTCGACACCGACGACGCAGACGTACCGGAGAAGCTGCCTGTCCTTCCGCTGAAGTCGACGGTGGTGTTCCCTCGCATCTTCATCCCGCTCTCAGTGGGCCGCCGCCGTTCGCTCAAGCTGCTCGAGGACCTGCCCCCCGGCGATCGGTACATCGCGGTTGCCGCGCAGCTCGACGAGACCGCGGAGGAGGTCGGCTTCGACGATCTTCACCACATCGGCGCGCTGGTGCGAATCCAGCACATGCTCAAGCTGCCGGACGGAACGGTGCAGCTGGCGGTGCTCGGCGTGCGCCGCATCAAGCTGAGCGGCGCCGTCTCTGACGAGCCTTACCTCACCGCGAGCATCGAGGCCCATCCCGAGGTTGTCGACGAGCAGGCAGCGATCGAACGCGAGGCACTGGTGCGTCGCGCGATCGCATCGTTCCAGCAGCTCGTGGCGCTCGCGCCGCAGCTGCCGGCCGAGCTTGCGAGCGCGGCCGGTGCGATCGACGAGCCGGTGCACCTCGCCTACTACATCGCCAACCACATCCGGCTCACCACCGACGAGCGGCAGCACCTCCTCGAGATGGATTCGCCGCGCGAAAAGCTCGAGAAGCTGCTGGGCCATATGGCGCACGAGCTCGAGGTGCTCGAGCTCGGCCGCAAGATCCAGTCCCAGGCCGAAGAGTCGATGGGCAAAGCCCAGCGCGAGTACTTCCTGCGCGAGCAGCTCAAGGCCATCCAGCGCGAGCTGGGCGAGCTCGATGGCGACCAGGCCGAGCTGTCCGAGCTTCGCGAGCGGATCACCAAGGCCGGACTTCCCCCCGAGGCCCAGCGCGAGGCCGAGCGCGAGATCTCGCGCCTCGAGCGCATCCCCAGCGCGTCGCCTGAGTCGTCGGTCATCCGAACTTACCTCGACCTGATGGTCTCGCTGCCGTGGAATACGTCCACAGGCGGTGAGGTCGACGTGACGAAGGCTCGCGCGATCCTCGACGACGACCACTACGACCTCGACAAGGTGAAGCAGCGCATCGTCGAGCACCTCGCGGTGCGGCAGCTGCGCCAGGACCGCGGCGCCACCGAACGCGGACGCGAGCCCATCCTCTGCTTCGTCGGCCCTCCCGGCGTGGGCAAGACGTCGCTGGGGCACTCGATCGCCCGCGCGATGGGGCGCAAGTTCGCGCGCGCCTCGCTCGGCGGAGTGCACGACGAGGCCGAGATCCGCGGCCACCGCCGCACCTACATCGGCGCGATGCCAGGCCGCGTCATCCAGGCGATCCGGCGCGCCGAGTCCAACGACCCGGTATTCATGCTCGACGAGGTCGACAAGATCGGCGCCGACTGGCGAGGCGATCCGTCATCCGCGCTGCTCGAAGTCCTCGACCCCGAGCAGAACAAGGACTTTCGCGACAACTATCTCGACGTGCCGTTCGATCTCTCGAAGGTCATGTTCATCACCACCGCCAACACGCTCGACACCATCCCGCCCGCGCTGCGCGACCGCATGGAGGTGCTGAACCTCTCGGGCTACACCGAGGCCGAGAAGGTGCACATCGCGCGGCGCTTCCTCATCCCCAAGCAGCTCGCCGCCCACGGACTGCGACCCGACGAGGTGACGATGGCCGACGACGCGATCCGCCTCATCGTGGGCGAGTACACACGTGAGGCCGGCGTCCGCAATCTCGAGCGCGAAATCGCATCGGTGATGCGCCGTGCCGTGGCCGACATCGCGGTCGGCAAGAAGATCCGCAAGGCGGTCAACGTCCGGCGCGTGCGCGCGGCGCTGGGCAAGCGTCGCCATTTCGACGATGTCGCCGAACGCATCGACCGTCCCGGAGTCGCCACCGGCCTGGTGTGGACGCCCACAGGCGGCGAGATCATCTTCGTCGAGGCCGCGCTGACGCCCGGCAAGGGTGAGCTGAAGCTGACCGGTCAGCTGGGCGATGTGATGAAGGAGTCGGCGGCGGCGGCGCTCTCGTACCTCAAGTCGCACGCCCGCGAGGTCGGCATCGAACTGTCGCAGTTCAAGAACGACATCCACGTCCACGTGCCTGCCGGTGCGCAGCCGAAGGAAGGGCCGTCGGCCGGACTGACCGTCCTGACCGCGATGGCCTCGATCCTCACCGGCCGGCCCGCCCGAGACGACATCGCGATGACTGGCGAGATCACGCTGCGCGGGCGCGTGCTGCCGATCGGCGGCGTCAAGGAGAAGGTGCTCGGCGCGCACCGCGCCGGCATCCGGCGAGTGATCCTGCCCAAGCGCAACGAGGCCGACCTGGACGACATCCCGCCCGACCTCCGGCGTCAGATCGAGTTCGTGATGGTGGAGTCGATCGACGAGGTGCTGAAGCAGGCGCTGTCGCGCGACGATGTGGCGGCCATGGCCACGACCAACGGGTCCGGCGCGGCTAGCGTTCCCCAGCCCGTGGCTGAGCCCGCTCCAGGATCTTTGCGTGCGCGGCGAGCTCGATCGAGTCGTCCAGCGGCGCGAGTTCGGCCATTCCGCGGCGACTGAGGGCGCGCCTGATCAGGTAGTCCGCCAGGTGCGGGTTCTTCGGCAGCAGCGAGCCATGCAGGTACGTGCCGACAACGCCGCCCTGGACGCACCCTTCGGTGCCGTCGCCGCCGTTGTTGCCCGATCCGACGCGAACTCGGCCAAGCGCCCTCGCGCCAGCTCCCAGAAAAGTGCGTCCGCTGTGGTTTTCGAATCCGACCAGGGTCGTCGGTTTGAGATCTTCGAGCGTCGTGTCCACGACCACGTCGCCGATGAATCGTTTCTTGCCGGCCTCGGTGCGCACGTCGATGAGCCCGATGCCGGGAAACCGTTCGCCCTCCGCTGTCTGGTAGTAGTGCCCGAGCAGCTGGTAGCCGCCGCACACCGCCAGCACCACCGAGCCGTTGGCGACGGCCGCCTCCAGCGGCTCCTGCTTGATCTCGATCAGGTCGTCATACACGAGAGCCTGCTCACGGTCCTGGCCGCCACCGAAGAAGAAGACATCAACGTCTTCCATTCCGTGCGCCGGGCCGCGGCCCAGGTCGATGGCGCGCGCGTCCAAGCCACGCCACTCGGCTCGCCTGAGCAGGGTCAGGATGTTGCCGCGGTCCCCGTAGATGTTCATCAGGTCCGGGTACAGCCATCCGACTGTGAAGCGGTTCTTCTTTTTCGTCATCAGGTCTCCCAGTAAGGCTTCGCCCAGCCACGTCGGACGAGCTCGGCCCTGATGTCGAGCATGGCGGTATAGGTGCACAGGATGTGCGCCGTCGCGCCTTCCGGTGTGACCGAGATCAGGTCGTCCAGCGCCCGGCCCGGCTCGGTCTGCGGCGGGCGCGACTCCACCCCTGCGTACTTCAGGCGCACGGCGAGGTCGTGGGCGCGCGTGCCCGCCGAGACCACGACCTCGGCCTTGCCGGCGAGCTGCTCGAAATCGACGTCCCAGATCCAGGACACGTCAGTGCCGTCGGCCTTGCGATCGTTGAGCCCGAGGATGAAATGCGTCGCGCCCGCCATGTCGACGGCCGTCCTCAGCGTCTCGTTGAAGCCGGCGGGATTCTTGGACAGCACGAGCACGAGGCGCCGGCCGCGAAAGTCCATCTTCTCCTGCCGGCCGAACGCGGCCGTGAAACCGTGCATTCGCTCGGCCATGTACTGGCCGTCGACGCCCAGGACTGTGCCTGCCGCGAATGCGGCGACCGCGTTGTACGCGTTGTAGAGCCCGCCGACCGGCAGCTCCACCCGCGTCTCCCCGATGTTCATTCCGACGCTGTCGAATCCCTGCAGCGCGATGTCGGTCGCGGCGACTCCCGGTGAAGGCCTCGCGAAGTCGCCGTTCGGACACTCGTATACCCCGTCGTGCCCCAGGTACACCGCCGAGAAGCGCAGGCTCGCACCGCATTTAGGACACGTGCGCGCATCGGCGGCGTGAGGCAGCTTGCGCATCGCCACCACGGGATCCTCGATGCCGAACCACAGTGGGGTCCGCCCGAGCCCCAGTCCGATCTCTCCTACGCGCGGGTCGTCGGCGTTGAGCACAGCCTGCGCCCCTTCAGGGATGCTCTCGAGTGCGGCTTCGATCGTCTTTGCGATCTTCTCCAGCTCGCCGTAGCGGTCGAGCTGGTCGCGAAACAGGTTCAGGACGATCGCGATGCGCGGCTGGATTTCTTCCACTGCCCTCGGCAAACTTGCCTCGTCGATCTCGAACACGCCCCAGTCCGCACGCAGCTTGCCGTCCGGCCCAGCGCTTCTCAGGGCGGCCGCGGTGGCACCGAAGATGAGGTTTGCGCCCGCGCGATTGGAGACCACGCGTTTACCCATCCCCTCGAAGATGCTCGTCAGCAATCGGGCGGTGGTCGTCTTGCCGTTGGTGCCGGTGATCAGGATCGAGCCCTCAGTCAGGTCCCCCGTGAGCTTGCGCAGGATGGTCGGGTCGATCGCCCGCGCTACATCGCCGGGCAGCGTCGTGCCTCCGCCGCGTCCGCTCAGCCGCGACAGCGCTCCGGTCGCCTTCCCCGCCCACACCGCGGCCGTGCGGCGCATCACGCCCAAGCTCCGACCGCGCGCGCGACAGCGGTCCAGCAGTCGAGCTTTCTCACCGCGTCCTCAGCGTCCTCGCGATCCGCGCACGCAAGGAAGAACGCCGAGCCGCTGCCTGTCATCCGCCAGCCCTCGCCGAGATGCTCGGCAAACCTGTCAACTCTTTCGTCGACGCGGCCCGCCGCCCCACGCAGCTGGTTGGGGCCGGTCGCCTCTGCAGGATCGAGCTTGTCCCATGCCTCATACACCGCCCCCGTCGACAGCTCGATGCCCGGCCAGGCGA
>WNGI01008395.1_pt1 | contig 15533 bp, 14 predicted proteins | sample 5400621 | NCBI WGS metagenome assembly WNGI01 (sample SAMN13153374, study PRJNA577476) | soil metagenome | isolation source: 20 cm soil or saprolite under Garry oak tree replicate 1 | place: USA:California | collected 2016-06-15 | reverse complement strand
CACGGCGAGGTAGAGCCAGATCAGCAGGTACGGCGGATGCGCGTGACGCGTCTCGGCCATAGGTCCTCAGATCAGGTAGACGATCGTGAAGAGGATGATCCACACGAGGTCGACGAAGTGCCAGTACAGGCCGATCACCTCGACGCCGCGGTGGTCCTGCTGACTGTACTTGCCGCGCAGCGCCCGGATGTAGACGTAGATCATCGAGATGACGCCGCAGGTCACGTGGAAGCCGTGGAACCCCGTCATCGTGAAGAACGTCGACCCGTAGAGGCCCGCGGTCGCCGCGCCGTACGCGACCGGGTTCGCCGCGGCCAGCTCCGCCAGCTCGCTCCCCTCGCGGTAGCCGCTCGGCTGGAAGCCGTGGTGGATCAGATGCGTGTACTCGTAGACCTGGATGCCCACGAACGTGGCGCCGCACAGGATGGTCACGAGCAGCCACCGCTTCATCAGCTTCACGTTCCCGTCGGCGATCGAGGCGTAGGCCTTCACCATCGAGACCGACGAGCAGATGAGCAGGAACGTGTTGAACGCCGTGATCTGGATGCTCAGCACTTTTCCCGGCGCCACCCAGGGGTTGGGGGACGCCCCGAAGCGCAGGATGATGTAGGAGCCGATGAGCGCCGTGAAGAACATCACTTCCGACGCCAGGAACACCCACATCCCCAGCTTCATGTCGTAGGTGTCCACGCCCCGCTCGGTGGCCACCGGGGGTCGCATCAGGTCGACGGTCGCGGTCGCGTGCGCCATGGAATCCCTCTCGGCGTCAGTGGCCCGCAACCGGCGCGGCGGCCGGCTCGCGGTCGGTGGGGAGCTTCCGGGATTGCGGCAGGTAGTCCTCGGCGACCTGGGGCGCGCTGTACTCGTAGGGGCCGCGGTACACCGTCGGCGGCCGGTCCCAGTTCCCGTGCGGCGGCGGCGTGGCCAGCGTCCACTCCAGGCCGTTGTCCTCCCACGGGTTCAGCGGCGCCTTCTTCCCCCACTTCAAGCTGAGAATGAAGTTCACCGCGAAGATGAGCTGCGAGGCGAACAGGGCGAACGCCGAGAGCGTGATGAAGGTGTTCATCGGCTGGTAGGGCTTGAGGAAGTCATATTGCGTCGGGTCGTAGATCCGGCGCATGTGCCCACCCATGCCGAGGATGTGCATCGGGAAGAACGTGAGGTTGAAGAAGAGGAACGTGAGCCAGAAGTGGATCTTCCCCCAGCGCTCGTTCATCATCCGACCGAACATGTTCGGATACCAGAAGGTGATCGCCGCGAACAACGCGAACAGGCTGCCGCCGAACAGCACGTAGTGGATGTGCGCGACGATGAAATAGGTGTCGTGGATCGGCATGTCCACGGGCGTCGCGGCCATGAAGACGCCCGACAGGCCGCCGATGACGAACATCGCGACGAACCCGATGGCGTTCAGCATCGGCACGTGGAAGCGGAGGTTGCCCCGCCACATCGTGCCCATCCAGTTGAACACTTTGATGGCCGACGGCACCGCGATGATCATCGTGGTGACCATGAACGTGGAGCCGAGGGTGGGGTTCATCCCGCTCATGAACATGTGGTGGCCCCACACGATCCAGCCGAGGAACCCGATGCCGACCAGGGCGAACACCATCGAGTGGTAGCCGAAGATCGGCTTGCGGCTGCCGTTGGCGACGATGTCGGAGACCATCCCCATCCCGGGCAGGATGAGGATGTAGACCTCCGGGTGCCCGAAGAACCAGAACAGGTGCTGCCACAGCAGGACCTGCCCGCCCGCGGCCGGATCGAAGAAGTGGGTTCCGAGGATCTGCTCGAACAGCAGCATGATCGCGGCGCCCGAGAGCACCGGGAGAGCGAGGAGCCCCAGGATCGCCGTGATGAACAGCGCCCACACCGACAACGGCAGCCGGAACCACGTCATCCCCGGCGTGCGGTTGTTGATGATCGTGGTGATGTAATTGAGGGAGCCGAGGATCGACGAGAGGCCGAGCAGCACGATGGAGATCGACCACAGCTCCTGGCCGACCCCCGCGCCCGAGAGGTCGTGTCGGGCGGAGAGCGGCGCGTACATCGTCCAGCCGGCGCGGGCCGCCCCCTCGGGGACGAACAGGCTCGCGAACATCACGAGCCCTCCGGCGAACGCGCTCCAGAAGGACCACATGTTGATGCGCGGGAACGCCATGTCGTGCGCGCCGATCTTCAGCGGAATCAGATAATTGGCGAACACGCCGACGAGCAGCGGCATGATGGCGAAAAACACCATGAACGTGCCGTGCATCGTCACCAGCTGGATGTAGTACTCGGGGAGGATCACCCCGCCCGGCGCCATCGTCGCCGGGAGGATCCCGCCGCCGGGCATCGGCCGGCCCGGGTAGCCCAGCTGCCAGCGGATCTGCATCGCCAGCAGGCCCCCCAAGAAGAGGAAGAACAGGCTGACGAACAGGAACTGAATCCCGATGATCTTGTGATCGGTCGAGAAGATGTACTTGCGGATGAAGCTCCGGTCGTCGTGGTGCGCATGGACGGCCGGAGCAGCCGCGGCGATGCCGCTCATGACGTCCCTCCTTGCGCCTGCTGGTGCGCCCAGGCGTCGTACTCCGCCTGGGTGTGGATGAAGACGCGCGCCCGCATGCGGTAGTGCCCCATGCCGCACAGTTCCGCGCAGCCGAGCTCGTATTCGCCCGGCACGGTCGCCTGGAACCACGCGCGGATGGTCAGCCCGGGCACGGCGTCCTGCTTGACCCGGAGCACCGGCACCCAGAACGAATGGATCACATCCTCCGATGTCAGCACGACGACGATGTTCCGGCCCACCGGGACGTGCAGCTGGTTGCGAACGGTGAAGTCGTCCGCCGTGCCGAGCTGGCCGTCCGGTCCCGGATACGTCACCTGCCACTCGAATTGCTTGGCGTGGATGGCGATCGGGTAGGCGTCCGCGGGGATCGAGTCGCGGCCCTTGATCTCCTTCCAGTAGTGGTTACTGACCAGCCCCAGCGCGACCACCGTGACCGCCGGGATCGCCGTCCACACCACCTCGGCCTTGGCGTTGCCGTGCGTGTAGTGCCCCTTGCGGCCCGGCCGGCCCCGGTACTTGAACACGAACCAGATCAGCCCGGTCTCCACGATCACGAAGGCCAGCCCCGTGATGATCAGGATCGCGAGGAACAGCCCGTCGATCTGGGGGGCGAAGGTCGAGCCTTGGAGCGGCAGCCACCAGGACATGGGGCGGTCTCCCTTACCGAGCGGTGAACGTGAAGTCTTGCGTCTTGGCGCCCGCAGCGGTCACCGTCACCGTCGCGACTTGCGTGCCGTACTTCTCGTGCCACGCTTCGATGGTGTAGGTCCCCGGCGGCAGGCCCTTGATGGTGAAGCTGCCGTCCGCTCCCGTGACCGCGAAGAAGCCGTGGGGCAGGACGCCCAAGTAGGCGTGCATCCAGCCGTGCACGTTACACTCGAGCGGCACCATGACCTCCGGCGCCGTGAAGACCCGCTCGGTGGTCATCGAGATCGGCTGGCTGACGTTGAAGGGGCGGTTCGCTTTCCCGACCGCCTTGATGTTGTGCAGGATGCCGTCGCTGTTCTTGATCGCCAGCTTCTGGCCCGCTTGAATCCCCAGTACGTGGGGATGGTAGCGGCAGCCGTTCTGGTCGAGGACGACGTCGCCCGCAGGCGCCGGCGCGGTGTAGCCGGCCGGCAGTCCCGCCTTCACGTACACGAACACGTTGGCGAGCGTCCCGTTGGGGTTGACGACCACCGTCTCCTCGGTGGGGGTCGCCGGATACTTCGCCTTGCAGACCGACTCGTCGCTCATGTCGATCTTCGCCATCACGGGCTTGGCGCCCGTGAAGCGGACCTTCCCCGTGACGCTGCCGCCCGCCTGCGAGGACCGACCCCCCCCCGTTGCGGCGAGTCCGGCGAGACCGACGACCACCACCGCCAGCATTCCAAACGCGCGCATCATTCCCCCCGTTCGAGTCTTTACGCCCTCATCCCCCGCTGCTGCGCCCGGCGCACGAGCACCAGTCCGAGCCCGAGCGTCACGGCAATCGCGACCACCGGGGTGACGAAAACCCGCGGCGGCGTCGGCTGATCGAGGGCGAGGAAATACCAGGTGCTGACGGCCATCCGGGTGCCAAATTCCCCGTTCGACCCGTCCTGGCCGAAGAAGGCGACGGGGATGGCCCGCCCGGTCCTAAACTGAAGCTCGTTAGCGGAATCGGGCGTCGCAAGGGCGCGGGTCAGCACCAGGCGCCACTGCCCATGGTCATACACCGCCTGCGCCGCCGGTGCCGCGGCGGCGGGGAGTGTATCGAAACGTTCGATGCCGTGGGCGAGGCCCGCCACCGCGCGCCCCGATGTACGAAGGGCGCTGGTCCAGCGCCACTGGTACACCGGCTGGCCGCTCGCGCCCATCAGGAAGTAGGGGCGCTCCATCCCCTCGGGGATCTTCGCGGGGAACTGGACGATCAGCTGGTCGGGCCACGGCGCGACCGCCGTCGTCGAGTCGTCCCGGGCCACGCTGGCAAGCATGCGCTGCGTGAACGGCGCCCATGCGCTGTCGGGGCTCTGCGAGCGATCGTCCCAAGTGATCCGCAGCGCGAGCGTCCGCGCGTCGTGGAGCGCCTGCACCCAGACACCGGCGATCGCGGGGGTGAACCAGCGGCTCTTGTGAATCACCTGCCCGACGAGCGGGAACCAGGTCGCCGTCACGCGATTCCACGCCGAGTCGTCGGGGGCGGCCGGCATGGACCCGCGCACCATCGCGGCGTGGAGCACGTCGCGCAACTCGGGGGGCCGGGCCGGGGAAAGCGAGCGCACGTACTGCGCCAGGTGCCACAGCTCGTCCGCCGTCAGGAACTTCTGGTCGATCAGGTCGCTGAACGACGGCATCGGCGTGCCGTCGAGCCCGGTGCGCAGGCGCCGGTAGATGGCCGCGACGTCGCCGCCGCCGTTGAACCGCCAGTTCTGCGCCAGGTCGGCGGCGAAGATCGGAAAGCCGGCGTCGTCTTTGAGCGTCGGCGCGGACGGGCCGTCGCCGCGGCCCAGGTCGCCGTGGCACTTGCGGCAGCCGATGGAGTCGTAGAACTGGCGGCCGACGCGCGCGTCGGTGCCGGGCTCGCGCCCGAAGGCGAGCGCCACCGGCTGCTGCGTGGTGTCGGCGAAGAAGGCTGAGAACGTCTTCAAATACGCGAGCACGTCGCGGCGCTCGGCGTCCGACAGCCGGGCCTTCCAGCCCGGCATCGCCGTGCCGAACAGGCCGTCGTCGATCGAGCGCATGAGATCGGCGTCGGTGGGGAGCTGACCGTTGGCGGTGGTGCGGATCTGGTAGACGGCGCCGGTGAAGTCCCGGGGCCGGGGCAGCATGTAGGCGGCCGCGGGCCCGTCGCCCTTCCCGTCTTCGCCGTGGCAGCCGGCGCACCATCTGACGTAGACCGTCTTCCCCTTCGCCGTGTCTTGGACGGGGAGCGGGGAAGGGGGAAGGGGGATGGGGGGCGTCGCGGCCAGCGCGAGCGCCATCAGCGCATCAATCATGACCGTTCCCCCTTCCCCCCTCCCCCGCCTTTTCCCAAGTTCTTGGCTTCCAGCCCGTCTGGTCATACAGGAACAGCACCACCTGCCAGATCTCGCGCTCGGTGAGGAAGTCCTCCCACTTGGGCATCGCCGAGTTCCACGGTGTGCCCTCGCGCGGCAGGCCCGGCCCCCCCTTGGCAATGCGCCAGAAGACGAAGCTCTCGGTGAGCTGCGCGATGGTGCCGTTGTCCTGGAAGTTGGCGGGCAGCGGGTTGAAGCCGGGCGCGAAGTGGCCGAGGCCGTCGAGGTGATCGCCGTGGCAGGGGAGACAGTTCTGATAGTAAATCCGCTTGCCTTCGCCGACGTAGTAGGCGAGCGAGTCGGCGTGCTGGCGCAGCGGATTGTCGAGCCCCGTGAGCGTCAAGGACTTCCCCCGGAACGTGATCTCCGCGGGCGGCGCCGGATGGATGGAGCGGAGGTTGGGCGGCGCCTGCACGGTGGTGCGCACCTGGCCATACGCGATCCAGCCCATGAGCAGCGGCACGACGACGAGTCCGCCAGCGCGGCGGTGATCGGCTCGCGGAACGTGCGCCAGCGCGCTTCGTCGTCGCTGACGTAGATCAGCACGCCCGCGAGCACCGTCACCATGTACTGAAGCACCACGCTCGCCGGCACGATCGCGCTGCCGGGGAGCAGCGGGATGCCCCACTCGATGAGGATGAACGCCAGCGCCAGGATGGCGACGGCCTGCCAGAACGGGTGCTTCACTTGTGTGCCGCCAGGAAGCGCACCAGGGCCTCGAACTGCGCGGCGGTGAGCGTCGTGCCGAAGGTCTTGGGCATGATGCCCGCGAAGCGCTCGTACCCGCGCGCGGTCGATGACGCGGGGTCGAGGATCTTGGTGCGGATCGATTCCGCCGAGCGCCGGGCGCCCACGTGCGAGAGGTCGGGGCCCACGTTCCCGCCTTCGGCGCCGATCTTGTGGCAGCCGACGCAGCCGGCGGCGCGGAACAGCGTCATGGGATCCGTACTCCCCCCACCAACACCTCCAGCCCCCGTCCCCCCGCCCCCCGCTGGGGATGGGGGGGCGGAGGCTGGGATGTCCGCGCCGGTGACGTCCACGGTCCCGCCCTGCGTCTCCAGGAACGCGATCACCGCCCAGATCTGCTCGGGCGGCAGCTGGCGCGTCATGACCGGCATGATCGGCTGATAGCCGGCGACCACGTAGGCGGTGGGGTTGTCGAGCGACTCGAACAGGTACTGCTTGCACGACTTCCCGGGCTCGCGGCGGCCGCAGCGCGCGCCGATCGCCCCCTGGCCCTTCTCGTCGGTCAGCAGATTGGGAGCGCGGGTGCCGAGGCCATGGCACGTGATGCAGCCGCCGGCGCCGTTGTAGATCTTCTCGCCCGCGGCCACGAGCTGATCGGCCGTGACGTTCGGTCCCAGCGCGAGCGTCTGCGGGACCTCGGACTGCACCTGCGGGATCTTGTTGGCGATGAGCGTATACAGCGCCAGGGTCCCCAGCACCACCAGGAGGATACGGAGGTTAGTGCCCCACACGGGAGCCCTCCTTGTCCCTTTTCTCGCTGCTGGGGACGAACGTCGATTTCTCGGCGAGCCCGCCGAGCCAGAAGACGAAGGCGACGAGCGAGAGGAAGATCAGGACGCAGGCGCTGATCATCTTGGCGGCGTAGCCCAGGGCGGGCGTCGCGGCGTACTTGCTCGTGTCCTGCACGAGCTGCCAGACGTGCCAGTGCTGGCGGATGCCGCTCCGGGCGAAGCCCATGAGCCCCATCAGCCAGGTGAAGGTGACGGCGAGCACGAACAGCGCATACTGCGAGCGCGCCGGCATCTTCCCCCACTGGATCGCGCCGAGCGATTGCGCCCCGCGTCCCATGAGGATGTCGATCGTCGTCACGAACACGATGCAGGCGAGCACCGCGCCCACCTGGTAGACGCTGTACCCGATGCGCACGATCGCTTCGACGAAGTAGCCTTTGACCCCGAAGAACAGCACGATCAGCGCCGCGACGCCGAACATCCCCGCCTGAATCCACGTCCCCGTCCGCGCCCAGGGCACGACCGGCCGCGTGTTGGCGCGGCGGTACATGAGGAAGGAGAGGAAGGTGGTGAGGATCATCAGGTTGACGGCGGTGTTCTTGGCGCTCATGACGCCCAGCGCGCCGAGCAGCGGGTGGTGCGAGCCGCCCATCGCCGCGAGCTCGCGCGCGTCGGCGATCATGGTGTGCGGGGTGCCCCAGACAATCGCGCCGAGCACCAGCACGGCGAGCAGGTACTTGGTGTAGGGCCGGAACCGCTCCGCGCCGGGGATGCGGCCCATCCCGATCCACAGGTAGTAATTCCCCGCGAGGAACAGCACCGCGATGAGGAACGCCTGGATCACCCACAGCCAGCTCATGAAGCCGCCCATCATCGTGATGCCCATCGATTGGTCGTACTGGTAGATCTCGCGGCCCAGCCAGTAACCGGCGAACGGCAGCACGATCAGGGCGGAGATGGCGATGAAGTTCCCGACATAGCCCATCCAGTCGTAGTGGGCGCGCTCCTCATCGCTCTTGGCGGCGAGGAAGCGGTAGCTGGCGTACGCGCCGACGATGGCGCCGCCGAATACCACGTTGGCGATGAGCCGGTGGATGTTGATGGGCATCCACGTCGCGTTGGCGATGGCGTGCCACAGCTTGATGGACGCGGGGTCGGTGGTGGGGGTGATGTCGCGCGGCGGGGTCATCATGTAGGTCAGCCACGAGTTCGCGATGAGCATCACGATCGTGCCCCACACGTTGAGCAGGACGCCGAGCCCCAGGTGCACCACCTTGCTGCGGCCCTGCTTCCAGCGCTCCCAGCCGTAATAATAGAGGTAGAGGGTGAACGACTCGAAGAAGAACAACCCCACGTACACCCACATCGAGGGGCCGAAGACCGCCGTGAGGTACGCCCAGAAGCGCGGATACAGGGTGGAGAGCAGGAACGTGAGCACCGCGCCCCAGATCGCCGTGGCGCTGTAGGCGACGAGCAGCAGCCGCGTGAACTCCTTGGCGAGGCGGTCGTAGCGCTGGTCCTTGCCGACGACGCCGATCGCCTCGGCGACGACCGCGAACATCGGCACGCCGAGCACGAACGCGGCAAACATGAGGTGGACTTCGGCGGCCACCCACACCGCTCCGCGCGCGCCGATGACTGGGAACTCACCGTAGGCGCGCGTGGTGTCCGCCGCCGCTTGGAGCGCGAACAAGACGTCGGACATCAGACGTCAGTCACGAAGAAGGGACGCTTCTTCGAAAAGTCGACGGGCAAGGCGCTGCGCACCTCGCTCAGCAGCTCCGGGGTGATCTCCCGTTTCCCGCGCTTGCGCGCGTACTCCTCGACCCGCTGCATCACCACCCCGCGCACGAACGACGGGATGCGGGCCATCCGGTCGCGCGCGGCCGCGTCCCACACCAGCACCGGCATGAAGTCGGCGCCATAGGTCACCGCCCGCGGCGCCTCGACGACCGCCGCGCCCGGGGACGGCTCGTACGCGCACGAGGGATCCGCGGCCAGCACGTCTCCCTCCTTGGCGTAGGCCCGGGCGCGGCAGCCGCCGCACACCTTGCGATACTCGCACGCGCCACACTTGCCGCCGAGGGTGCCCTCGCGCAGTCGCCGGAACAGCGGCGCGTCGCGCCAGATCTCCGCGAAACTCTGCCGCCTGAGGTCGCCCGCCGCATCGGGCAGATAGGGGCACGGCGTGAGCCGGCCATCCGGCGTGATGCGGCAGTACTGCACGCCGCAGGGACAGCGGGTCTGGTAATTCAGCACCGGCGAGTCGGGATCGGTGTCGTGCACGTGACGCATGAAGTGCGGCGCGCATTTGGCGCGTACCAGCATCCGTCCCCGGTACTGGCGCTCCCAGCGGGCCAGATCGGCGAGCACCGCCTCATACTCGAGCGGCGTGAGGTCGGAGAGCCCGGCCCCGCGTCCCGTAGCGACGAGGAAGTAACAGTTGAAGGCGACCGCCCCCTGCTCCGCCGCCCACTCCGCGAGCCCCGCGAGCTCGGCGCGGTTCCCTTTGGTCGCCGCCGTCTGGATGATGAAATCCACGCGGTGGGCCTTGAGGCGCTCCAGCGCCGCGGTCGTGGCGGCGAGCGAGCCCTGGCCACGCCGGAAGTTGTCGTGGTAGGTGGGACGCAGTGAATCGACGCTCACCGCCACGCCCTGCACTCCGGCGGCCTTGAGCGCCGCGATGCGCTGATCGGTGAGGAGCGTGCCGTTGGTGCCGACGACGACCGTCGCGCCGCGCTCGGCACAGTGGGCCGCCAAGTCCTCCAGGTCCGGTCGCAGCAGCGGCTCGCCCCCGGAGAGAATGAGCAGCGGGGCGGGATTGACCGCGAGGATCTCGTCGGCGATGCGCCGGCACTCGGCCGTGTCGAGCTCGCCCGCCGCGGTCTCGCGCGGCCCCGCCGCGATGTAGCAGTGGGCGCACTCCAAATTGCAGCGCCGCGTGAGATTCCAAGCGACGACGTGCGGGACGAACGTCACGGCAGCAGCTGCTCCACGGCCTTTTTGGCTTCGTCGGGCGTCACCCCGCGGAAGTCTACCGGGCATTTCCCCGCCTTCTCCTCGATGTCGCGGATCGGGCAGCGGGTGATCCCCTGCGCCTTCGCTTCTTCGATGAACGCGCGCATCTCGGGGGAGAGCGCGTCTCCCCCCTCGGCCTCGGCCCGGATCTGCTTGGCGCGCAGCTCTTGGAACATCACCATCATCGTGTCGACGTCGAACTCATCGGCTTCGATCATCGCCTGCTTGTTGTCGTCCATCACCGGCGTCGTGACGCGCCAGATCGCGTGATTGCGCGCGAACCGCTCCACCGTGTTGCGCGCCAGCGGGCGCGCGATGAGCGGCACCGCCTGCAGCCGCGCCCATGCCTCCTCGGTCCACACGACCGGATCCGTGGCAACGCGCGCCCGCGTGGACACCGCCCCCGTCACCGGGCACGTCACCTCGACCTCCGCGGAGGGCTCGGGATCGGCGTCGGAGCCCCGCACTTTCGTCGCCTTGAGCTGCTCCTGCGCCTTCACCTCGGCCAGGACGATCTCCTCGGCCGTCCCGATCCCCATGATGAGCTGCATGTGCGTGGGCAGCAGCTTCTGGATCGCCTCGTCGAGCCATTTGTTCGTGACGGTGGCCGGCTGGCCGTCGGTCCGCTCCAGCAGGTACTCCTCGACCGCGCGGCGTGCGATCCCCTGCGCGAACGGCGGCACGCGCAGGATGCGCACCTCCGCCTCCGGCGCCCACTGCAGCCCCGCCTGGCCGTCCTCCTCGATCCAGGGGATGTCCTCGGGCCGGATCCCCACCGTGCCCACCAGCAGCACGTTGCCCGCCGCCAGTCGCACCAGGTTCTCGGCCTGCGAGCCGAGCTCGGTGCCCTCGATCCGGTGCGCGCCGTGACGCGCCAGCACGAGCAGCGTCGGCTGGATTTCTTCGGCCCACTGCATCACGACCTGGAACGGTTTGCCGACGAGGATCTGGGTCTTCAGGGGCACGCCGGGATACTGTCCCGCCATCACCTCGGCGCGCTTCAGGTTCGCCTGGCAGAGCTTCAAGAGTCCCTTGTCGATGATGTTGTTGTGCAGCTCCTCCTGCTCCTCGAACTTGAAGACCTTCGAGGCCTGGACTGAGAGGACGTCCTTGATGTTGTGGAAGACGACGTGGTGGTACTCCACGTCGAACGCGCTGCACACGAACAACGAAGCACCGAACCGCTGGGCCAGCTCGAGCGCGGCGCGCATCGCCATGTAGCTGTAGGACGAGCCGTCCACGCACACGAGGAAGCGCCCGCCCTGGAGCGGCCGGTCGTCGCGGACCAGGAGGACGTCGCGCTCGACGCCGCGCAGCACGCGCGACACCACGCCGCCCAGCTGCGAGAACGGCTGGCGTCCGAGCCCGTGCGCTCCGATGGCGAGGAGGTCGTACTGCCGGCCGGAGGAGCCGACGAGCCGGGCGGCCTGGTCTTCCTCTTCAGCGACGAGGCGGCCGTTCTCGCCGACCCGGACGTCGCCGCGCACTTTTGCGCCGCCGTCGTAGCCCGCCGCGCGGTTGGGGTCGAAGCCGATGAGCCCCGGGAGCCGCCCCGCGCCGCGGTTCACCTCGTTGACGATCTCCTCGTAGTTGATCCCCTCGAGCAGCTGGCGCGTGATCCCGACGCCCGCGGCGGCGCACTTCTTCCCGAATTCGTCCAGGAAGCTGTCAGCGATGAGCTGCAGGCCCTTTTCGATGAGCTTGTCGTGAATCTTGCGCTGGCGCTTGATCTCTTCGGGGGTCTGGAACTGCGCGGGGAGGCCGGTCTCGAGCTGGCGGAAGCGCACGTCGTGGAGGCGGGCGGCGTAGACATGGTTGCCGGTCAAGCGGCCGCCGCCCGCGCGGGCCAGCTCGATGGCGCGCTCGACGGCCCAATCCGAATGCTGGGAGTTGTCGACGGGCACGAAGATTTCGCGATACACCGGGCTCTCCCTCGCGAGGCGGGGCGAGTATGTGACTCGCCCAACAGGCTGTCAAGTTACGCGGGGCTCGGTACCAGTTGCTTGCCGGATTCGTCCCAGACGCTGATCGCGTCCACCGGGCAGGCGTCGCACGCGTGCAGCAGGCGGTCGCGCGCGACCGCATCCGGGGCGACGAATACGGCGACACCTTCCTCGTCCAGTTTGAAACCTTCGGGGGCTTCCTTCACGCAGTCGCCGAACCCGACGCACAGCGTGCGGTCGATACGCACGCGCAACCCGCCGACGAGGCGCTCCTCGCCGTCGCTCACATCCCCTCGAGGCCGAGCTCGGTGCGGGCGGCGTCCATCACGGCCGGGGTGATCTCCCCGATGCCACGTTCTTTGGCATAGTCGGCGTAGATCTTCTTGACCATGCCGCGAACGAACCCGGGGACGCGGGAAAGACGCTCCTGCGCTTCCGTCGACCAGCTCAGTCCGACTGTCCGACTGTCCGACTGTCCGTCAGTGAAGGCATCATTGCGACCCGTCGCCACCATGCCGCGGATCGTCTGGAGCGGCTCCGCCGGCACCGTGGTCCCGCCGATCTTCACGCCGAGCGAGGAGACGAGCTGGGTCTCCATCGGATTGGTGAGCAGCGCCACGGCGCGCCCGCACTTGGGGCAGCGGAACGCGGCGGCGAGCGTGCCGTCTCCGGGAAGGTGGCGTTCTTCGAACGCCATCTGCTTGTCGCATTCGACGCACAGGAACTTCATCCCAGCCTCCCCGCCAACACCGCCCAAGTGTCAGGTGCCGGGTGCCAGGGGATGCGCGCCAGCACCGCGGTCTCGAACTCTTCCGCCAGATCCGCCCCGGCCGTCCCCGCGAACGGCCCGCCGACCATGTTCTCGACGACGCCGAGCAGCGGGGCGCGGCGCTCCACGGCGGCGCGCATCGCCCGGCGCACGGCGTCACGGGACTCCGGTGTCGGGATCGTCACGGTGAGGACGGCGGGTGGCGCCGGGAGCAGATCGCCCAGCTCCAGAAAGCGCTGCATGCCGGGCGGCAGGTCGAGGAGCAGGACATCGAGGGTACCCCAGGCGATGTCGGCGAGCAGCTCGCGCAGCGCGCCCGCTTCCGCGGCCCCGCGCCACACGAAGCTCTCCGCCGCCGGCCCCTTGAAAGCGAGCGGCTGGCCGTCGGCAAGCAGCTGCGTCATGGAAACCACCCGCACGCCGTCGGCGCCGCTCGCGGGGAGAAACGCGTCGCCCTGCGGGGTGAGCCGCCCCTCGGCCGCCTCGAGCAGCCGGGCGACCGTGGGCCCGTTGAGGTCGGCGTCGAGCACGCCCACCGCCCGCCCACCGCGGGCGAGCGCCCGGGCGAGGTTGGCAGTGACGAAACTCTTGCCGACCCCGCCCTTGCCACTCATCACCACAATGACGCGGCCGACGGCGGCCAGGCGTTCCGCCAGGCGGCGGCGCTGGGCGGCGATCTGCTCGCCGAGCCCGGAGCGGTCGGGCTCCGTCAGCTCGTGGTAGGTGCGGATATTGAGTGGCATTCCCCGGGTATTATGCCTAGCTTCTCAGCCCCTGGCTATGCTCGACGCCCTCAAGCAGAAACTGTACGCGGAAGTCGAACGGCTCAACCACGAGTTGAGCTTCGTGCTCCCCAAGGAAATCGAGAAGGCCCGCGCCCACGGGGATTTGCGGGAGAACTCCGAATTCAAAGCGGCGCTGGAACGGCAGCAGTTCGTGACGGTCCGCCTGTCGCACCTGCGGCTGCGCCTCGGCAAGCTGTCCGACGTCTCGGAGAAGGACATTCCGCGCGACCGGGTGGGCTTCGGCTCGCGGGTCACCGTGCAGGACTTGGACACCAAGAAGAAGGAAGTGTACGCCCTCACGCTGGGCGAGTTCGTGGAGGGCGACGAGGGCGCCGAGGAGATGGCCGTCTCGATGGCGTCACCGCTCGGCAAGGCGCTCGTCGGCGGCAAGGTGGGCGATGCCGTGACGATCGCGCTGCCCGTGGGCAAACGGCGCCTGAAGATCACGGATCTGGTGACGGTGCATGAGCTGGCGACGGAAGAGGGCGGAAGAGGGCGGTAGAAGACGGTAGAGGGCGGCAGCAGTGCTACCATGAGGTCGCGGCTGCGGGACCGGTTCAGTGTAGGCTGGGCGCTGCTCCTTCTCGAGCTGGCCGCCTCCCGATCCCTGCGCGCCCAGGCGCTCCGCGGGCAGGCTCTCGGGCAACAGGATCAACGACCGGTCGCCGGGGCCTTGGTGTACCTGCTGGACAGCGCCGGTCGTCCGACCGATCGGACCTTCACCGACGAAGCCGGAAGGTTTCTGGTCCGCGCCACAGGCCCCGCCGAGTATTCGCTGCTCGTGCTTCGCATCGGGTACCAGAAGTGGCAATCCCCGGCCCTTCGCCTCGCCAATAGGGACACACTCGACTATCGCGCCTACGTCCCCGAGAGCCCTGTACAACTCCCCGCGCTCTCGATCGAGACGCGGCGGCAATGCCGTTCAGCTCCCCAGGCCGGAGCCACGATCGCGGCGATGTGGGAGGAGGCTCGAAAGGCACTGGAGTTGACGGAGCTCACCCGTCAACGGAGCCTCTTCCAGTTCCGCATCGTCCGGTCAACGCGGCGCCTCGATCGAGCGCTGGTCCCAGTAGAAGAGGAAGAAGTGGATACCACCACTCTGACCACCTACCAACCGTTCACGAGCCTGACGCCCGAGAGCCTCGTCGCGGCGGGGTTTGTCCGGGACTCCGAGGGCGTCGCCATCTACTACGGACCAGATGCCCCAGTGCTGTTTTCCGACGCGTTCCTGGAGCACCACTGCTTCAGGGGAATGGTTCCCGGTCCATCAGAGTCAAGTCTCGTCGGTCTCGCTTTCGAGGCGATCAGGGGGACAGCGCTCCCCGACATCGCAGGCGTGCTGTGGCTCGATCGACAGACCGCAGCCCTGCAGTACCTGGAGTTCCATTACACGAACGTCGCACCGGAACTCGCGGATCAGGCAGGGGGGCGCATTGAGTTTCTTCGTCTCCCGACGGGTGCCTGGATCATCCGGCGCTGGTGGATCCAGGCGCCCATTCGAGTGAGGGGAGTGCGGATATCGGCAGACCGGCCGCGCCCTTACGGCTATCGGGTACGCGAACGTCGAGTCCTCGAAGTGCTGACCACTGACGGTAGGAGAGTCCTCCAGCTTCGCGAGGAACCTTGAGGCACTCAGCGGATTACAGCTCCAGCCGGAACAACACCTGCCCCGTCGGCACAACCGAGCCCCCCCGCGGCTCGATGCTCATCGCGGCGCCCGTGATTCGGGCAACCCCGGCCGGGACCTCGACCGCCATCCACATCGGCTGCGAGCTGTTCATCGGCATCAGCGCCGCCGTGACCGTCCCGGTCTCCGTCACAAACCACAGCTGATACGCCTCGTTCGGCCGGTTGGGGGCGAGGTTCTCGCACCCCACGTACCAGCGCCCTCCAGCGGTGTCGGCGTAGAGGGTGATGGTGCCGATGCGGTCCGCCGTGCGGACGGGGACCTGCACCACCCGCGTCCCCG
>WNGI01011968.1_pt1 | contig 15538 bp, 15 predicted proteins | sample 5400621 | NCBI WGS metagenome assembly WNGI01 (sample SAMN13153374, study PRJNA577476) | soil metagenome | isolation source: 20 cm soil or saprolite under Garry oak tree replicate 1 | place: USA:California | collected 2016-06-15 | reverse complement strand
CTTTGGCTCTGGTGGTCATGAGATGTAGTGTACTAGTAAAAGTGTCGTATCAGAACCATTATTTATAATAATTACATCTGTTTGGTCAATGTTGGACCCACAAGTAGTATCCCTTGGCCTGTCTGAGATGCTCCTTCTGTAGGCAAAGTTTCACTCCATAACCTACATATGTGTACTAGTCCAAAAAGACTGGTTATTGACCAGTCCTGACCGGTTCTTAACGGTCTTGGAAAAATCACGGAGAGCCATGACCGTGACTGATTCACTTGGCGGGGCTGCCATAACTGTGACCAACGGCTCGGTCATTTCCAGTTCCGGCTCGGCTCAGCTCCAGTTATTTTCTGGTTCGAGTGACCGGACCTTAAAACACTAGAAAAGACTCGTGACGTGTGGATGAACCAGTAATAGGGGATGGACATTCGATTGCAGTTCCAAGTCAGGTGCTGGCCAATCAGTAAACTAGTAAGATGGTATGTTCAATTGAGAACGGGTGAACCCGAAAGTCTAGTTTTTGGAGCGCCGTAACATCTAACTCCTGTGGTTTCTGCGTGGCGATCTTGAGGACGACATAAGAGGGAGGTGAAGAGGGGAGAGAAGCCGCTGCCAAGTCCCCGCCGGAGTCCCTGCCAAATGTAGCAACCTCACTTTGCTACTCTCGTAGGCTCTCTTTGGCTCTCTTTGGCTCTCTTTGTATCTCTCGCTCCTGATCACGTGTGGCTTGCCAGAAGATGCGGCCATTACCAATTCAAATTTGGCCCCGTCTTACTCAGAATGCTGAACGGCCTGAACAGTCTTCAATATGGCTTATTAGACGTCCCTGAATCAAGGCCGAGTTTAAACAGTGGCAAGCATGATTGGCGTGAGTCCTGTCCCACATATGAATTATAGTTGTGAGGTAAAAGAATCTCCGATGTTATTCGGAAAGACTAGCTTCAAGTTGTTCAGTGCCAAGACAACCGTAATGACTCAGATGGTCTCAAGCTGCCAATATTGGTCGCATAGTTAATTATTAGTAGTGCATCAGCAAATCCTGGGGCGCACTTCAGGCGCTCCGGATCGCTCCAGAGTGCTCCCGGAGTGCTCTGGAGTGCCTGAAGCACACCCCGGGGTTCACTGATGTGTTCGGTACAATGGTATACATATCCAAGGTACAAACATACGCTGGTCACAGGGGCCGCTCTGAATCATCAATAAATAAGATTACGATAGTAGGGTAAAACTTAAGGAGGTACTAAAAAAACTTGCACTTACCAAATCATGGATCTTCAATCTTTAACATTCTCGAGTACTTTGCGATAAGCCACTGATTCCGCGCGGAATGTCCTAGATTCCTAGGAACCATTCCTAGATTCCTAGCTAGACAAAACATTTTTCGTACAGTGTGAAATGGCTGTAATATTCCTAGTGTATTCCTAGTGCATTCCTAGTGCATTCCTAGTCATTCCACTCGGAATGCTAGGAATTTCCTAGGAATATGACCACTAGGAATGGCTAGGACTAGGAGTATTCCTTGTTATCAGCTGTATTACATCATTTCATGCATTTGTATGGCTAAATATGGTGTATTCCTATACCCATTAGATGCCCCTAACCGGACACTAAATTATAGTGATTTTTATGTATTTTTCCGGCTTTTTCCGGTGGCTTAATTGAGCAAATAACATCTCAGGTGATAAATGTCACGTGTGACATAGATTTGTCAGCACGGCAGGTCCTCACGCCGAGCGTTACTGTTACACGTTACATCTTGCTGGGCACAGGGCTCCCCCAGCTCTCTCTCTCACTGTTACCTCGTCGCCGTCACCTCGCTATGCCTACCACCCGCTCCACCGCCACTGCAAGTCGACCGTCTCGGAAACGCGCGCAGTCCGTGAGCTCTACCAAGAGCTCCGGGAAGGGAAAGAAGAAGGCGAAGACCGTCACCAAGAAGGACGACGACGACGGCGACGACAAGCGTACGAGGTACGTAGTACGACCCGCTACCCAAGCAACGCGCTGACCGAGCGCTTGCCCACGTGTCCCACTGCCTGCGTCTGACCTACCCCAGTTCTGCCCACCCCAACCTGTTCTGCCTGCCACGCCACCTGTTCACCCCGCGTCCACTGTTCCGCTTGCACCACAACCCCTCTGCCTACGCTCTGCCCTGGTTCTACCCACCCTGCAACCGTTTTACCTGCTCCGCAACCTGTCCTCCCCCGACAACCGTTCTGCCTCCCCCGTAACCTGTTCTGCTCGCACTGCAACACCTACGCCCTCCTCTCAACCGTTCTGCCGTCCCCCGCGACCATTCTCCTGCCCCACGACCTCTGCAACTCCCACAACCGTTTGGCCTGCCCCGTAACCTTTTGCTCGCACTGCAACCCTCTGCCCACCCCGGTTCTGCCTGCTCTGCAACCTGTACACCCCCGTCACCGTTCTGTCCGTACCGCAACCCTCTGCCCATCCCCGTCCCGCCCCGGTTCTACCCATCCTGTAACCCCCCATCACCGTTCTTCTCGCACTACACCCCCGTCACCGTTCTGCCCGTACTGCAACCCTCTGCCCATCCCGGTCCCGCCCGTCCTGCCCTGGTTCTACCCGTCCTGCAAACTGTACACCCCCGTCACCGTTCTTCTCACACTGCAACCCTCTGCCCACCTGCGACTGTTCTCCCTGCCTCGGTTCTGCCGTCCTGCCTGCCTGCCAACCTCGGCCCATCTGCGACCGTTCTCCTTCCCCGGTTCTGCCCGTTCCCCCGGTCCTGCCTGCCTGCCTACCTCTACCCACTCGCAACCGTTCTCCCTACCCTGGTTCTGCCTGTCCCGAAACAACTTCCGCCCCTGGCCGTCACCCTTGCTCTCGTGTTATACTATACTTTATTACTTGACTAACGTATATAATATATAAATATAAGCTAACATATATATTACGAACGAACATATACGCTAAGCACAAACATACGTGTATCATATATAACTAACAACATATGTAGAACTGAGAAGATATTGGATGAAAGTAACCTTCCACTGCAGCCACCTCCACAGTTGAGCACTGCACCACCAAGTACCAGGCAAAGGCCAACCAGGCAAAGTACACGTGTACGCCGTGCAGACATTATCATTGAGGAAGGGAGTGGTAGCAGTGCTGCAGACAGCAGTTATGAGGAAGAGGAGGAGGAGGAAGATGGGGAGGAGGAGGAAGATGGGGAGGAGGAGGAAGATGGGGAGGAAGATGAGGAGGGAGATGAGGGCAACAGTGAGGACAAGAAGGGAGGGGAAGATGATGAGAAGGCAAGTGGGGAGGACAACAAAGGTGGTGATGCCAAGGGTAAGAAGGGAAAAGGAGAGGAGAGAAAAGGGCCTGAGGAGGAGGAGAGTGCAGATAATCCACAGGACATTGGAAATCTCTTCATAGGGGGTGATACAGGTATGATTCTTCCTTTCTAGGCCACTCACTCATTAAACTGTTGATGTGGCAAAGATGTACACATGGGAAGCCCACTCCAAGGGGCATCTCGTACTTCAGGTGGAGTAATCAGAGGCAGAGCAGTGGGAAATGAGTTCAGCCACTCAGATGCACCTGAACTATTACCAGGCATAGTCCAGCCTGTCAAGGGGGATGTCAAGATTGCAACATCTCTTTCTGATCTCTCTGTCAAATTCACAGTCAAGACCAACTGTGATATCAGCCTACTTCAAGTCCTGATGCAAATGAAGAAGAGATACTCATATATTGAAGGTAAGCTTCCATTAATATCTGTGGCCCAGTTGTTGAATAAGCTCCAGTTTCAAACCCCAGAATCTATGTCATGCAGAATGGCAATTGGTGTGTCAGGGGTAGCTACAAGGATATCATGGAAGACCCTGATTTGGTGGATGAGGAGGTTGAATGGGAGCTTGAGAATGGGAAGTATAGTCTGATGATGTGTCTGGTGGGTGCTCAACATCATTTTGATTCATAGCTTACATATATGTGATTAGGAGTATGATGGGAATCCCCAGCCCTCCACTTCCAACACAGTAACAGTTTCTTCTACAGCAGTTTCTGTTCCTGCACCTCAAAGCAAGGTGATCAAAGATAGTTGCCTAACTAACAAAGAACTGGTGGTTCTTTTAGACATTTCACCAGGATTAGTAGGAAATGTTACCAGGGATGGTGGCCTCAGGCTCTACCATGCCAAATACAAGGCCTGTCTCAAGGCCTTGGAAGTCATGGACAATAAGTATAAGGAGGGAAATTGGCCTGCCCCTAGGAAGGCCAGACAAACAGTTGTGATAGAGCTGTTTATTTCAAAGACTATGTGGCACTCCCACATCATCAAGTTTTTCAAGAAGATCTCAGAGTATCCAGACATGCAGTTGTGGTTGGAGGAGGATGATGGGGCTCCTAATGACTTGGACTTGTGGGGTTTTGAAAAAAGCCCCACAGCTTATACTTTTACTGACTTGGGTGCATATATGGGAAAGGAAGATAAATTGAGGGCAAGGAAAAACAAGGGTAACAAGGGTGAAAAAGGGAAGGACAAAGGAAATGGTAAAGGAAAAGGCAAAGGCAAAGGAAAAGGAAAAGGAAAAGAGACTGATACTGATAATATGTAAGCCCTGATGTTCTTGGAGTTTCAAGATTTATATCAATAGACAAAATAGTTTGATGTTTATATTTGGATTTTTGATGCAGTTCATGGCAATATGGCAGGTGTTGGGTCTCTTGGCATGTTTCCCAATGGTCTCTGCAGCAGAGGAGCAACAATTTCCAGACATAACATTTGATGTCTTCAGCAAGTTTATACAAACAACTTTTGATGACAGAATCACATTGGCAACTGTAATGATGCTTCTACTCACAATGACTGAGAATGTTGACCTCCTAAGCCTACATGGTCGTCAACAGAATGCAATATTTCAAGAGGAGAACAGCACTGTTGCCACTGGATGGATCAAAGCACTGGCCAGACAAGTGATGAAAAGATTGGAAAAGAAGCCACTTGTGTTGGAGAGCTCTAAGATGACCAGTGATCAAAAGATTAGGGTCCTTGGCCTTAATCTTGATGCTCTTGCAAAGTTATTGAAATTGCATCCCTACAACAAGAAGGGAAAATTCAAAGGCAAAATGAAGCCTGTCTCCAAAGCAGAGATTCAACCTGTGCATGTTATATCTCCAGAAGCTGTTGTATGTGAAACAGGAACTTGCAATCCACGTTCTCTTGTTCAATTCACAAGGGCAAGGGATGTTCCCTTGGTGACACTGATCAAGAATTTTAGTGTGTATCAGAGTGTCCCAGTCCTTTGTGGGGAATGTCCTGAGTGCAACACACTCTATTATGCTGATCATGAGAGAGCCCCTGCAGAGCAACCAGATGAATATGACAGAGTATACCTTAACTCAGCCAAATATATCAAAATTGGAAAAAACTTGTGGGTTGATCGTCTGTTCACATCTGCAGTATTAAGTGGATTCTACAATTTCCATACATCTGCTGCTACATATGCTACATTCTGGAACTCTATTTCTCATACAATGCCTGGAGTGGCAAATTTGAGTCGCAGACACATCTGGCAGGCATTTGTTCAAGGATCTATCCGATTCATTGCATCAAAGGAGGGCATGAATCTGACAATAGATGATAAACTTCCTATTGATCAAGTCACAAGAGAAGCATTTGATGGCCTTGGAAACAATGGGATTATATCAGATTCACTAGAGCATAGTTGTGATGAGTGTACTCAGAAATATAAAGCAAGGGCAGAGTTCATACCCAATGCTGATCATTCAGCTACATTTGGCATGGAAGATGTTGATGTGAATGTCACAGCTGTAGAAGGATCTGTTGGAAATGTAGAAAGTGAAAATGGAATTGTAAAGATGATAGTAGTTGATGGTATTGTCATGGGACATACAGTAAGTTCAATTGTCATGCATGAAGAGAACAGATTACAAATTATTATTCAGTACTGTGCATATGAAAATTGTTCAAGAGAGTTGGCTAATGCACGTGGTGGTGTTTACTGTGCTTTACATGAGAATCTGAATGGAAGAAATTGTCATGTTGCCAATTGTAACAATATTAAGGTGATTGGCACTCAAGCTTGTGGAAGGCACCAAAATAAATGGCAAGATCATATCAACAAATGCAGGCAGAGAACATTAGCTGGTTACAGAAGAGCAGTGAGGAGGCCTGATGAGACTCAGCCTTGGATGCCACAGAATTTACAGAGTAATGCTTCTCAATCCCATGATCAGAGTCATGAATCATCTGAAAGACATGTTTCACGAGATCATTTCATTCCTCCAAGAATATACTGTGTAGAAACTATTTGTGCACCATGTGGAGCAGTAGTTGCATGGGCCAAGTTTCTAAAGTCTGAAAGTCCAACAAACATACTAGAATTCCTGCAAAGAGTGTACCCAACAGAGAGAGCCAGACCATCTTATGTCTGCATTGATAAAGCATGCCTAGTCCTTCGAACCTGTGTAGCCAATGGAAGCTTGGAGACTTGGAAAAACACCAGATTTATTGTTGATTCTTACCACTATTCCAATCATCGAGTGACAGATGCATTGTGTCAAAAATGGTGCAACCCTGCACCTTTGGATGGCTCAGCACCAAACTTGGTTGTAGTTGAGACTGATGCTCAAGGAAGAAGATATTATAAAAGAGCATTCAATACACAGGCTTGTGAGCAATTAAATGCTTGGCTTGGTGGATATGAGCAGATTTTGAAGAGAATGACTCCTGGAAACTTTGATTGGTTTTTACATACCATGTTAGTGTATCACACTACACAGGTCATAGAGAGACAGGTAAGAAGAAACAATGAAGAAGCAGATGATGATGATGATGATGATGGTGATGATGGTGATGATAATGGTGGTAGTATAAATAATGCCATAGATTAAAATGTTGTCTCCTTACAATATGAGATATGTATTTTAAATTCCTCAACAATAGGTCCAAAATACTAAATCTGAAAACACATGCAAACATTCACGCTGAGGGAGATAAATCTGATGAAACATAGCCTGTCACATACTGCTTTCAAATGATACCCATATCACACATGCAAACATTCACACTGAGGGAGATGAATCTGATGAAACATGAGCCTGTCACATACTGCTTTCAAATGATACCCATATCACATATGCAAAGATTCACACTGAGGGAGATAAACCTGATGAAACCTGAGCCTGTCACATACTGCTTTCAAATGATACCCATATCACATATGACCTGACCCTGATCCTGTAACACCCTGTAATGTCACCCTATACTCATGATGGTCAAAAATGCTTTCAAATGATACCCATATCATATATGACCTGTCCCTGTCCCTGTCACACCCTGTAATGACACCATATACTCATGATGGTCAAAAAATGCTTTCAAATGATACCCATATCATATATGACCTGTCCCTGACCCTGTCACACCCTGTAATGACACCATATACTCATGATGGTCAAAAAATGCTTTCAAATGATACCCATATCATATACAACCTGACCCTGACCCTGTCACACCCTGTAATGACAATAATGTGATTAACTAGGAATGAGCTGGGAATGGGCTAGGAATGGGGTGGGACCAAAATAGGATTCCCATGCCATTCCTAGGAAATATTTTAGAATTCACTAGGAATCCTAGGAAAGTCCTAGGAAAGTCCTAGGAAAGTCCTAGGAAAGTCCTAGGAATACTAGGAATCCACTAGGAACCATGGCTGAGTGTGAAGTACTGAAACATCGTAGAGGCATTTACGAGAACTAAGTCCAATTGTGGCCAAGCAGATGGTTTCGTTGACTCGTACTCCGACAGAGCGGAAAACACCTCGAGCGCCGGGATCGCCTCAGACTTTGGGAAAATATCGTGGACGATAGCGCCCGCTGTAATTGTTCTATGAGTGGTGAGCTCGAAACGGTGGATCTGGGCGTTGAACTCTGATAAAACCTTGCACATAGCAGATACTTCTGCAGTGTGCTCAGTATAGAGCCCTATACTCACGTCGAGGAGCCGGCCCCTCGCACGCGAGATCCTTTCACGAAGAATAGGGGGTCCGTCGGTAGTAAATTGGTGAGGACGTCGGATGATCACGGTCGTCCAAAGCGACGTCGTAGAGAATGCGACGGTAACGAATGCTTTGCATGTTTCCCATATGGCTGGATTGTCGCATTGGGCAAAGATTTCGCCTAGAACCTCAGTTGGGAGGTCGAAGATGGTCAGTGTCATAGTTGCTGTGATATTATGTAATGGGAAATTCCGCACTATGAAAATAGTCCGAACGAACTTTGATCTCGACTGTCGCTCCACCACTGATGCGAAGACTGCAGCGGCCAGCCCGTGACTTCAACCTTGCAACTGGTGGAATGGGGGGATTCCGGGGGAGCTCCGTGATTGCCTTGACGGTATCCTTTCGCCCTTCTCTATCTCTCTTTCGCTCTAACCACGTATTCGACATAGATGCGACTTAATTTTTTTATATGGATCGCAGAACCTTGCCGACAGCCCTTACCGGTTCTCTCCAGCCATCGGTGTGGCCCTTACTGTCAGGAAGAATACAATAGATCGATACTACTACAAAACCGACAATTCCGAGGTATACATAGGATCTCTATGGGTATGGTATTTATTGTTTTCACTGTTCTAGCTACTCACATCGTGCGCTTAGTTTTCCACCCTCGTCACAAGCTCAAATATTTCAAGAAACAGAATTAGTGGATCCGGACAAGATGAATTCCGCACGTCTTATGCTTCCCTAGATGTTCACAATAGCCACGACGCTATACCCGTGGATGGTAATGGATTGGTAAGTCGTTTCTCAGCGTTGCATTGTCTTTACTAATACTAAGTACTGGTGATCCATAGCCTTCGTCAACATCAAAAAGTATATTTGAAAACCTACCGGACCTTGCCCCCACGTCATCAGACTTCCGTGATGAACTAGAAGGATACTTGGCGATACGGATGCTCTTAAACCTTCTATCCCAGCATCCATACAACGTTTCAGGGCGAAAAGCTTGACCAACTCAAGTCGAATTGGATGGATGGAGTTCTGACATCCTCATCGCTTTAACTTTGAACGGCCTTGACGAGTATATCGAAGGCACCTGTCGCAGCCCAGCGCCACTACGGAATCTCGAGCCCACACGCACAAGAAAGCCAAGGACTGCCTCACATGTGACTGCTTTCTTCAGTATGTTGGCTCCCGCGAGCGCCAACTGGTGAAATACACTACTTGCTGGGACGCTCTCAAAGAGGAAAGGAGGGTCCAATTCGACAAATTACGGCTGCTTGCACAGGTCCTCAAAATGTCGTTCTCCCCTGACAAGCCCTTACTCGAGATTGCCGCTACCATGCACGACCTCGTTAAACGTGCGTTTGCTGCTGGAGACTTGCGACGTTGTCGCCTTCTCTGCACGGCATGGACTCACTTCAAACCTACAAAGCGTTATCATCCACAATCTTTCTATGGCCACTAAGAACAAACCCTACAACCCCATTGACATCATATGCGTCGTTGAAAAGAGCAATGCCTCCGCGATGCTGGACACGTCATTACCACTTCATCCGCGGTTGTCGTGCAAATCGCCCTGTTATCACTTGCAGCAACTATAGGAAGAATGGGCACACCACCGACTGTATCCCTTCAGGAGGTGGCATAGCTGGCAAGACAATTGAAGAGTCTAAATGCGCCATCGAAGTCCAAACAAACCCTCTACCCAAAAAGGAAAATTTTTTCATCCGGGTAAAAGAAGCCAGCGGTCGTGCCCTCGATACCGTGGAACTCGAGAATACGGGCGTCGATACTACAACCCATTTTTTTGCTGGCATTGCCGTTGATAGCGCTGATTCCATCCCCGACTCTCTCGATCCTACGTGAGGAGGAGCCCAAAGCAACCATTGATTGGATTGTCGAGAGCCGCACCATTGATTACGCCACGACAACCGAATGAGGACGCCATATCATTGGAGACTCACCCATTCTACTGTGATACCGGCGCCACCGTCCACATCTCACTTGATAACGACTTCTTTAATCTGCGCCCCGTCTCCTCTCGAATAGTAAAAGGCGTGGGCGGGTCATCCATAAGGGCTATCGGAATAGGCGACATCAAACTACCAGTCCCACGGGTACACTTATTACTCAAAGACGATCTATGCATCTCTGTCTCAACCATCCGCCTTATCTCTGTCAGTGCTATCACACGAGATTCAAAAGTTCGGATCGCTTTCGGCGACGACGAGGATGACTGCTGGATCACAAATACATCAACTGGCGCTCTTATAGCCGCGGAGTACTCAAAGCCTCCACAACTCCAAAATTGAGCATGCCTACTGGTCCCTTTACGCCCCAAACCTCGCAACCTGGTATCGACGTCCGAGACATGCCAATTACCAAGCTCTTATCGATGTGATCCGAAAAGGCACGATTAGCAGTGCGCAATCTATTCCTACCGACACTCCACCGAAATGTGACTATACCGCAATGGCCGAACTATTCGCATCTCGCAAACAGCCCTCATCGATAAGCTCATTGCCCAGTTTGGTCAGTCGGACGCTAACCCACTCACCATTCCTATGGACCCAGGACTGAAACTAAGCCAGCCAGATCTCTCAACAGTCTCTGACGAGGAAAGGATTCAGCTCAATCAATTGTCATACCGGTCACTTGTGGGAAGACTAATCTATCTTGCCATTGGAACCCAGTATACATTTATCAAGCTAGATGACAATAGCGCGCCCGTGAAGTTTATTTTGGACCGATTGTCGTAGGGCGACAAATAGACTCTTCCATATAGAACAAGCTGCTGGGACCAATGTTTTCCTGTTCAGTTATCGAGCTGGCTAATACTGTCAGAGGGAGATGTCCTCAGACACTCCTGTAAGCATACCTGATCATGAATGACGGCGGCATCCGACTTGACCCATGATTTGCATTGTCAGACGTTGCTGCTTGGTACCGTCTTCCTCTAAGTTGGCTTAATGTAGTCTGACTGATGAGGAAAGGACAAGGACATTTAAAAGCGGTTCCTGGGCACAAGATTAGCCCGATCTCCCATCATGTATATCAAAACTCCGATTATGACCTCTGGTGTTGCGCTGACGGCACCCAGCATCTTGTGAGTACGAATCGTTGATAATCATGTTTGATGGGATATTAATATTTATGACCCACCCTTGTTCGCAGACTTGCTTTGAATATTCTGCAGATCAGTCTCAGGCAGCTTCTTCGATGGAGCCGTCCCACCGTCTGTCTCACGACGACGCTCTGCGCCCGGCAGACGACAGACCATCCGGCTTCAAGCCGTTCTGTACCACCAATGGCAACAGCTGTGCTACCATCCTATTCATTGCACGTCTTTTCTCTCGTTACTACACGTGTATAATGTGCATATACTGACACGCTACGATGGAATAATGGCAGATCTGGGTCTAGGTTTTTCCCTGTGCCCGGCTCTGATTTGCAATTTCCCAGTTCATTTCTGATGTAGTATGCCTCTGGACTCAGTTACTCAGAGTCCAAGCTTAGAGACGAATTAGCTTCTAGCCCATTCTCTCTGCTATTTATACGACCGTGACTGGCTCCCAACACCAACCCTTTCTGGCATTCTGGTTCTATGACTAGATTCGTTGGGGTCAGATAATAATAAGTAAACTGGTGATTGCCAATGGTGCGACGCGTTTTCAGTGGTCGGGTGACCGTTATTTAATTGTAATCATAACAACTGCGGCATGCGTTGTACTACTAAGCTTACATATATAGTTTAATAGCCGTACGTGATATGCATCATCCCTTTTGTCTCTTTTGGATCATGCGCATTTGTCTAAATGCGCCCCTGGGAAGCATGACTCATCTTTTATTTCGGAGATCAAATAAAAGTGAGCGTGAGCCACTGCTGCTATAAGTATCGTAATCCGCTCTCCAGATCTAATCAACATTCTCCGCTCAGTACTCAGTATCCATGAATTCTACAACAGCTCCGGAACACCTGGCTTCTTCTGGTCCCTCTGCGCTCTCAGAGATGCAGGTGGACAACATCCAACCACCTACCGACGTCGGCTCTACGCCATTCAAATCCAAGACACATAGCGTTTCAGGATATTCCTCGTCGGAGATTATCACTACGATTGATAAGACCTATACCAGCTTCTGGGCAACTCGGCTGTCTGACAATAGTCGAGTATGCCAAGGTATCGACAAATTCCTTGAGGATTTCGTTCCCGGAGAAGAACCGCCTTCCAAGTGCCCGGTTGGAATATTTAGTGACTTCAAACCAGACGGTTCTGAAGAAGACTACGTCGGCATGGTATGTTATGATTTCACTGAGCGGATTCTGCTGATCGATACATAGGTAACATCGCTTAACAAACTCATGGAATACTTTCCCGAAGACCGCAGGATAACCTTTGTCGCCACCAACAATGTGAGATTCAACGCCATCTTCTCATCTGAGCACCATACACGACCGGACATCGCCGGCACTTATCCCGGGCAGCCCGCCCCTCGGAGCTGGAATTGGAATCTGTGCCCCATCGATATTGAACTCAAGAGCAAGGAGGATAAATGCCCTGTCAAATATATCAATATTTCGAGGGGCGATGCTCATGATGCAGCGTTAACCCAGATTGCGAAGAACGGCCGGAACATACTCGCGGCAAGCGGTGCTTGCTTTTGCTTTGTCGTTGGAATATATGGAAGTTTGGGGAGGATCTATCGCTTTGATCACGCGGGGGTTCTCATCTCACCTTCCTTCCGCATTAAGGCGATGGAACCGTCGAACATTCTCTTCCGATTTCTGTGGCGCATTGTTCATCCTCAGTTGCCCGCACCACTATACGGCGACGTATTGTCTAGGCCCAAACTGGTGGGACTCGATGCAACCGTCACTTCGCTGACAGAGGAAGAGAAGACATGGTTACGGGATACGTTGATAAACTGCCACGGATACGAGGCAAAACTAGCGAACGAACGCGTGGATCAGTCGAAGAAGAAGGTAGCAATGTATATGCCTCTTAATAGCGGTCCCACGGCTGAACCCGCGCCAAAATGGTGTTATACAATAGGAAAACCTTTGTCGCAGTCATCTGGTCTATTTTCTCGTGCGACGAAGGTTGAAAAGGTCCTGTTTCGAGAGGATCCTGACCATTTCTTTGCGGTGAAGGACTCGTGGCGACATGTATACCGACAAAACGAAATCGACTTTTATAATCATGTCCGAAACTGTTATGTACCTAATTATCCACGCGGTTTGGCCCAAGGAATCGGGGCCATTGACTTTGGCTTGGATGCCCGTTTTCCTTGGCACAGGACGAAAAGTCGCGAGACGTCCGCGGCTAAAGATGCACTGTCGGCCAGCGGTCAAGCCAAACAGGATGATGTTGCAAATCAGCAGCAGCTTGCCCCTACGCCAACAGTGCCTGAGGCTGTGAATCCTTGGGCATACGACGCTTTGTTCCCTCTTCAATTGCCCCAAACCGAGATTCGAAAGCCCGGAGATGCTAACCCCAATCGATCTCTTACTAGGACGACAACTTATCCAGTCGGTGAACCAATCGTAGAGTTTACATCTACGAAGCAGCTTGTAGAGGCCATTCGGGATGCCATCGAAGGTATGTTGCCCAAGTATGGTCTTTTTTTTTGTAGCTTAATATTTGTCAAACGAACATAGGACATAAAGCGCTTATGGATTGCGGCCTTATACATCGAGATGTAAGCGGAAGCAATGTTTTGCTAACTACGTCTGGGGAGTCCAAAGGATTTCTTCATGACTTCGATTATAGCACCTATGTGCGGGAGTGGAACAAGTTTGCCGGTCAAGATCTTGATGATCATCTACTATGTGCACACTCTTCCAGCATCTCTAGAGAGCTAAAAGAGATAACGGTAAGTTGATATGTAGGCATCGGAACGTGCCAACCATGTCTTATGCCGCATGCGACCATTTAGGGAACCTTTCAATTCTTGGCCAGAGATATTCTGGACGGCTACTCGCACCTTCCGAAGCATGATCTCGAATCATTTTTCTGGTTACTCTCTTGGGTCTCCTTTCGTCATGTTGATCATGGCGGGACCATGGATAAGGTGAAAAAGGCACTCGATTTCCCCGATCCCTACATTGCGAGCTCCGTTAAAGACAAATGGCTTCGGGATGTGGTGTCACGCAGGATCACGATAGACGTGAGCGGAAACGAGCCGTTTGGGCAACTTTATTATGGATTTGCTCGTTTATTTCGTGAGGACGAGGGCAGTACGGTGCATCCCGTTGTGCTTGGTGTCTTCGACGATATGCTCAACGGTCAACACTGGCCCGAGAACGACGGCTCTCGAACTTATAAACCCTGCAAAGCCAATCCATATTACAACAGCATTGGCAATCCACATTACAGCAGCATTGAAGATACCCGTTCGTCGAAACGGAAAGCTCAACACGAGGCGGAGGATCAGCCCACTGGCAGATCGAGCCGGGTGCGAACAGAAGATCTAGGAAATTAAGTGCAGACATACTTGTGAAGTAGTTTCTCATTTGTATATACCATATGTATCAGTCACTTCCATCGTAGGAAGAACTATTGTACTATTACCGACCGCGCACCTGTCCTGTATGTTTGTATAGTACTGAATTCATTCCGGTGTTGTCACAACCGAGATCACGACTAAGAATAAGTCTGAATTGCGCTCCGAGACCAAAACCAGGAGCTGGATGATGATACGTTGATCCTGGGATCCTGTGTAGTGTTGCCGTCGGCTAGGCTCAAAGCCGTTAGTCGGCTTAGCCGAGCCGTTTAGTAGCCGAGCCGGAGTCTAAATTTGGCTCTGGGCTCGTCGCCGGCTAAAGCTGGCTATAGCCGGTGTAAAGGTGCCCTTTGACCAAGAGCAGCCCCGGCCCTCCCTAGCGACAAATCCTGCCCGGGAGGCTTACATCTCACCCCATCACTGCCTTAGGATGGATATGAAGCTGTTGTATGACTGGTGGAAATGCAGTGGGTGTCACAGATGAGGTCAGGGATCAGGTGAGTCTGATAATGTCATATCTCATCCATTCCTGCTCCGATTAGCTTCAACCAGGCATCAATAGAAAGCGGTTTTACAGGGCTTTCTGTTGGTAGTAACTGCTTGACGAGCACCAGTCTTATTCCCTTACAACTCAGTATTTTTCATTGGTGGGACAACTCTGGGAAGACTGTTCAGGCTATATATCAGCAAGTCCTGGACCAATTCCCTTCATTTATGCGTCAACATGAAGTTATCCAAAGCCTTCCCTCGATGTATTAACTGCTCACCGAGTTCTGGTCTCGTTCATCCACAATTGAGTGATAACCACCATATATGCTTCTCAGACTATATCTCCTTCATTTCTCATCGGATTCTGGTCAGTTAAGCAGCAGTTTCAAGCCATTGTATCACTCCTCCTTGTCGCATTAACCACTCACTGAATCGCTCTGTTGATCTCTGGTGATTCAACAAACTTACTGCAGGATCTACAACAACATCTCTCCAGCCATATCTCAGCCAGTTTTGGTCGGATTTTCATCAACCAGGCATCGTTTTCAAACGGTTTTCAT
>WNGI01002668.1_pt1 | contig 15538 bp, 15 predicted proteins | sample 5400621 | NCBI WGS metagenome assembly WNGI01 (sample SAMN13153374, study PRJNA577476) | soil metagenome | isolation source: 20 cm soil or saprolite under Garry oak tree replicate 1 | place: USA:California | collected 2016-06-15 | reverse complement strand
AACGCACGTAAGTCTTCCCGCGGCTCATCAAAACTGCAGCTGCCGAACGAGGTAATGAATTTCCTTCGCGCCTCCAGCCGATCTGTATCTATTCTCCAGTCGCGCCAGGTGAAAGAGTCGTCATTGAACGAGAAAGAATCGGCGTTTTCATCTTCAAGCATGCGCGATGTTTGTTGCTCATCCCACCTGTGCTCCGCCGCCAGGACCGCCGCCCCGATTACATTCAAGAATCCGTGCATCTTCGTTTGCACTTCCTCTCGCCATTGCCGGAGAGGATGATGCAAACCGGCTGTGAATTTGATCGGCACTTGATAATCGGCCGGGATAACAAGCGCCGTGGCGAGTTGTGCCGAAGTCGGAAACGCATCGGCCGTTACGCCGCCGGTCCGTAATTTGTAGCCAAATGGTATCGAATCCGTCTCGGAATTCTGCTCGGCCAACAAAGCAATCGTGTGCTCTGCCATTTCTGCCGGCGCTTCCCAAAAGATCCTTAACTCGCCGAAGAGCGACCGCGCATCCCTTAACAGACCAAGATCAACATCGGCGGGGAGCAGCATTTCAAGCTGGTCGACGGATAGAAGATCTACATTGTGCACGGAAAACGAAGCAATCGCGGAAGCGATTTTTGGAAGGACCGCTCGAAAGGCACCGGCATTCTCAGTCCTTGGCCCGAGGGCGGATACGCAGAGCGGATGTTTAGGATCGAACTGCGAAAGGTATTCTTTTGCCGCCGCGAAATGTTCCACGTTCAAGACGAACGCGCCCAGCATCCAGGCGTCTGGCGAGCGGACGTAGGACGAGTGGTTTTCCAATGCTCGCTGGAGTTCAAGACTGCACGGTGGAAACGTTCCCGCATAATCGATCGAATGCGTGAGCAAAGCGTGGAGAGATCGAGGCACTGACATACCTGAATTGAACGGCGCAAACGCGCTCTACGTCAACCGCGCTTTGCGGGGAATGTCCTTGTTCGAGTATTTCGCGCCCTGCAGGCGACGCGGCAGAGGTCACGAATCTTAAAACGCGAAATTGAGACCGCTCCGGACCATGCCGAAGTTGTTGTTGGGTCCGTTAACAACGTTCCAGCTAAAATCACTTAACCAGCCAACATGCCGCGTAAAGCGCACTTCGAGGCCGCCGCCGAATTGCCCGATTCCTTCAGTGTGCCGATTGCTCCGCTCGGTTGTAACGCCCTGCACCGCAATGCCGGCAAAAGGTCTGGTGACGGTGACGACGTCGCTCTCGCCGCCGTTAAGGATGGCGCCCCCGGCCGCCCAGGCATAAGGAGAAAAGCGAGAGCAGTGAAACGGATAGCGCAACGTAAAGGTGCCAAGAAACGCGCCAATGGCACGATCATCTTCAAATTTCGTTTTTTCCAGCGGCCCAAAGAACGCTTGCTCGTAATCAATGCCATTGCGCTTGGCATCGACCACAAAACCTTCAACTCCGAGACCGAAATAACGGTGAAAGAAATATTTTAAATCCACACCCCCGCCCCAGGCGTGGTCGGTTTCGAGATAGCGATCGCCGGAAAAGAATGCACCTTGATCAACGCTGAACAAAGCTCCGCTACGAAGGAAAAAGTTATTGAAATCGCGCGTGTCGTTGTTGTCAGAGAATACGTAAGTCCCCCAGACGCTCACATTCCATTCGTTATCGGCATACCACTCGGGGCACGGCGCCGGCTGGACTGCTTCCTTCATCTCTTTGCTGGAATAGGGCTCCGAACCTGCGTTGGCAACGGATACCTCTGCTAGACAAATGATTGCAACAATTAAGCCCCGCCTCATGGCGACCCTCACTTAGCAAATGAGTAACAATCGGTCAACCACGCATGAAATCGGCGTAATGGCGCAAGACTCGCGCGCCTTTGCGGGTCATTCCTGATCTGTTCTCTTTCGCCACAGATCAACACAGATGAAAAATACAAATGTTTTCTTTTCTGAATTAAATCTGTGTCTATCTGTGTCAATGGATTCGATTTCACTCACCACGGCGTCTGTGGCTGAAGATTCAGAAGAGGCCCCGTAAGCGCTCACCGTACTGTTTAACATTGCCTTCTGCCCCGCTAAGGGATCACCGTGAGTTCGGCGTTGCATGCGAAGGGGTCTGGCGTGACGATTTCAACGTCGCGAATGAACCCGGATAAACTGTTCGATTATCTCGATGGCAGGTTGCCCGATTGGGAACGTTCGCAGCTTGAGGAGCGTTTATTGTCTGATCCTCAGCTTCAGCGAGAACTGGAAATGGCACGACAAATTCACGCGCGAACGCGGGGCGACGTGCGAGAAGTGCTGCTTGAAAACAATAACGACACGGCCGCGCGAGGTCGAAAGCTGGCACTGCGGGTCGGCAGCGCCTTTATCTTACTCATCGGATTGAACGTCGCGATCGGTCTGTGGCTGATAGCCCGCCAGGAGACGGCAAATCCAAATCGCAAACTACTCGAAATGAGAATGCGCGAGCAAATCACAAAATCGCTCGAGCATGCCACGCATCAAACTTTAACACCTCCACCACTGGATGTGAATGACATCACAGTTCCAGCAGCTCCTGGTCGATTGAATGCCGTCGCGGACCAGATCGTTTCCATTGCCAAAGGAGTGGGCGGTTCAGCGACCAAAGAGCTTCCAGATCCTCATCGGCTGGGTGTGCTCGTCGATATTCCAGCAAGTAAGGAAGCGCAATTTCGCAGCGCCCTTGCCACAATGATCGGCGGAGCGCCCAGCTCTCCTTCGCCTAACGAGACCGCCGGGCCGAGCGCCGAGAAAAAGAGCTTTGTCGTGAAAATCGTAGAGGCCTCCTCGCCTTAAAATCGCTTTCAGAATGCGGCGGGCGAAAGCTAAATGAAGCGGCCGATTGCGATCACTTTCGCCTTGCCGGTGGAAAGTTCGAACTTCCTCTCCCGGCTTTCCGGCAAAACCAGTGTCATCCGAAATGGCATCAACGCCATCCGTGGTCGTATCGGAGACAATGAAGTGGAAATACTGCACACCGGCGTCGGCGAAGCCATCTGCCAGCACCGCATCGAAAAATTCCTACGAGCTCAGAATTTTGATTTCTTGATCAGCTCCGGTTTCGCTGGAGCAGTCAGGGAAGATTTGCGGGTCGGCGATCTCATGCTGGCGGAGAACTTTTCGGAATCGCAGCTGCTCTCGACTGCGAAAAGAATATTACAAACTCGAGCTGTTCAGGCGGGAAGATTATTTACCTCCGCAACAATGATCGATTCCAAAGCTGAGCGTGTTGCGATAGAGGAGGCACATGATGCAGCTGCGATTGACATGGAAACTAAGTCGATTGCAAACGCCTGTTCCGCGCGTGGCATTGCTCTGCTCTCGCTGCGCGTGATCAGCGATAGTCCGAGAGACCCACTTCCGGCGCCGCCAGATGTTTTGTTCGACATTGAACGCCAAGGAACACCGTTTCTTCGTCTGGCCGCGTATGCAGTGAAGGAACCAGCAGTTGTCGTACGGTTGCTCCGCTTCCAACGACAGGTAGCAAAAGCGCGGGACACTCTGAGCGACGCGATCGTTTCGGTAGTCGGAAAATTCTAAGGAAGCGGACTCCTTGCAAAGCGGCAGCCGGAAACAGAGGCCGCTACCGGCGGAAGCGGCTGCAATTCACGTCCGGTGATGCGATTCAAGAGCGCTTCTGCGCCGGTTCAACATGGACCAGCACGTCGGCAATTCGTGGGTCGATCTCCTGAATAGCGCGCTTGACTGCATGGGCGATCCGATGGCCGTCGCGAACGGAAATATTTCCGTCCACCCCAATGTGGAGATCGACATAAAAGCTCAGACCCATTTTGCGAATAAAACATTTTTCGACCTCAACAACGCCCGGAACTGAGCTGGCGGCATCTTGCACGACGTTGACGATGGGACCGCGCGGCGCTGTATCCATGATCTCGTAGAGGGCCGGCTTCAAAAGCCGATAACCGTTCGCGGCGATGACAGCGCAGGCGAAGAGCGCGGCCCAATCGTCGGCGCTTTGCCAGCCTTCGCCACCGATGAGCGCAATAGAAATACCGATGAAGGCGGCAGCGGAGGTCAGCGCGTCGCTGCGGTGATGCCAGGCATCGGTTTGCACGGCCGTGCTCTCCACATGTCGCGCGATGCGATTAACGTAACGAAACAAAAATTCTTTGACCACGATAACGACGATCAATATGGCGAGCGTGAACGGCGCCGGGCCGTGGTGCGGCGTCAAAATTTCGCGCACACTTTCAATGGCCAAACCCGCCGCGGCCGCGAGCACCCCGAACGCGACCACCACTGCCGCAATCGGTTCGGCTTTACCGTGGCCGTATGGATGCGTTTCGTCCGGCGGACGCGCGGCGAATCTTAGTCCGCCCCAAATGACCAAAGATCCCGCGATATCGAGAGCGGACTCGATCCCGTCGGCGATGAGGACGTAGGCGTTCCCGAGTAACCCGCCGAGAATTTTCGCGGCGGCGAAAATTAAGTTCACGATCATCCCGAAGAGAGCGACACGCGCGCCGGTTTGCAGATTGCCGGTGGGAGCGTTCGATGTAGGATGCAGCGCTGAAGCCATCGCGTGAAAAAAACTATAAGCGCAGTCGTTTATGAAACGCACGGAAAACCGACGGAGGTTCTGCGCGTTGAAACACAGCCCTGGCCGAGACCGGCGCCGGACGAAGTCGTCGTGGAAATGCGCGCAGCGCCGATAAACCCGGCCGACTTGAACGCGATCGAAGGGAAATATCCGCTTCGGCCGAGCTTACCGGCGACGCCCGGCTTCGAGGGCGCTGGAGTCGTTGCCGAACTTGGTGCGAACGTCAGGAATTTCGAAACCGGGGCGCTAGTCATTTTGCCGCACAATCTTGGCACGTGGCGCGAAGCGGCCGCAGTGAAAGCGGACGAACTGGTCGGGGTCCCGCCGGAGATCGAGCCGGTGCAAGCGGCGATGCTGAAAATCAATCCCATGACAGCATGGCGTCTCTTGCATGATTACGTCGATCTAAAGCGCGACGAGTGGTTGATTCAAAACGCCGCCAACTCGGCCGCTGGTCGAGCCGTGATTCAAATCGCGCGCGAACTGGGTTACCGGACGGTGAATATCGTTCGTCGAGAGGAGTTGGTGGAAGAGCTGCGCATCGAAGGCGGCGACGTTGTCCTGATCGATGGCGAATCGCTTCGTGATGACGTGAAGGAGGCAACCAGCGGTGGACAAATCCGTCTGGGATTGAACGCAGTCGGAGGCGATAGCGCTCTGCGTCTCGCCAATACACTTGCCCCCGGATCGACCATGGTCACTTACGGAGCGATGAGCTTGCAGCCGCTGAAAATTCCAAACGGATTACTTATCTTCAAAGATCTTCGTTTCCGCGGAATCTGGATCAACAAGTGGTACGACAACGCGACACTACCCGAACGCATGGAGGCGTTTCATCCGTTGTTTGAAATGGCAAAACGCGGGCTTCTTAGGACAAAGGTAGAGAAATCTTATCCATTGAGTCAGGCGAAAGCCGCGGTCGCACACGCGGCCCAGGGAAAACGCAGCGGCAAGATCATTTTCGACTGCTCTGGATCGTAAAAGCGTGGAGCAAAAACGTGCCAGCGGCACTGCCTGGCTGATCGCCGCCAGTCTCGTGTTTATGCATGAGCACGCCGAGTTCGCCCACTTGGTGTCTGAGAAATCGGCGGAGTTGTGCCGGCATTTCCTTCAGGGCTATTCACAAAAATCAGAAGTGTTTTGGCAGATTGCCCGTCAGCGTTGGTTCTTCCATCTGGCATCTGTCATAGAGCGGCTCACGATTCGAGGGATCTTGCGACACTATGCCTTGCGCAAGAAATGTCTCTCCACGCTCGTCCGAGAAGCGCTTGCAGACGGTATTAACCAAGTAGTCATTCTGGGTGCGGGTTTCGATGCGCTTGGCCTCGAACTGCACGAGGAGTTTAAGAACACGCAGTTTTGGGAAATCGATCATCCCGCGACTCAGCGATACAAGGCGCGCGCGGTTGACATTAATGCGTTGCGATTTCATTTCGTCCCGGCCGATTTGCAAAGTTCGAAAGTCGACTCGGCTCCGCTCGTTGATTTCAATCCCATAGAACGCACAATGTGGATTGCAGAAGGAGTTTTGATGTATTTGGCCGCGCGCGTTGTGAAGGAGCAGTTCGAGACGATTGGCAGGCTGAGCGCGCCGGGCAGCCGCTTTGCCTTCACATTTATGGAACCTCAGCACGATGGGCGGATCCGTTTCCGTGGACAAACCAGGCTGGTGGACTGGTGGCTAAAACGTCGAGGCGAACCATTTTCCTGGGGGATTAACCGCCGCGAAATTGCGCAATTTATCTCTCCCTGGCAAACACAGCGAATTATCGACGATGCCGATTTGCGCGAGCTGGGTTCCTTGGCTCCGAACATCCCGCTGGCGGCGGGCGAATTGATTTGCCTGGCTGAGTCCTTCTGAGCCGGCCCGGATTTCGAGATGCTGACACGACGCGAATTTATCCGCACGGCGACACTGTTCGCTCTTGCGCCGCCGATGTTGGCGGAACGGACGAGAGAAATTTGGGTCAACGATGTTCACTCCCAACTCAATCGCACGCGTGTCCTTGAATTACTCACGCCCCGCACGGAACACGAACTAGCCGAGGCCGTGCGTTCGGCCGGCCGCAGGCGTTTGCCAATTTCTGTCTCCGGCTGTCGGCATTCCATGGGCGGACAGCAATTTGCGACCGAGAGCTTGTGTCTTGATACACGTTCGCTGAATCGCGTGATCTCTTTTGATCGGGAGCGCGGTTTGATTACGGCGGAAGCGGGTATTCAATGGCCCGAATTGATCCGCGCGTATCTCGAAGCGCAAAGTGACGCGGTAACGCAATGGGGAATTGCACAAAAACAAACCGGTGCGGACACCTTTACGTTGGGCGGGAGCTTATCGTCAAATGTCCACGGCCGTGGCCTGACCATGAAGCCACTGATTTCCAATGTGGAATCATTCACCTTGATCGATGCCGAAGGGAGACCGGTCCGTTGCTCGCACACTGAAAATAATGAATTGTTTCGCGTCGCGGTTGGCGGCTACGGGCTGTTCGGTCCAATCAGCAGCGTCACGCTTCGACTCGTACCTCGACAGAGATTACGGCGCGTCGTCGAGATCATTCGCGCAGACGAGCTAGCCAAACGATTTGAAGAACGCATTGCGAACAAGTTTCTGTACGGCGATTTTCAATTTTCGATCGACGAGAAATCTGCGGACTTCCTGCGGATCGGTGTGTTTTCTTGTTACCAGCCCACGTCTGACAAAGAGCCTGTGAAGGCAGAAAAAAGCCTGCGCAACGACGACTGGCTGGAGTTACTGCGCCTCGCTTACACAGATCGCGCAAAAGCTTTTGCGCGCTACGCCGATTATTACATGTCGACGAACGGGCAAACTTATTGGTCCGACACAAATCAGCTTAGTGCATATTTGCCGAATTATGCGCAAAAGCTGCGCCAGGAGATTGGAGGCAAGGAGTCGAGTCTTATCATTACCGAGATTTACGTCCCACGACCGGATCTCGCCGACTTTCTGGCGCGAGCCGCGGAACTTTTGCGCGCCAGCGACGCGCGCGTCATCTACGGAACGGTGCGATTGATCGAAAAAGACGACGAAAGTGTTCTCGCCTGGGCGAAACAGTCATACGCCTGCATAATTTTCAACTTATTTACCTTGCACACACCAGCCGGACTCAATGCCTCGGCCCGGGCGTTTCGCGGTCTGATCGATTTAGCAATCGCGCGAGGCGGAAGCTACTATCTGACATATCACAAATTCGCGACGCGCGACCAGATCTCGGCGTGTTATCCGCAATTCAACAAATTTCTCGAACTGAAAAGGAAATACGATCCCGGCGAGCGCTTTCAAAGCGACTGGTATCGCCACTACCGGAAAATGTTCGCGCATGCCTAAGGCTGCGTAGCCGCCTCGCTCTGTTGAGGCGTTGCACCCGTTCATCCCAAAACACGGCGACAGATGATTGGGATTTGATTAGGGTTCGAGACACGGCGACGGAGCGCCGTGGCTATAGTCGCAAATGCTCAAGATAATTGTCGTCGGTGCGGGCATTAACGGCGTTACGGCCGCGATCGAACTAACCAGACGCGGCCATAAAGTGGTTCTGGTCGATCCAGGACCGCTCCCCCATCCGCTCGCGGCATCGACCGATATTAGCAAAGCTGTTCGGGCAGCTTACGGCGCCGATGAGGACTATACCGCGCTGGCCGAACGTTCGATGGAAGTTTGGCGGGAGTGGAATGCTCAGTTCGCTGCCGAGTTATATCATGAGGTTGGCTTTTTGTTTTTGCGTCGGCAAGCGATGCGGCGGGGAGGTTTCGAATTTGAAAGTTTCAACCTTTTGCAGAAACGCGGCCATCAACTTGAGCGCATGAGTCCGACGCGTCTTCGACAGCGTTTTCCTGCCTGGAATGCCGAGTGTTATGAAGATGGCTTTTTTGAAGCCAGCGCGGGCTACGTTGAAAGCGGACGCGTCGTTGCCGAGCTGATTAAGCGCGCAAAATCGCTCGGTGTCGAATCACGCGAGGGCAACAGATTTGCCGATCTGGACGAAGCAGATGATCGCGTGCGGGGCGTTGTGCTTGGCAACGGGAATCGCATAGAAGGAGACGGTGTCGTGTTCGCAGTGGGCGCCTGGACACCATATCTATTGCCATTTACCCGCGACCTTTTCCGGGCAACAGGCCATCCTGTGTTTCATCTGAAACCTCGCGACCCCAAACTGTTTATGGCCGAACGATTTCCGATTTTCGGGGCGGACATATCAACCACTGGGTACTATGGCTTCCCGCTCAGCCGTGAAGGCGTCGTCAAAGTCGCCAATCATGGCCCGGGACGGGAAATGTCGCCGGACTCAGCAGAGCGCGTGGTGACAGCGGATGAAGAAAACAAGTTGCGCGAATTTTTATCGGGAACATTTCCCGCGCTTCTGGACGCGCCTATTGTTTACACCCGCATTTGTATGTATTGCGATACGCACGACGGTCATTTTTGGATTGCACCAGATCCGGAACGGCCGGGCTTGATTCTGGCGACGGGCGACTGCGGCCACGGATTCAAATTCGCTCCCATTTTGGGCGAAATCATCGCCGACGCCGTCGAAGGCAAAGACAATCCCCTCTTGCAGAAATTCCGGTGGCGACCGGAAATCCGTGCCGGAGCTGCCAAAGAAGCGGCGCGGTTTAAACCGGACTAACTGTAACTGGCCCTATGTAACTGCCGGGAAAAACGCGACGGTCATTACGGGCGCCGACAGGCATGTTTTCTTTCGGCCCGGATGGGACACGTCCGAAGCGGGATCCGGTTCCCTAGGAGATCAGATCGACGAACAAATCGAATCCCTTCCTGTTTCTCGCGCCGTTTCGCCTCCGGCAAAGTCCACTCTAAATCAAGGAGATGTCACAAATTCACACCCCATGACAGCGCAAAGAGCAAAAATAGTAAGAGATGTCTCCACTTCGGTCGACATGACAATTAGGATCTTGTCGTCACGAACTAAATAACTGGTTCAATTGCGGAACTCGTCCGCCTCGAGAGAGGAGAGGCAGAAAAATACCGGCGTGTTATCGACAACGCGCAGGTTCTCAGTCGGCGAATCGATTACGAAATCGCCTTTCCTTGCGAAGCCGGTTCCTTTTTTAGCTGACGCTTAAGCAGAGTAATTTGCTTAATCCGCGCCGAATCGGACGGGCTCCAGGTCGCGACATCGGGATCGTCTTTGAAGGCATTGTGGACGATGCGCCTCTCGTAGGAATTCATCGGCTCAAGCTGAAGGGAACGGCCAGTGATGCGAACCCGCTCGGCCAATTCACGAACCCGTTGCACGATCCGATCTTCGCGCATGGAGCGGTAATGCTCGCAATCGACTATCACTTTGGCTGCATTCTTGTCCTTGGCCTGAATGAGACGGTTCAAAAGAAATTGAATCGCTTCCAAGGTCTCGCCGTCGCGTCCGATGATGCGGCCACTTTCCTCGGTATAAATTTGCAACACCAGATTTCCGGCTTCGTTTTGCATCTCCTCAATCTGGAGGACGAATCCGAGATAACCGAGAATGGTGTCGAGTAGTTCTTTCGGAGTCATTATCGCCTTCGTTTTTCGGGAGGAGTGACTTTTTCCAGCTTCGGTACGGGTTGCCTTCGGTTTAAGTAGAGTTGCAGGATCGTCAACAGGTTCTGTGTTGTATAATACAAAGCGAGCGCAGCTGCAAAATTGTAGCAGAAAACCACAAAAATTATTGGCGTAAACATCATGACCCTTTGCTGGGTCGGATCGCCACTTTTGGGCGTCAGACGCATCATCCAGACGTTCGTCAGCGCCATCAACAGGGGTAGAACATTGACCGGCCAACCCAACACCGGGAGATGGGCGACCGTGTCAGGTTGTGAAAGGTCACGAATCCAAAGAAAATGGGCATTCCGTAATTCGACTGCCTGCCGCAGCATCGTGAAGAGGCCAAAAAAGATCGGAATCTGAATCACCATCGGCAAACAGCCTCCCACCGGGTTAATGCCATATTGTTTATAAAGCTTCATGACCTCCTGATTCATTCGCGTCGGGTCGTCCTTGTACTTTTCACGAAGCTCCTGAATTTTGGGTGAAAGCACGGACATTTGCCGCATCGAGCGGTTCGCTTTGTTCTGAATCGGCCAGAGGAGCAACTTTACAATCACGGTGAGAGCAAGAATGGCGGCGGCGTAATTGCCAAGCACCCCGTGCAGAGTGTTAAGGGCGTTCAGCAGCGCCTGGCAGACGATCTTGAAGATGCCGAACTCCATGACTTCGGCTTCGTTGTGCGGAAGAGTGGCGAGCCGGTGATATAGTTTCGGTCCGAGATAAATTTCGAATCGAGCGGAATCGGTTTGGCCCGGCTCGATTTTCAGGCCCGGCATCGCCAAGGCGCCTTCAATTCCACCCACTTTTTGATCGGCCCAGCGTGTGACCTCAAAGCGCTTCGCCAACACGCCGGTGGCTTTTGCCGTAAGCGGCGCCACCAGAGTCGCGAAAAATTGGTTTGTAACGGCAACCCACTCGGCACCGGCCACATTTTCTTGATAAAACGGTTGTGGCGCACGCGCGCCTAGACCGAAAAAGCCGCTGCCACCGGTAAACCAGCCGACATCGATACCTTTGGCCTTTCCATTAACGCACCAAACCAGGCGCGTGAATGTTGGATAATCCTTGGGATGAGTCGCAGCCGCGGCCCCAAGCGCCACGAAATACCCGGAATTCGTAAACGTTTTAGCACCCCCATTCTCAAAATCGACATCCAACTCCGCGACGTAGTTCTCTTTTTTTTCATTCGTTGGTGGGAAGAAAAGCTTCTTTCGAATCGTCACTTGCTCGGGCGTAGCGCGCTCGAATAAGACAGCATCGCCCTGCCGGGTCATTTTATATTCGGGCAACGACGGCGCGGCGGCGTCATCGATGATTGCTCCGATCGGAGCATGATCGGGGGAGTTTAAGGTGACCCGGCTGTTCTCTTCGGCAACGTGGTTGAGTAACACCGCCTCAGCAATGCCACCGCCACGGTTAGTTAGATGTAGTTCAAGGTCAGAGTTCCGAAGCGTCTCCGTCCGCGCAGGAAAAGGTGCGACAGTTTCCGCAGGTTGCGGCGTGGGTGTGGCTGCGGCTAAAGCTGGCGTGGCGGTGCTAGTCGCAACGCCAGGCGTTGGAGAGAAAGTGGCGGGCGGCGCTCCGGTTGCAGGAGCAGGCTTCGGCCGGGTTTGATTCGCCACATAAATTTCCCACAGCACCAGCCCGATCACGCAAAGGGTAACGGCAATCCATGTAGTTCGATCCATAAAAATTGCCGTGGAGTCTATTCACAGACAACGTCCTTGGTTGTGCCCGTGATGGTTAGCCGTGGCACTGGATCGTGCCCGCATCCACCCCAAGGGTGACAGCGCCCGATTCGCTTCACGCCTAACCAGCTCCCAAGCAAGAAGCCGTGCATTTCAACGGCCTGCAGAAAATATTCCGAGCATGTCGGTTGGTAGCGACAACCCAGTCCGGGACTCATCCACCGAAGAAGCGGTGAGACGACTATCTGATAAAGCCGAATGCAACTGCGAATGAGGTTGAGCATCAGGACGCAAGAATAGAAGTGCGCTTCGCCAGACGCAACCACTCATCTTCCAATGCATGATAAGTAGCCTCAGCGGCCCGCGGAGATGCAATCGTTACAATCCATGCGCCTCCAATAATATCGTGCTGATGGCGACGAAAGATTTCGCGCAAACGACGGCGAATGCGGTTTCGCGCGACTGCGCCACCGACTCGGCGTGAAGTGACGAATCCAGCACGCACCGTTTCTCCGGCACCGAGGGCCAACACACCGAGGGAAAGAAATTGCCCCCGCGCAACGCCTCCCTCCTTGCGCACGCGCTCAAACTCTACCGTGCGGGTCAGTCGGCGCGATCTGGGAAAGCGGAGATCGCGCGGCATACCCGCACCTTACATCGCCAGTGGCCTATGTTTCCAGCGCCGACGAATACAAGAGGAGACAGGGACTATCGGATCTCCTCCGCAAAAGTTTTCCCAAAAATCGGTCGCCGTTTTTACGTCACTCAATGCCATGAGACCAGAATTGCCGCCACCAGAAGGCAACCAACAAAATTGAAACCGACGTCGATCATCCAAATTTTTGTTGGTTTCGATTCCCAGATATACACCATGGTAATCGCGCTCCCGGCGAGGCCTATACCTGCAGCCACGCCTATACGCAGGGCGTGATTCAGGTCGAAGATCCCTGGCTTGAACAAGAAATAAGCGATCGCTCCCGCAGCCAGGAAGTTACAAATAAATGTTCCGGCCATTTTGCCAACCATCTCGCTTCCGCTCGGAGCAGCTCTCTCCCCGCGATGCCGGGCTTGCTCCGCTGCCCAGACTTTCCCAAACAATAATGAATACCAGACATAACCTAACACCCAGTAGGCCACAGCCGCGCAGAAAATTGCCAACCAGTTCATGAATGCGGTTCTCGCAAAGAACCAAGCCCAAATCAAGCAAATGCGCAGGCACCTGGCATATTCCGGCAGTGACCCAGATCAGCCAGGGCGAATCACCCTCAGATTTAGCGGGGGTGCAACTCTGTGAATTAATTTACGCGACGATCAGATGTATATTTAGCATCCGCTGCTGCGAGTGTCATTAACACCCCGCCTTGTAGCTGTTAGCGCTAAAGGCGCGGTCCAATATCAGCCTGGGGCATAGCCCAGGAACTCCAGACCCCATCGTGAACGAGCGCTGAAAGCGCGACTCAACGCGGGCTGGCGCCAATGATGGACCGAAAAAGGCGCCGGAATGAATCGCGCCTTCAGCGCTGGCGCCTTCTTACCTACAGCTTCCTCAGGACTGCCCCAGGCTGCTATGAGCGCTGCACCTTCGGTGCAAAACACATGCCCCGCTTTAAGCCGGGTGCGAAACGCCAGCGCAAGCGTCCGTAACCCCGAAAGCTTTCGGGGTTTTTCACTGCGCGAGAGAGACCGGTAAAGCGGTTTGCCACCTTGCCACGCCGCAGGCACCGCGCTGAACCGAGGTGTTAATGAAAGAATGGTCACTGCGTTCACCACGAGACGCTAAACACATACACGGTCATAGATTACCGCTAGGAGCTCTGCGTCCTCGACGCCCCGCTCGCAGATGGCAGTCCACGAAAGGCAACGGCAGGCCCCCCGTGGGCAGCAGCTTCCGTACAGCAAGAATCTTCCCCGGGACGACCGAGGAAGATTTTTGCAAATAACGCCAACCCCCCGGTTACGGAGAGGGCGACGTAGTCACATTAATGTTTGTTTCGGTCTTCGATTCCGTCTTACTCGAAGGAGCCGGAGATTCTTTTACAATTGTCGTATTGCTCTCCGTCTTTTTTTCGGAAGGCGGATTGGTAACCGTGGTTTCCTTTTGCTCACAAGCCGCAAGCAACGCGGCGCCAGCCAAAATGCAGATATATTTCTTCATGACTGAAGATTGGACGGACTGGCGCTTAATTTATTTAAGGCGTAGGCGATGGCGACGTTGTAGTCGTGGTGGTCGACTCCGTTCCTGCCGGACTTGTCGTCGTGGTCGTCGTTTCCGTCGAAGTGGTGCCGCTGGGACTTGCAGCCGGCGCGACGGTTTCAGTTTTTTGCTCACAAGCCGCAAGCAGCGCGGCGGTAGCCAGGATGCAGATGTATTTCTTCATAAGGTTGTAGGTTGAGAAACCCATATTCGGGTAAATCTTGAATCGGAGCAAGGTCGGTTTTCGGTCGTTGTATTTACCGCATAACCAACGAAAAGCTTCAAATCAAAAAGGCGGTGCGTATTTCAAGCCGTGCGCTTCTGCCACGGCCTGACATGTCAATCTGCCATCACGTGTATTGATTCCACCCGTCAACGCGGGCTGCAATTGGCATGCTTTTTCAAGCCCATGATCAGCCAGCAATTCCACGTAACGATAAGTAACGTTGGTTAGAGCTTGCGTGGCCGTTCTGGCGTATGCCGCAGGCATGTTGGCGACGCAGTAATGTGTCACCCCCTCTTCAACATAAACCGGATCGACATGTGTCGTAGGGCGCGAAGTTTCGGCACAGCCACCTTGATCGATTGAAATATCAACCAGAGCGCTGCCGCGTTTCATTTTTCTTAACATGGCGCGCGTGACCAGTTTCGGGGCCTTTGCTCCGGGGAGCAGAACTGCTCCGATCAAAAGATCGGTCGTTGGCATCAATTCATGCAAGTTCGCTTCACTTGAGTAGAGCGTGTCTGTGTTCCCGATTGTTAGGTCGAGAAAACGCAATCGCTCTACATCCACATCAAGAATCGTGACATCGGCGCCCAAACCGGTCGCCATGCGGGCGGCATTAACGCCAGAGGTTCCGCCGCCAATAACTACCACGCGCCCCGGCAGCACGCCCGGCACACCGCCAAGCAAAACACCACTCCCCCCGTTATGTTTCGCCAAAAAATACGCACCCATCACCACCGACATTCGTCCGGCGATCTCGCTCATCGGTTCGAGCAACGGCAATTTATTTCCGACCTGGATTGTTTCGTAAGCGACAGCTGTAACGCCGGAGTCCAACAGTTCTTCGGTGAGCGAGTTGCTCGCCGCCAGGTGAAGATAAGTGAAGAGAATCTGGCCCTTCCGTAATAGCGGAAACTCCGCTTTGAGCGGCTCTTTTACTTTCACAATGATCTCGGCACGGGCAAAAACCTCTTTTGCTGTGTCAACTATCTCCGCGCCAGCTTTGACATAATCTTCATCGGGATAACCTGAGCCCAAGCCAGCGTCTTTCTGGACCAGGACAGAATGACCACGGCGAATGAGCTGTTCGGCCGCTGATGGCAACAACGCGACCCGCTGTTCTTGCTCCTTAATTTCCTTGGGGATGCCGATGATCATCTAAGAGAGTGATAAGTGACCAGTGACAAGTGACAAGTCGAATCGGAAAAGGACGAGTGAAAGTTTACGAGTGAAAAGTCGAAAAGCAGGGAGAGACAGCAAACCCTGGCTTTTTCTCGTCACTCGTCACT
>WNGI01009484.1_pt1 | contig 15545 bp, 17 predicted proteins | sample 5400621 | NCBI WGS metagenome assembly WNGI01 (sample SAMN13153374, study PRJNA577476) | soil metagenome | isolation source: 20 cm soil or saprolite under Garry oak tree replicate 1 | place: USA:California | collected 2016-06-15 | reverse complement strand
CGTTTGGTGAATAGGTCGCGAAGCAGGTCGTGCTGGCTGTGCCACTTGATGTCCGCCTCGTTGAATCCGGCTGCGAACCAGCGCTTCACCACGTCGTTCTCCGTTGGGCCGCGGCGCTCCTCGACCTGGATGATGTGATAGCCGAAGTCCGACTTCACCGGATCGGAGATCTGACCGATCGCCAGCGCTTTCGCCGCGTCCTCGAACGGCGGGACGAATTGGCCCTTCCCCACCCAGCCGAGCTCACCACCGGACGCTGAGCTTCCGGGATCTTGCGAGTTGTCTTTGGCGAGCTGGTTCCAGAGGTCCTGGTTGTTCGGATCCAGACGGAGCTGATCGCGGATCGCGGTCGCCTTCGCGAGCGCGTTCGCGTCCTCGACCGCCTGGTCGGGTGCGGTCTTGTCGACTGTGATGAGGATGTGACGGCTGCGGAACTGGCTGAAATCGTCCAGGTACCGGCCGTCGACCTGCTCCGGCGTCACCGTGATCCCGTCGGCCTTCGCCTGCTTGTCGAGGACGAGGTACTCCTCGAGGGTATCGAGCGCGCCTCGGTCGAACGAGGCTTTCTGCTCGGCGATCTGTGGGTCGTTCTCGTAACCCGCCGGCACGCCGTACTCGACGTAGAAACGGGAAAGCTCGTACGCCTTCTCCTTCGTCCAGTCGCGCATCGCGACCGCGCGGCCGTCGAAGGTCATCGCCGACTTCAGGTTGTCGCTGTAGTACTTGGAGCTGGCGGCCCAGCTGACCAGACCGAGAACGAAGAAGAGCACCGCCGAGAAAACGGTCACGATGACCGCCTGCTGACGGCGTTCTCGCTGCCAACGCGCGGAGCGCTGCCTGCGAGTGAGACGCGGAAGTGGGATCCGGCGGGCCATGTGTGGGACCTAAAGTGTACGGGAGTTATCGCGCGACATTGCGGTAGACGGTGAGCGTTTCGGAGGCCGCGCGATCCCACGAGAAGGCATGCGCGCGAGAGCGCGCGCGGGCGCGTAGCCCCGAACGAAGCGCGTCGTTGTCGAGAAAGCGACCGAGCGCATTGGCGAGCGCGTCCTCTTCGCCGCTCGGGACGAGGATTCCGGCGTCGCCGACGACCTCCGCGACCGCTCCGCCGGCATAGCCGACAACGGGCGTACCCGCGGCGAGCGATTCAAGAGCGGTCAGGCCGAACCCCTCCATGAACGCCGCGTGGAGCAGACATTCCGCTCCCGCATAGAGCGCAGCGAGCGTCGGCTCGTCCACGAACCCGGTGAGGATCACGCGGTCACGCGGCGTCCGCTCGCTCTCGAGAGCCTCACGCAAGTGGGACGAGAGCTTCCCGAGCTCACCGACGATGACCAGCCGCAGGTCACGGTCGCGATCCGCCGCGGCGCCGAATGCGCGCAGGAGCCCTCGCATGTTCTTGCGCGGATCGAACTGCCCAACGTAGAGGACGTAGCGCGCGGGCACTCCGAATCGGGCACGGGCGAGCGCCCGACCCTCATCGGGTGGCGGTGGATCGAACTCGCTATCGACCGCTTCCGGAATGACGGTCACGCGCTCCGCGGTTACCCGAAGCCGTTCGACGACGTCACGCTTCGTCGCTTCGGACACCGCGATGACCGCGTCGGCGCGCCGCGCGAGCGCGTACTGCCAGGTGTGGCCGATCCGCGCGTACGGGAGCCGGAGGTAATGCGCCGGCCAGATGAGCGGGGCCAGATCGTGGACTGTCACCACGGCCGCAAACCGGCGCCGCGCCGGCAGCGAGAGCTGCGTCGAGTGATACACGTCGATGCCTTTGCCTGCGAGCTCGAGCGAAAGCAGCACCGGGTCGAGCGCGAGCATGGAGAGCTCAGGGCGACGCAGCCGGGAGGTCGCGATGTCGTCATGCGCCGGGAGAAGGCCCGGGTTCGCGGGCGGGAAGTTCCGCAAGCGAAGGAGGGTCCACGCGACGTCCCCCGGCGCCTGTCGAGCGAACGCCGCGAGAAGATTCCGGGTGTAGCGTCCGATGCCCCGAACGCGCGCCACCGTCTGCAAGTGGCGGGCATCGATGGCGACACGCACCGTTCCTAGACTATCGGCGCACGTGATCTCCGTGATCGTCCCCACCTACAACGAAGCCGGCTCGCTCCCGCCCCTGGTCGATCGCCTCGCGAGCGCGATGGCCGGCCACACCTGGGAGCTGGTCGTCGTCGACGATGGCTCGCCCGATGGCACGGCGGACGTCGCCGCCCGGTTGTCGGCGACACACCCGGTCTGGGTCGTCCGCAGAGCGGGAAAAGCGGGCCTCGCCTCGGCCGTGATCGCGGGCTTCAACGAGTCGCGCGGCGACATCCTCGTCGTCATGGACGCGGATCTCTCGCATCCGCCCGAGACCGTCCCTGCGCTCGTGAAAGCGATCGAGGATGGTGCCGACCTCGCCGTCGGCAGCCGCTACATCAAGGGTGGCGCGACGATGGACTGGCCGGTGCGTCGCCGCGTGGTCTCGCGGATCGCGTGCCTCATCGGCAATGTCCTCGTTCCGGTGCGGGACGCCACGAGCGGGTTTTTTGCGCTGCGCCGCACCGCGATCGACGGCGTCCACCTGAACGCCATCGGCTTCAAGATCGGGTTTGAGGTGATCGCGCGCGCGAAGACGAAGAAGATAGTCGAAGTGCCGTACACATTCCGGGATCGCGAGCTCGGCGCCTCGAAGTTCGGCCGCCGCGAAGTCCTGCAGTATCTCCAACAGGTCGGCATCGTCGCGCGTGACAAAGTCCTGGGGAGGCTGCATTGAAGGCGGGCGACGTCGTGCTCCGCGAGGCGAAGCTCTCCGATGCGGAGTTCGTCGCCGATATGGAGACGGCCATTCGACCCGACGACCCGCGCGACCCCATCACGTTGAAGGATTACTGGCGCAACCCCGAGGACAACGCGAAGATCGAGCGCTTCATCGGCGAGATCGGCGGCGAGCGCGTCGGGTTCGCGCACCAGCGCCACGAGATCTGGAAGACCCCAGAGCGCTACGGGAATGTTTCGGGCGACCTCATGCCCGCCCAGAGGACCGCGACGCGTATCGACGCGCTGTTCGCCGCCATGGAGGAACGCTCGCGCGCCGACGGGACCGAGACATTCACGACCTGGTGCTGGGAGGACGACGCGCTCCGCGTCGGGGTCGTGCAAGCCCGCGGCTACGTCGAGGAGCGCCGCCAGCGCTTCTGGGAGCTGGACCTCGTGGCGAATCGCGTCAAGCTCGAGTCGATGGCGGCAGCGTCGCGCGAGAAGATGCGCGAGGAGAAGATCCGCATCCTCACCGTCGACCGCGACACGGACCCCGAGAAGTGGAAAAAGCTCTGGCAGATGAGCGAAGAGGCGATCCACGATATCCCGACCACCGTTCCGTTCACCGGGACGACGTTCGACGATTTCATGAAGTGGATGCGCTCACCGGGCCTGCACGCGGACCGCATCTGGATCGCCCGGGACGGCGATGCCATCATCGGGGTCTCGATCCTCTCTTACCCGCCAAAGCGCGGAGTGGTCTCGACCGATTGGACCGGCGTCGCGCGCGCCGGACGCGGGCGTGGAGTGGCGCGCGCGGTGAAGTGCGAAACCGTGATGCAGGCGATCGCGCTCGGCGTCGATCGGATCCGCACCGACAACGACTTCAAAAACAAGCCGATCCTGCACATCAACGAAACGATGGGCCACACGCGGCGCGCCGATGGCGTCCAATTCATGAAGAAGGCCTGAGGGCTCGATCGTTTTACGGGAGATAACGAATCTTGCTCAGCAGCTCGGCGTCCGGACGGGCTTGGATCCCGGCGCGCCAGCCCACGAGCTCGGGACGCGCTCCATACAACACGACAACGCGTCCATCACGGCGCGGTCCCGCGTGCAGTCCGCCCTCGACCCGCCAACCCCGTGCCTGCGTCGGCACCAGCGCGGCCGAGATCGCCGTGAGACCCGCGGCGCCTGCCGCTCGCAGCCGCCGCCCCTCCGCTTGGCAAGCCGCGTAACTTTCCGACCCTCCTAGCAGGGCCTGAGGCGGAAGTTCTGGTGCGGAGAGATTCAGGTCATCGGGAAGTTCGATCGCCCAGATGGTCTCGCGAACACCATCAAGGTCTTCGGGGTCGGTGATGTTCTCGTGGCGGAGGAATTCTGCCCAGGCGCCGTCCGGAGTGTCGGCGAAGTAGTGGGCTGGCCCTTCGCCCTCACCATGCCAACGCCCCGGCGGCTGTTCCGCCGTCTCCCAGAGGAACGGAGAGGGCGCACTCGCTCGCCGGAAGACGATCACGTCGCGAGAGAACCGGTGAGCGCGCGGGCCAACTCGCGGATCCGCTGGGCTCCAGGCTGGTCGGAACGCCAGTTACCGCGGAGCAATTGCGACGGACTGCGTCCATCGAGTTGCGGCCGAGGTCGAGCGAACCAGCGCCGGATGCCAAACTCGTTGTAGCTCCCGGCCAGGTCAGCAACGACCAGAGCGAGAAAGTGCAGCCGATCCGCGACCTCATCCGGGGTGGTGCGCTCGCCGCCGGCGTAGCGACGGGCGCTGGCGACGGACACGCCGACCAGCTGCGTCAGCAGTTCGAGCCCCAGTGTGCCGAGCAGCGACCGCCACTCGTGCTTGGGAACCGGGGATTGCTCCAGCTCGTCGAAGAGCCGCCGCAGTGCTGTGCTGATCCGTTCCGGCGACGGCGACGCTGTCGAGATCGCAGCGACGGCGTCGCGGCCAACACCAGAGCTGTGCACGACCTCGTGCAACAGCCGGGTGAGCAGTTTCAAGTCCAAGTGACGGATCGGACCGTTGGCATGGAGCAGACCCATGGCCTCGGCCCGTCCGAGCGCTCGCGCCGCCGCCGGGGCGACCCCTGCGCGGTCGAGCGGAGCGTCTACGGAGTCAAATTGGATAACGCTCACAATCCATATCCTAGCCGGTAGGTGTACCAGCTGCAAGGTCTTGACGTTGAATGATGTTCATGAAGGCGTTTGCTTACGAGGTCCGAGCGGAACCGGAGACAGTGTTGCGCTCGCTGGGCTCCGCCATCGCTCCTGAGACGTCGTCGAATCTCTTTTACGTGGATAACGTGGATGCCGAGCTCGTGGGCTTGACCGACAGGCCCGGACGCCTCTCCGTGAGGAGACGAAGGGGCCTCTCTTCGGGCTTCAGTGGCGCCCTTCGGCTCGATCTCATGGTGACGAAGGCCGATGCTGGCTCTCGCGTCGTCGGACGTTACCGACTCGGCTCGCTGGCCCTGATGTTCCGGTCGATCTACGTCGTTTTCTTTGCGGCCTTCGGCGCGGTGCTTACGGCGCTGGCGATCTCGCAGGGAACGGCGTTCATTGTCGGCGGGACCGTTGCGGTCATCTTCCTTCTTACACAAGTCCCACTGGAGTACAGCGCGTACGTGGATCGACGCGTCTTACGTGTCGAAGTCGAAAGGGCGTTACTCCGGGCAGGGCCGTTCTCAGCCGATTCCTCAACCGTACGGTGACACAGGCGCGCCGGGCCTCCGGGGGGCCGACTGTCGTTAAGCGATGTGGAAGCGGAAGGTCGCCTCGCGCTGGTAGACCTCGTAATCGTCGTTGTCGTTGTGGAGGTACGCCGCCCGGAGCTCGGGTCGTGCCTCGAAGTCACCGAATCCCCGGAGCGCGTCGTACGCCGCGAGCGGCTTCTGGGTCAGGATGAGGAAGTCGGTCTCGCCGGCGCCGGCGTCGTGGCGGTCGACCCTGGCGGTCTCGCCGAGAGCCTGTGAAACGCGCTCCTCGAGGTGCTGGAACTCGTCGAGGTCGCGGTAGGACGAGCCGGGGACCGGCAGGACGAGGAGGAATTCCACTGCTGCGAATCTAGGTGCCCCCGCGCCCAGTGCTAGAGCGCGATAGTCCCAGCGGCGCGCAGTACTTCGTGGCCAACGTCACGATGTGGCCAGGTCATGCGTTGGTCTCGCTTGATCGCACTGAGCCCCCGCCGGATCGGCCGACCGCGTCGCGTTGCTCGTCATCGGTCAGCACCGCGAACAACGGGCGTCAGATTTGCTGACCGAGCCTAGGTTCAGCCTTCCTTTTTCGTCACGTTCATCGTCAGGTGACTGAATCCGCGGTCATCGCCCCCGAGATCCGATACCCGGCTCGCAACTTTCTCGTGCGCCGTCTTTCCGGGGACGGCAGAGTCGGCGGGCGCGTCGAAGACGACGAGCCACTTCGCGCCCTGCCTGCTGATCCGCGCCGCGACGTCGTCGTCGACGATGCGTTCGATCGCGCTGAGCGCCCCGTTCAAGGTCTCAAACGCGAACGTGTGCTCGAGGCGAGTCCCGGACGGAAACATCGCCGGGATCGACGGGTCAGTCTCGCCGGCTTCGAAGGGCGCGACCGTGAACTTGGCGGGATCCATCCCCGCTTTGCGCATGGCCTCCGCCATCTTCGGATCGACCGGAGAGGTGTCGCCGGGCGCCCGCGGAACCAGGCGGTATTTCCGCGGGCCGATCAATTGCCCTTCATGAACTCGCGGATCGATGTGGCGACGCGGTCGATCTGTTCGTCCGTCAACTCCGGGTACATCGGCAGCGACAGGACCTCCGTCGCAAGCCGTTCCGTCACGGGCAGATCGCCCTTGCGATAGCCGAGGAACTCCGCCGACTGCTGCAGGTGGATCGGGACCGGATAGTGGATCTGCGTACCGATGCCCCGCTCGCCCAGGTACTTCCGGAGGTCGTCCCGACGGCCGCCAGGCACCCTGATGCAGTAGACGTAAAAGACGTGGCGCTCGCCGCTTGGGATCTCCGGCGTGATCACGCCGGAGCCGCTGAGAAGCTTCTCGTAGGTGCGAGCCAACTCACGCCTGCGTTTGTTCCAGTCCGGAAGCCGACGAAGCTTGATCCGCAGGATGGCGGCCTGGATCTCGTCGAGGCGCGCGTTGTATCCAACGACCGGGTGGTAGTAACGCGTCGACTGTCCGTGCTCGCGGAGCGCACGGAGCTCCTCCGCCAGACGATCGTCGTTCGTCGTGATGCTTCCCGCTTCGCCGTAGGCGCCAAGGTTCTTCGAGCAATAGAACGAGAAGCAGTTCACGCGGCCACCGGAGCCGGCCTTCTTGCCGTCGTCGAGGAGCGCACCGTGCGCTTGCGCGGCGTCTTCGATGATCATGATGTTGCGGTCCTGCGCGATCTGTCGAAGTGGCTTCAGATCGACAGTACGGCCGTACAGGTGGACCGGGATGATCGCCTTCGTACGAGGCGTAATTGCCGCGGCGACGGCGGCAGCGTCCATGTTCATCGTCTTCTCGTCGACCTCGACCAGGATGGGCCTCGCGTTCGCATAGAGGATCGCCTCGACCGTCGCGAAGAACGTGTGGGACACGGTGATGACCTCATCGCCGCTCGACACCCCGCAGGCCCGGATCGCGAGCTGCAGTGCGTCGGTGCCGCTCCCGACCCCGATCGAGTGTTTGGTGCCGATGTACGACGCGAATTCCTGGTCAAACGCCTTGACGTTCGGTCCGATGGTGAGCTGCATGCTCTCCAGCACTTCATCGATCGCGGCGCGGACTTCGTCCCGGATCGTGGCGTACTGCGCTTTCAGGTCGACGAGAGGGATCTCCTGTGTGGCGACTGCGGTCATGGTGTTGCCGTCTCCTTCTTCACCCGCTCTGGGAGGTCCTTGAGCCACGCGTAGGCATGCGGGTAGATGCCGACGAAGCACGCGAGATCGCGGATGTCCTCTTTGAGCTGTACGGCCGGATTTCCGGCCCAGACGGTCCGCGCCGGCACCGCGTGGCGCACGACGCTTCCCGCCCCCACGAGCGCGTCCTCGCCGATCTCGACGCCCGGCAGGATCGTGCTGTTTCCGCCGATGCGGGCGCGGCGACGGACCACGCCGCCCTTCACGCAATCGAGATAGGCGGGGCACTGCGGATGCGGATCGTCGGTGAAGACCACGTGTGGGCCGAGGAACACGTCGTCGTCGATCTGCGTGAGCTCGAGGAAGCACCCGGTGTGCACTCGCACGCGCGAGCCGATCCGGTTGCCGAATTCGAGCGACGCGTGCGTCCCGACCGACACGTCGTCGCCGATGACGTTGTCCTCGCGGATCGAGGCACCTTGCCCGGTCTGGAGACGCGCGCCGATGCGCGTCCCGGCGTAGATGGTCGTGAACGGACGGATCACCGCGCCAGGACCGATGACGAGCTCGAGCTCGCCCTCCTTCTTGCCGCGGGGTGGGCGTCCGAGGATCGCATACTCGCCGACGGTGCTGCCCTCGCCCAGCCGGACATTCGGCGCGACGACGGCTGTCGGGTGCACGGTCGTCTTCATGCGCGCACTGGGTCCAGCCGATAGGCCACGCGCGCGCCGCCGGACCGCAGCGACCGCATGGCGAGCTCGAGGACACGGACGACCGTGAGGCCGGCCTCGCCGTCGCTTCGCGGCTTGGTGCCGTCGCGGACGCACTCGATGAAGTGACGCATCTCGACCTGTAGCGCTTCGGTCATCGGAACGCGCGGGCTGTGGATGTCGCCGGCGCGGTAGCTGCGCCGGAGCTCATCGCTCTCGAGCTTGTCGACGCCCTGGTCGTAGATCTTCACCTTCTCCACGCCCTGCACGTCGTCGTAGACCACCATCTTCTGCGAGCCGATCACGATCATCGTCCGCAGCTTGCTCGGCGCGAGCCACGAGAGATGCGCGTGTGCGATCGCACCCGACGGGAACCCGATCTGTAAAAAGACGACGTCCTCGAGACCCAGATTCACGCGCTGGCTGTCGATGTAGTGGACGCGGCCGATCCCATCGGATTCGAGGATCTCCTTCACCGCGACAACGGCGGGGTTGTAGACGAAGGTGTGGCCGACCATGAGGGTCTTCCCGGCGCGGTCACCGGCACGGACGATGGCTTCGGCATCGCTCACGGTTGCGGCGAGTGGCTTCTCGACGAAGACGTGCTTTCCCGCCGCGAACGCCTCTTCGGCGAGCTTCCGATGGGTGCCGACCGGCGTGACGATGCAGATAGCGTCGATCGAGGGATCATCGATGAGCTCGCGGTAATTGGTCGTCACACGCACCGCCGGAAAGCGCTTGCTGATGACGTCGAGGCGATCCTTCGAGAGGTCCGCGACGGCCACGGCCTCGGCCCCAGGCGCTTCGTGCAGGTTTCGCACGATGTTCGGCCCCCAGTAGCCCGCCCCGATCACACCCACACGCACGGGATTGCTCAAGAAGCCCAAATTCTAGGGTTCGCGGCGTTGAAAGAGCGTTACTGACCTGTGGCGGTACGAAGCTTCGCGAGATCGTCCTGAAGAAGCTGTATCTGGCGGCCGTATTCGGCGAAGTCGCCCGCTTTGAGCGCGGTCTGCGCCGCGTTGTAGTGGTCGGTCGCCGACTTCACGAGCGCGGCGATCTCCGGCGTTGGCGTCGTCGTTGGTGGCGGGGTGGTCGTGGGCGGCGGGGTCGTTGTGGGAGGCGGTTGGGGCTGTTCCGCGCCGAAGAGCGCATCGAGCGACTTCTCGAACGACTCGGTCATGACCACTCGGCTCTGCGTCGCCAGGATCACGCGCTGGAGCTCGGGGATCCGGCTTGTCGACGCCGCCTGAACGAAGATTGCCTCGACGTACACGAAGCTGTTGCCCACCGGGAGCACCAGAAGGTTTCCGCGGATGCAGTTCGACACCGACGGGCAGAGCAGCGTGAGCTGCTGGCGGATCGTCGAATCGGCTTCGATGAGGTTTTCGATGTTGAGCGGTCCCGCGATCGGACGATCGCGTGGGAACGTGAGGACGCGCAGCTTGCCGTAGTCGGGCGCGTCGGCGCGTCCGGCGATCCAGCCGACCATGTTGTTTCGTTCGCCACCGGCCGGGGTCATCGGAACGAACAGCACGAACTCGGGACGACCGGAGCCCGGAAGGGTCGTCGTCACGTAGTACGGCTCGATGGGCTGCGCCGGCGCGCCTTGCGCGAGCACCTCGTTCGCGATCTTCCAGGCGTCGGTGCGGTTGTAGAAGTCGTCGGGGTTGGTCATGTGGTAGAGCGCGAAGACCTGCGCCTGAATGCTGAAAAGCGCTTCCGGGTAACGGATGTGGTCGCGCAGCGCCTGGGGCATGTCATTGATGGACTTGAAGAGGTCGGGGTAGATCGCCTTCAAATTGCGGACGACCGGGTCCTTGTCGTCGATGACGTAGTACGAGATCGTCCCGTCGTACGCGTCAGTGACCACCTTGACGCTGTTCCGGACGTAGTTGAGTTGACCTCCCGCGATCGAGGTCGGGCCTGTGCCGAGAGCCGAGAACCGCTCGCTGTACGGATATTTATCGCCGGTTGTGAACGCGTCGTTGATCCAGTAGAGCCGCCCATTCGCGATGACGAGGTACGGGTCGGGGTCGTACTCCAGGAACGGTGCGATCAGCCGCTCGCGAGGCAGGATCTGCCGGTGGAAGAGGAGCTTGCTCTGATCGGTGATCTGGTTCGAGACGAGAAGGTTCGTGTCGCCCAGGCGGATCGCGAAGAGGATCCGGTCCCAGAGTGAGCCCACGCCGACGCCGCCGTTGCCGCTGAAGCGCGTCTGCACATTGCCCTGATCGGTCGTGTAGTCGAACTCGTCCTGATTCGTACCGACGATGACGTATTCGCTCGTGAGCTCGCTGTAGTAAATGCGAGGCTGGTCGATCTTCGGCTCGCCCACCGGCGGTATGTCCTTCACGAGGTATAGCGGTCCTCCATCGGGGGCGACGCCACCCACGGGGCTCACGACCGCGCCGAGCCCGTGAGTGAACACGAGATGCCGGTTCACCCAGGTCTGCTGGGGGAGGCGGTTGGAGGACAGCTCGCGCGCCGACAGCATCACCGGGACTTCCTTGCCGCCGATCTGGTAGCGGTCGAGATCGACGTCGACGAACGTGTACTGGGTCCGGAGTGCTTGCTGCTGATCGAAGACTTGCTGGAGCGGACGGTAGTCCCAGAGCCGCACCGTCGTCGTATCGGAGAGCGCGCCGCGAGCCTCTGCGGCCGTGGGCGTGTCGGCGACGTTGAACGCGCTCTCGTCGACCGTGTCGAGCGAATAAGCCGCCCGCGTCGCCTGGATGTTGCGCGCGATGTAAGGGCGCTCCTTGTTGAGCTGGTCGGGCTGCACGATGAAGTTTTGGATCAGCGCCGGATACACGCCTCCGACGACGAGGCTCGCGGCGAACCATAGGACGATCGCGGCGCCGAGGATCCAGAGCGTCCCGCGGAACGCATTCGCGAAGCACGCGAGCGCCGCGACTCCGACGATGACGGTGAGGATCGTGAGCGCAGGGAGGCGCGCGTTGATGCTGGTGTAGCCGGCGCCAACGAGCACGCTCTCCGGCCGGAACAGAAGCTCGAACTGGTCGAGAAGGTAGCCGCTGGCGATGAGGGCGAGGAAGAGCCCGCCCAGGATCGAGAGGTGCGCACGCGCCGGTCGCGCGAGGGCGAGCGCGGTCCGCCCCGCGACGCGGATGTCGGCGCTCGCGAGCGAGCCGGTCGCGACCCCGATGACGCCTCGCACGAAGTAGAGCGTGACAACTCCGATCGCGATGACGATGAGCGCGACGAGGAGCCAGCCGCGCACGAACTCGAGTACCGGCAGCGTGAAGAAGTAGAAGCCGATGTCGCGCCCGAAGACTGGATCGGTCGTGCCGAACGGGACCTGATTGACCCAGCGCAGCAGCATGTCCCACTCGTCACCGCCCGCGAGTCCGAAGAAGAACGCGGGGATGAGGAGAAGCCACATCAACCGAAGAGTCGTCGGCAGCGCCCCGCGCCTGCGGCGCTCGGCGTCGACCACGACTCGCGGTACCTGCGGCCGGAGCGCGAAGTACACGTTCGGCAGGGCGAGGATGAAGAAGACCGCTCCGAACACCGCGAAGGCGTAGAACCCCGCGGTAAAACGCCGCAGGTAGACCGACTCGAGACCGAGGCTACGGAACCAGAGGAGGTCGGTGAGGAAACTCACGAATGGTCCGATCAGGACCGGGATGAGAAGAAGGACAAAGATGACGATCGCGAGGACGATCACCCGGCGCGAAGGACCCGTTATGCGGTCGCCGCCCCTGCCGAAACCCGAGAGGTCGATGTTCGACCAGTCGATGTTTCCCCAGTCCCTGCCCCCGTCACCGCCACGCCCGCGCTCGCGCATCCGTCCTCAGGATAGGCGTGGTCTCGTTCGCTTGGTCGCTGGGCGGGCTACGACCTCTTCTGGGAGTCTCGAACTTCCCGCAACGCGGACAGATTCTCGATTTCGATCAGGTCCTTGTTCCGACCTGCGGCGCGTTTCATCCGGATCAGATCATCGAGAGAAGCGACGGAAACATCTGTGCCGACGAGGTTCATCGTGTCGGCATTCCGTCGTAACTGTTCGTAGTCGAAGCCCCCGGATGCCGAGCCGAGGCAGTCGAACGGTCCGTAGACCGTATCGAAGGTGAAGTTCAGACCGGCCTTTAGAGTCCGGGCGTCCAGACGAAACGCGACAGGCTCCCGCGGGCCGCGAAGAGTCGTCTGTAACTCCGTCAACGCTCTCACTAGTCGCTCGAGGTTCTCTGGGTCGCGGGCGTAGCAGACGTCGAAGTCATTGGTGATCGTCGTGGAACCTTGTAGCGAGGCCGCGATACCGCCAATGACGACGAACCGCACCTCGTGGCGTACCAAGACGCCAAGGATCGGCCGCGGGTCGAACACGACCTCTCTAGCGGACGCGCCTTGCATTCCTCACGAGCTCATTGATCGCGCGAGTTGCGACGACGGACCGCCGCAAGCGTTCTTCGGGAGTCAGGGGCAGCGTCTCCATAAACTGCGTGCGATCGACTCCGCCGCCCGCGACGTTCACTACGTCGACTTCGAGATCGCAAGCGCGAAAGATCCGCTGCAACGTGCTGTAGCGCGGATCTTGAATACCGCGCTCGATGGAAGAGATCATCGGCTGAGGAATCCGCGTTTTCGCAGCGAGCTCACGCTGAGTCAGCCCTTTGCGCTTTCGTGCCGCTCGTACAAGCCGGCTCGCCTTCATATATGGAAAAGCATATCAGGCGGCTAGGCGTGCGCGCACCTCTGCGAATAGGTCCAAGTAGGCATCGACGACGCGCGGCCAGGTGTACGTGCGCGCGACGAATTCGGCACCGGACCGGCCCAGGCGGTCGCCGACTGCGGGATCGTCCATGAGCAGCTCACAGATTTCCGCGAACTCGGCCGGTCCTCGGTACGCGAGACCGGCGCCGGCGCGACGAGCCATCCCCGCGAGAACCGGCGAGCGCGCGTCAACCATCACCGGGCGTCCCGCGGCCCACGCCTCGAGCGTCACGAGCGAGAGGGATTCGAGCAGGCTCGGCATAACGAAGGCCGCACAGCCCGCGAGCGCGTCCCACTTGTCCTGCTCCGAAAGGCGCCCCAGGTGCACGATGCCACTCGCCTTCGGGACCGCCATCTCGGCGTCGCCGATGAGCACGAGCGAGACGTCGTGGGCCGGATCGCTCGCGCGCCAGCGCTCGTAGCTCGCGAAGAGCTCGCGCGAACCCTTGCTGACACCGATGCGCCCGACGTAGAGGAGATACGGGCCGGTGATGCCGTACTTCTCACGAAACCGCGTCGCGTCGCGCCCGGGCGGAACGTCGATCCCCACACCGACGATCTCGTTGGACACGCGCTCGTTTCGGAAGCGGCGCCAGACCATATGCCGCTCTTCCTCGGTGTTGTAGGCGATCGCGCGCGGCCCATGAAACACCGGCTTGTACGCGACGAGGCCGATCGCGGACTCCTCGTGCGCCGTCGGCACAAGGACCGCGCGCTCGGGCACGAGTGGTAGACCGAGGACGGTCGGGTAATAGATGTACGTGAAAAAGAGCACGTGGTCGTAATCGCGGCCTCGCTTGAAGAGGAAGTCGAGAAGCTCGGGGGCGTATGGCCCCTGCGCGTCGATGAACGCGCGCTCGTCGTCCAGCGTGTGCGCGGAACGAAATGCGCGGCGCTCGTACAGCTTGAAGTTCCACGCCCGGGGACGCTCGACGGGGAACCGGCGCACCGTGACGCCGTCGACCTGATCCAGACCGGCGGTGAGATCCGCCTTCCACGTGAGGTAGTCGGTCGAGTTCGTCGTTGCGACCTCGATCGCGAAATGCGGCCCCAGACGCTGCACGACGGATCGCGCGTGACCTTCGGCGCCGCCCGGGACGTCCCCGTAGCGCTGCACGACGACGAGAAGGCTCGGCTCGCTCAATTCGCGACCAGGTCGACGAGCTGCTCGAGCCGACCGTCGAACGCCGGCCAGGTGCACTCGCGCTCCACGTACGCGCGCCCCGACGCGCCGAGCTCGTCGCGCCTCGCGAGGACCGCGGCGAGGGCTGTCGCAAAACCGCCGCGGTCGTATGCCGCGCCGCCGATCGCGCGGGCGACCTGACCGCTCGTGACCTTGTTCTTCGCCGACACGAGGCACGGCGTCCCTACCTGCCAGGCCTCAAGGAGCACGATGCCGAGGCTTTCGAGATGGGACGGTAGGACGAGCGCGTCCGCCGCTTCGAGGAGCGCGTATTTTTCCTCGTCGCCTCGCTCACTTGGCCCAGGTACAAGACGAGCGGTCCGCGTGGGGCGTAGCGGTCGCGGAACGGCTCGGGGTCGTGCCAGGGCGGCGCGTCGAGACCGATGCCGAGGACCTCGCTCGGGATGTGCTCGTTCCGGAAACGGGCATGGACGAGGTCACGCTCCTCCGGCGTGAGGAAGCCGAACGCGCGTGGCAGCTGGAACAGCGCGCGATACGGAACGAGGCGAAGCGGCTCCTCGTCGTGCGCGGTCGAGACGAGTCCGGCACGCTCAGGGACGAGCGGCAGGCCCGCCGCCGTCGGCTCGTAGATGTATGTGTAAAAGAGGATCGCCTCGTAGCTCTTGCCCTCCCGGCGTAGGAATTCGAGCAGATCGGGCGTGTGCGGGCCCTGCATCGCGAGCCAACCCTGCTCGTCGGCGAGCCCGTGCGGCTCAAAGAGGACGCGGCGCTCGTTCGCTTTGAACGTCGGGCTCCGCAGGCCGGCCACCGCGAAACGCCGCACGCGTACCGGCCCGTCCATCGATTCGCCGGCCGCGAAGTGGGGCGCCCAGCTCCAGTAGTCGAGCGCGTTGGTTGTCGCGACCTCGACCTCGTTGACCATCGCGAGGCGGTGGGCCACCACGCGCGCATGAGACTCGGATCCGCCGACAACCTCGGCGCCGTACCGCTGAACGACGACGAGGATCCTCACTCGACGCCGGCGAGATAGCGTTCGGCGTTCCGCTCGGGAGAGAGGAGGCGGCGCAGGATGCGCACCCCGCGCGAGTACTTCGCGTACGTCTCGGGCTTTTGGATCTCGCGCATGGCTTTCGCGAGCTCGTCCTCGCTTCGCACGACCGGCCCGGCTGCGTGATACGGCGCGAAGCCCTCGGCGTCCGAGAAGATGCAGGGCAGGCCTGCCCATACCGCCTGCGTGACCACAGCGCTCTGGAAGACGTCCTCGTAGAAGAGGACGACCGCGTCAGACGCAGCGACGTACTCACCCATCGTCTCGTATTCGGTGTTGATCACGACGTTCGGCTTCGTCTTGGCGAGCGCGATGATTTCGTCGAAGTATTCGG
>WNGI01005731.1_pt2 | contig 15545 bp, 15 predicted proteins | sample 5400621 | NCBI WGS metagenome assembly WNGI01 (sample SAMN13153374, study PRJNA577476) | soil metagenome | isolation source: 20 cm soil or saprolite under Garry oak tree replicate 1 | place: USA:California | collected 2016-06-15 | reverse complement strand
CGGAGCTGCGCCCAGATCGTTCGGTAGACCTCGCGGAAGGCGGGGTGCAGGCGCACCTCGGTGACGTCCCGGGGGCGGGGCAGCGCGATTGCATGCGTCCCGATCACCCGGGTCCCCGGGCCGGCGGCGAGGACGAGCACCCGGTCGCTGAGCGCGATGGCTTCCTCCAGGTCGTGGGTGACAAACACGATCGTCTTCCGCTCTTCCTGCCAGAGGGTCAGCAGGTCGTTCTCCATCAATTCGCGCGTCTGCACGTCGAGCGCGCCGAACGGCTCGTCCATCAGGAGAATCGCCGGCCCCACGATCAGGCTCTGCGCCAGCGCCACCCGCTTGCGCATGCCGCCGGACAGCTGGTGCGGGAAGCGGTCCTCGAACCCTGCCAGCCCGACGCGCGCCAGCCACCGGCGGGCTTCCTCGGCCGCGCGCCCTCGCGGCCAGCGATGGAGGAGCGGCCCCAGCATCACGTTCTCCAGCGCGGTCTTCCACGGCAGCAGGACGTCCTGCTGGAAGAGATAGGCCGCCCGCCGGTTGAGGCGCTCGAGCGGGGCGTTGAAGCTCAGGATGCGGCCGCTCGTGGGGCGGAGCAGCCCCGCGGCCAGGCTCAGGATCGTGGACTTCCCGCAGCCGGTCGGTCCGACGAGCGCCAGGAATTCTCCGCGCGCCACGGCAAACGAGACCCGGTCGAGCGCCTGGTACATTACGCCGCCGGCGATCGCGAACTGCCGGCTCACGTCCTCCAGCGCGAGCGCCGGCCCGGTCTGATCCGAGGCTACTTCCAGGTCGCGTACAGCGCGGCCCACTTCTCGTTGGGGGTGACCGTCACGCCCTCCAGGTGGCTGCTTGTCACCATGTAGAAATCCTGGCTCCACAGGAAGATCCACGGCGCGTCGTTCCAGATCAGCTCCTGCGCCTCCTTGTAGATCGCCAGCCGCTTCTTGGGGTCCGGGGTCGTCTGGCCGGCCAGCAACAGTGCATCCACCTTCGGGTCTTTGTAAAACGACGACATCAGGCCTTTCGGTGGCCACTGGCCGGAATAGAACTGGCCGAAGAGCTGGCCGTCGGCGTCGAGGTACTGTGTGGCCCACCCCAGGACGAACATCTGCAGCGGGGTCCGCTGGAGCGGGGTGACGAGCGTCTGGACGTAGGTGGGCCAGTCGGTGGTCGAGATCGTCGTCCGAATCCCGACATTCGCCAGTTGCGCGGCGACGCCCTGGGCGACCTGGTAGTCCTGGATGTACCGCCCGGTCGGGCTGAAGAAGTTCACCGAAAACCCGTTGGGGAAGCCCGCCTCGGCGAGGAGCGCCTTGGCCTTGACCGGGTTGAACGGCCACCCGCCGGGCTGGATCTTCGTATAGCCGAACAGGAATGGGGTGGTCGGGCTTTCGAGGACCGTCCCGAGGCCGAACAGGATGCTCTGGATGATCGCCTTCTTGTTGACCGCGTAGTTGAGCGCCTGGCGGACCTTCACGTCCTTGAACGGTCCCCACTGGTTGTTGAGGCCGATGAAGATGTCCCGGTCGCTCGCGCCCTGGACCACCTTGAGGCTCGGGTCCTTCCGCAGGGCAGGCACGTCGGGGGCCGGCGGCTCGAAGGCCATCTGGATGTCCCCGGCCCGCAGCATCGTCTCGCGAGTGCCGGCGTTCGGGACGACTCTGAAGGTCACCTCGTCGAAGTAGGGTTTCCGCCCCCAGTAGTTGGGGTTCTTGACCACGGTGATGTGGTCCCCGTGGACCCACTCTTTGAACCGGTACGGACCGGTGCCGGCGTCCACAGGCCCGAGCGGGATCTTGTCGTTGCCGATCTTCTTCACCGCCGCCGGCGACAGCATGTGGGCCACGCCGGAGCCCAGGCGCAGCGGGAGCGTCGGGCTGGGCTGCTTGAGGTGGAGGACGATCGTGTAGGGATCCGGGGTCTCGATCCGGCTCAGGTCGATGTCGCTGAAATAGTAGCGGTTCGGGTTGCGGACGGCGGGATCGAGCTGGCGCTCGAAGTTGAACTTCACCGCCTCGGCGTTGAAGTCGGTCCCGTCCTGGAACTTGACGTCGCGCCGGAGATTGAACGTGTACGTGAGCCCGTCGGGGCTCACCGCCCACGAGGTGGCGAGCTGCGGGGTCAGTTTCGTGAACTGGGGCTGCCCGGGCTGCACGCCCGAGCGCTCGTCCTCGGGCCACACCAGGGAGTCGAACATGTAATCCTGCATGTTGGCGACCGTGGTGGTGGTCTGTCCCTCTGGGTCCAGCGTATCCGCATCGATGCCCACCGCGATCGTGATCGATGTCGGCGCCGCGGCGAGCCCTCCCGTCGGAACCCCGGCCAGCGCAACGCCGGCCGCGCACACCAGGGCAACGGCCAGCGGTGGCCTGATCTGCCTGTGTCTCATCGTCGTGCTCCCCCCTCTGGCGACCTCGCCCGGCGTTTCCAGCGCGCCGGTGTGGTACGCTTTTATGCCGCCCCATCCCTCTCCTCCCCTGGGCTCGGGGAGGGGGGCGCCGCCGGATGACGGGCAGCCGCATGAAGCACCCTGCTATACTCTTCGTATGGCGGCAGCGGTCCGTTCCCTCATCGGCGTCGTCGGCGACTTCGATCCGCGCAATGCCACCCACCGGTTTACGAACACGGCGCTGGGCATTGCCGGAGTCGAGTTCGCCTGGGTCGCGACGGAGGATGTCGAGCACGGTCCCGCGGGGCGTCTTGCGCCCTACGACGGACTCTGGATCTCGCCCGGCAGCCCGTACCGGAGCATGGAAGGGGCGTTGCGCGCGGTCCGCTACGCGCGCGAGCGCGGCGTCCCCCTCGTCGGCACCTGAGGAGGCTTTCAGCACGCGATCGTTGAGTTCGCGCGCAACGTTCTCGGGCTCGAGGACGCGGATCACGCGGAGACCAATCCAGGGGGGACGTGTCTGGTGATATCGCCCCTGGCGTGCTCGCTCGTTGGACAGCAGCAGAACGTGGCGATTGTGTCCGGCACTCTCGCCGCCGCGCTCTACGGTGCCGTGCGGGCGGTCGAACCGTACTACTGCAATTACGGCGTCAACCCCGAGTACCGCAGGCGGCTCGAGGCAGGCGGGATGGTCACGAGCGGCGTGGGAGATGAGGGGGAGGTCCGGATCGTCGAGCTCCCGGCCCACCCGTTCTTCCTGGCCACGCTGTATGTGCCGCAGGCCCGCTCGACCGCCGACGACCCGCACCCGTTCATCGCCGGCTTCGCGGCGGCGGCCGCCGCGCACCGGTCCATGCGGCGCTGACCCCCCGCCCGGGACCGGCAGACCTTCCAGGTCACGAAGGACGGCTCCGCGTCTTCCACAAGTAATAGTAGAATAGGGGTTGGCCTGCGCGGAGGGGTGCGAGAGCCTGGCTGAATCGGGCGGTCTCGAAAACCGCTATACCCGCAAGGGTATCGGGAGTTCAAATCTCCCCCCCTCCGCCAAGTTCGCCTAGGGACTCCTCTCGGTTCTTTTGACTGAAATAGGGCGATCTGTTTGCCCGGCGTCACCGCCGTAGGCAGCCGACGTAGGGAGGAGCAATGGCGATGGAGTCGTGGGTCCGCCTGACGGTGGGAGCGATCTTGACAGCAGCGGGAGTCTACCTCTCCTACCAATTGCGATTCGCGCTGGTCACCCTAGCCCTCGCGGCGATGCTGGCCTATGCGCTCCTGCCTCTCGTGGAATATGTTGCCCGTTTGCGCGTCGCCGGGCGTGTGCTGCCCCGGATCGGCGCGACAACGCTCGTCTTCTTCATAGTGATCGTCGCGGTCATGAGCGCCTGGCACTTCGCGGCAGCCCCCATGAGCGATCAGGCGCACCGGTTCGGCGTAAATATGGGACGGTATCTTGACGAGTTGAGTGCGTTCATTTCGCGGGGAAGGGCCTCGCTCGAGGCGGGGCTTCCTCCAGCAATCGGCCAGGCGGTCGACGTCGCGATGACCCAATCCGGCACGTTCCTCCTCAGCGCGGTGCTCCATGTTGTACGGACGACCGCCGAGTGGCTCTCCCATATCGTCGAGATGGTGCTGATTCCCATTCTGGCGTTCTATTTCCTGGTTGATCTTCCGGCCCTCAAACCAGAACTCGTGGGATTTCTCCCGACGGCAATGCGTCCCCCAATCCTCCGAGCGGCCGCCCGCCTTGATCGGATTTTCGCGGCCTACGTCCGGGGGCAGCTGATCCTCATGGCCATCTCAGGGGTGGTGGTGTGGGCGGGCCTGACCCTGCTGGGGGTACGCTTGGCCCTTCTGCTGGGCATCGTGGCCGGGCTCACGCGCGTCGTGCCGATCATCGGCCCCGTGCTCGGCGCCATCCCGATCGTGGGGGTCGTCCTCCTGCAATCGGCTGAGGGAGCCGCCGCCGCTCTGCTGTTCTTTGTGGTTCTGCAGATCATCGAATCCAAAGTGATCCTCCCCCAGGTCGTCGGCTACCACCTGCAACTCCATGCGGCCACCATTCTCATCGCGTTGCTGGTCGGGTATGCGCTCTTCGGGTTGATCGGAATGTTCCTGGCCCCGCCGGCGGCGGCGTTTGTGCGGGATCTAGTGGACTTGATCGATCCGCAGCCTCGTCGGCGCGAGTCCCTCGATTCAAGATAACGAAAAGGCCCTTTGAAAGAGGAGACGGATCTGTGGGAGCCCAATGGGATCCCTGAGCCCCGATAGTCCCCGGAAAGAGGAAGGGACAGGATGAGAGGAGGATCGGCCATGGCGGGCGATGCGGCGCTGCGCGACGAAGTACGCTGGCTGCTGCGAGGTGGGAACGCGCACGTTGGGTTCAAGAAGGCCTTCGCGGACCTGCCCGAGGCCCTGCGCGGGAAGAAGCCGCGCGGCCTGCCGTACACTCCCTGGCAGCAGGTCGAGCACATGCGGATCTGCCAGTGGGACATCCTCGAGTACATCCGGAACCCCAGGTACGTTTCCCTCAAATGGCCTGAGGACTACTGGCCGGCGTCTGTGCCGGGCGAGGGGGCATGGGAGAAGAGCATTCGGGGCTTCCAGGCGGATCTCCGGACCCTTGAGGGGATGGCCGCCGACGCGTCGACCGATTTGCTCGCCAGGGTCCCGGGCGATCCGGAAGGACCGAGCGTTCTGCACGAGTTGCTGTTGGTGGCCGACCACAACGCCTACCATCTGGGGCAGTTGATCGTGCTGAGGCGCCTCCTGGGCGCCTGGGAGGACTGACGTCCCCCGACTCGAGGCCTACCCGGCGCTATGGCTTCGGCGCCGGTGCCGGGCCGTTCACGTGCGGCTTCGGGGCGGGCGGCGGACCGTTCACGAACGGCTTCAGCGCCGCGTAGATCGCGAAATTGAACGGCGTGGGCACGCCGCGGGCGCGGCCGAGGCGCACGACGGTCCCGTTCAGGGTCTCCAGTTCCAGGCGTCGGCCGGAGGCCAGATCGTGGGCGAGCGACCCTTTCGCCCACGCTTCCAGAATCCCGCTCTGCTTGAGCGCCTGGTCCACGATCCCTGCCGGCAGGGCGACCCCATAGGCGCGGGCCACCGCCTCAACTTCTGCCATCGCTCCCCGGTACAGCGCGACGGTTTCCTCGCAGCCCAGGATCGGCCCGATGGTCAGCCGCGTGAGCGCCGTGACGCCGCTGAACCCGCAGATGAAGAGGTACTTGGCCCACAGCACGACCTTAATGTCGGGTTGGAGGTCGGCGGGGATGCCCGCCGTTTTGCACCGCTGGACCAGATCCTCGATCCGTCGACCGAGGCCCCCGGCGTTGGCCCCGAAGATGAGCCTCCCGGGCCCGGCGGTCTGCCCGATGACCCCGGGCGCCTCGACGTGGGCGTTGATCTGAGCCGCCGCGCAGATGGCCGTCCCCTTGCCGGTCACGCGCGCGATCCGTTCGTCGTTGTCGATGCCGTTCTGCACGGACAAGATGACCGTCTCGGGGCCGACGATCGGACGGATCAGCGCCGCCGCCGGTTCCGTGTCATACGCCTTCACGCAGAAGAGGACCAGGTCGACCGGTCCGATCTCACCGGGGACGTCGGTGGCCTTGGCGGAAATCGTGAAATCGCCGGCCAGGCGGGACTTCACGGTCAGCCCTCGCGAGCGGATCGCATCGAGGTGCGCCCCTCTGGCGATGAACGTGACATCTTCGCCCGCCCGCGCCAGAAGGCCGCCGTAGAATCCCCCGGTGCCCCCTGTTCCCATGACGGCCACCCGCATCCGCTGTCCTCCTACCAGTGTGTGTGCCCCTGCATCGGGTCGTGCAGACTCCCCTTCCTATACTTACGCGGTGGGGCTTCAACCTGCTGCGGCAGGCATAAACACCCGGTCCGCGCCGGTGAGAAGGGAGGCGGTGGAGGGACCCGGTAACTGGAGTTCCGCGCTCCGGGGGAGTACTCTATAGGGAGACAGGCAGGGAGGTGGGACACGTATGAAGATGTACGTCGGGATCGAGTGGGTCGACAAGCCCAAGACCATCCCGGTGCTCAACCCGTACGATGGCTCTCAGGTCGACACCGTTCCCAGGGCCGATGCGGACGACATCGAGCGCGCGCTGGCCACGGCGGCGCAGGGGGCGCGGGCGATGCGGCGGCTCACCGGGTACGAGCGGTACCAGATCCTCCGGAAGGCCGCCGACCTGATGACCCAGCGCGCCGACGATCTTGCGCGCACGATTACCCTCGAGGAAGGGAAGATCATCGGGGAGGCCAGGTTCGAGGTGACGCGGGCCACCGAGATTATCGCCCTCTCCGCGGAGGAGGCGAAGCGGCTCGGCAGCGAGGTCGTTCCGCTCGACGGCGCTCCGGGGGTCACCAAGAAATTCGGATTCACCGTCCGGGTGCCGTGCGGCGTCGTCCTGGCGATCAGCCCGTTCAACTTTCCCCTCCACCTGGTCTGCCACAAGGTGGGGCCGGCCCTGGCGGCCGGCAACAGCGTCATCGTGAAGCCGGCGACCGACACGCCGCTCAGCGCGCTCAAGCTGACCAAAATCATGCTGGACGCCGGCGCGCCGCCGGAAGCCGTGCAGTGCATCACCGGCAGCGGCGGCGAGATCGGCGAGGCGCTCTGCCGCGATCCGCGGGTGCGCAAGATCACCTTCACCGGGAGCCGGGACGTCGGCGAGCAGATCTGCCGCGTGGCGGGCCTGAAGAAGGTCACGATGGAGCTGGGCAGCAACGCGCCGCTGATCGTGATGCCCGACGCCGATTTGGAAAAGGTCGCGACCGCCGTCGCCGCGACCGGATTCAGCAACGCCGGCCAGGTCTGCATCAGCTGCCAGCGCATCCTGCCCCTGAAGTCGATCTACGCCGACTTCCTCAACGTCCTCAAGCCCAAGGTGGCCGCGCTGGCGACCGGCAACCCGCTCGAAGAAAAGACCAAGATGGGCCCGATGGTGCGGGAACGGGACGCCGTGCGGGTGGACGAGTGGGTCCGCGAGGCCGTGGGGGCGGGCGCCAGGCTCGTGACCGGCGGCGAGCGCCGTGGAGCGATCTACGCGCCCACCGTGCTCGCGGACGTCAAGCCGGATATGCGGGTCTCCCGGAGCGAGCTGTTCGGCCCCGCCGTCGCGGTGACGCCGGTCGGCTCCATCGATGATGCGATCGCCATGGCCAACGACACGAACTATGGGCTCTCCGCCGGCATCTTTACCCAGAACATCGACTGGGCGATGAAGTTCGTCCAGGAGGTGGAGTCGGGTAACCTGCACATCAACTGGGGGCCGCAGTGGCGGGCCGACCTGATGCCCTACGGCGGGCTCAAGGAGAGCGGGTTTGGCAAGGAGGGGCCGAAGTACGCCGTCCAGGAGATGACCGAGCTCAAGATGGTCGTCATGCATCTGTCCTGACGGGGGACGACACGGCAGTCGTTTCGGCGCGCCGCCCCCGGTTCGAACGCCTCGGACCGGGGGCGGTTCTATTTAGAGCGCGTCGCCTTCGGCGATTGTTAGGCCCCTCCCTACGGGTCCTTCCCGCGGTGCACTGGATATGGGACATCGCATCGGTACCCAAGAAACCGCCCAATCGGATCCAACACCGCGAAGAGCACCTTCTGCACCGCAAGGGGCGGCCTCGTTCCATAGATCACGTCTCTGTAGGCCCGAAACGTCACCGCCAACTGCAGCAGGTTCCTCGGCAGCCCTCGCGCATCGGTTTTGCCTGCATGAGCCAGCGCGAAAAAGCTCGTGATGAACTGGTCGAATCGGCCAGCAGGACGGAACTCCAGCACCACTCGTAGTTCCTCTCTTCCACCATTCCACCACACGTGCGGCGTTCCCACTGGGATCGTCACTTCGTCTCCAGTTTTGTAGTGTTGCTCGTTTTCGCGAATGCGGAGCGTGATTTGGCCCGCTTTGATGAGAAAGCGTTCCTGCTGGAGGGGGTGGACGTGTTCGGCAGCCACGAAGCCGCCAGGCCGGACGGACATATCGATCCGGAGCAGTTGGCCCGTGGACTCGTTGCCGGTGACAAGGAAGGTCATCTTCTCACCGGTAACTGGGCTTTCGATGGTGTCTCCAGGGTTGATCATAGGACTTTATGATGGCGGCATCACAGGCTAGGCGCTGGGCAAGAACCACCCAAGAATATTCCAGGCTCTAATGCACCTGTCCTGACGGGGGACGACACGGCAGTCGTTTCGGAGCGCCGCCCCCGGTTCGAACGTCTCGGACCGGGGGCGGCGCTATGCCGGGGATTATCGGCGGGCCGCCCGGGCGATAGCGGCGATCCTGTCCGCGAAATTCACCTGGCTGTCGTCTTCGGGGGCGTAGCCGATCTTCTGCCGGGCGTTGGCGATGCTCCAGAAGCGGTGGGTATTCCCGCTGATGCCGTAGACGATCAGGAAGGGCACGCCGTGCTCGTCGGCGATGGTGTCGGCCTCGACCATCCGGATCGCCTCCTGCACCTGGTCGCGCCGGGAGAGGTACGCCCCCAGGGCACGGTGCATGGTCTTGATGTCCCCGGGTTCGATCCGGTCCAGATCGTCATCCCGGGGCGCGCCGATCCGCCACTGGACGATCTCCAATTTGCGTCCGTCGACCTTGCCGGTGGCGAAGACGAACCCCAGGAGCTCGTAGGCGGCCTTGGCCCAGCCGTACCAGTTGTCGGACCGCGGCGGCATCTCCGGCGTGACCATCTCCAGCCTGCTCGCCCAGATGAGCCGCTCGTAATAGTCCCCGGCGTGGTTGGAACTGGCGGCGACCACCCGGCGGACGCCTTCCTCGAGGGCCGTTCGATAGACGTTGTAGGCGAGCGCCACGTTCTGGTGCTCGGCCCAGAACTTCGCGTCGCCGTTGTCCTGCCAGGTGTCGGCGCTGAGCCCCGGCGCGCTTATATACGCGCAGTGGATCACCGCGTCGGCCCCGCGGAAATGGCGGCGGTACGCGTCGCGGTTGGGCTGGGTCAGGTCGGCGACGACGATTCCCGGGATCGCCTTGCCGTCCCGGGTCGTGCCTCTGGCGTCGATCGGGACGAGCTCCCACCGCTCGCTCAGTTCCCGGAACATACGCTGGGCGATGTATCCGGCCGCCCCGGTCAGGACCACTCGGCGTTTGCTCATCGGACCCTCTCCACTCGAAGTGTTGCGGCTATTCGAACTGTTCCAGCAGTAGTCCTGTTCTCGTCTCGGGAATACTATTAAGGATGAACCCTGCCGAGCGCGTCCGCGTTGGAAGGACCCGCCTGAGCGTCACCAGGCTCGGATTGGGGACCGCGCCGCTCGGCGGCCTCTTCTCGCCGGTGGCCGAGGAGGAGGCCCGCGCCACGGTTGAGCAGGCCTACGCGGCGGGTCTGCGGTTCTTCGATACCGCGCCGCTGTACGGCCACGGCCTGGCCGAGCAGCGGCTCGGCCGCGTCCTCGCTTCCAAGCCGCGCGGCGAGTTCGTGCTGGCCTCCAAGGTTGGGCGCCTGCTCCGGGCGGAAGCGCCTCCGGATCCCAGCCAATCCTACCGGGGGAAGCCGTTCTACAAGGGGACCCCCCTCCTCAACCCGGTGTTCGATTTCAGTTACGACGGCGTGATGAGGTCGGTTGACGAAAGCCTCGAGCGCCTCGGGCTCGACTCCATCGACCTGCTGCACATCCACGATCCCGATCACCACTTCGACGAGGCCCTGCGCGGCGCACACCGGGCCCTCGACCGGCTGCGGGAGGCGGAGACCATCGGCGCGGTGGGCGTCGGCATGAACCAGACCGCGATGCTGGTCCGCTTTGCCCGCGAAGCCGACGTGGACTGCTTCCTGGTGGCGGGGCGCTACACCCTGCTCGATCAGACCGCGCTGGAGGAACTGCTGCCCGCGTGCCTGGAGCGGCGCATCGCGGTCATCGCCGGGGGAGTCTACAACAGCGGCATTCTGGCCGATCCCCGTCCGGGCGCGACCTTCGATTACATCCCCGCGCGGCCCGAGCTGATCACGCGGGCGCGGCGGCTCAAGAAAGTCTGCGCCCGCCACGACGTCCCGCTGAAGGCCGCGGCGATCCAGTTCCCGCTGGGTCATCCGGCGGTGGCGGCGGTGCTCATCGGATGCCGGTCGGCGGCTGAGGTGGACGAGAACGTGCGGATGTTCCGCTGCGAGATCCCGGCCGGCCTCTGGGACGATCTTCGGCGGGAGCGCCTGATCCCCGAGGGAGTCCCGGTTCCGGACGCAGAAGGCCGGCGTGCCTGAGCCGGTCGTCGTCGACGCGCACCACCACTTCTGGGATCCGGCGGCCGCGGAGTACCCCTGGATGACCGACGATCTCGCGGCGATCCGGCGGCGGTTCGGACCCGAGGACCTCCGTCCGCTGCTGGCCGAGTGCGGGATCGACCGCACCGTGCTCGTGCAGACCCGCTCCAGCCTGGAAGAGACGCGGGAGTTCTTGGAGACCGCCTCGCGCACCGAGTTCGTGGACGGCGTCGTGGGCTGGGTGGACCTGACCGATGGCCGCGTCGCGGCCACCTTGCGGGATCTGCGGACGGCCCCAGGCGGGGGGCGGCTCGTCGGCGTCAGACACCAGGTTCACGATGAATCCGATCCCGGCTGGCTCCTCCGCGCCGATGTCCGGCGCGGGCTGGGGGCCGTCGGGGACGCCGGACTGGCCTACGACCTCCTGGTGAGGACCCGGGAGCTCCCCGCGGCGCTCCGGACCGTGCGCGATTTCCCCGAGATGCGCCTGGTGATCGACCACATCGCGAAGCCCCCCATCCGGGCGGGCGAATCCCACGCCTGGGCGGACGCGATGGCGCCGTTCAGCGAGCGGGCCAATGTCTTCTGCAAGCTGTCGGGCATGGTGACCGAGGCGGACTGGGGGACATGGCGCCCCGACGACCTGTTGCCCTACGTGCGGCAGGTGGTCGGGTGGTTCGGAGAGGACCGGCTCATGTTCGGCTCAGACTGGCCGGTGTGCCTGGTCGCCGGATCCTATGCCCGGGTGGTCAATGCGCTCCTGTACGCGCTCGGCGACGTTTCCCCCCCAACGCGCGCCAAGATCATGGGGGCAAACGCGGTTCGCTTCTACGGTCTGCGGGACGCGGGTCCCCGGCGACCCGAATCGGGCCGCATCAGCAGATAAGATGGGTGCCGGAGCCCGGTCGGTGGATAGACTTCCTCGTGCGTGAAGCGGAATCCGAGGCGCTCGAGCACCTTCCGCGATGCCGCGTTCTCGGGGTGATGGCCGGCAAAGAGGCCCTTCGCGCCGAGCCGCTCGAACGCGAAGGCGATGACCGCCTGTCCGGCCTCCGCCGCCAGGCCGCGTCCCCAGTAGGCCGGCCGGAGATGGAAGCCCAGCTCATACATCTGGTCGTGCACCCGATAGGGCCGCAGCCCGGCGCAGCCCACGTGCGCATCGTTGTCCAGCAGGAACAGCGGCCAGTATTGCACGTGGTGGGCCGCCATCGACGCGATCTCCCCGTGGAGCTTCTCGGTGACGTCCTCGGGTGAGAACGGGCCGCCGATGTGGCGGGTCACGTCCGGGTCGCCCCACAGGGCCAGCGCTAGGGGGAGATCATCGATCGACCAGCGCCGGAATCCGAGCCGCGCAGTCCGCAAGAAGTAATCGCTGCTGCGTCTCACGTCGGTCACGGGCAGGAGGTTCTCGACTTTAGCCCATCCCGAGCAGCGAACTTTTCACGGTCACGTCAGTAACGCGCCGAGCTTCTGAAGAACCTCCATGACCGCAGGTCTGGGGAGTGCGCAGATCCGTTCAGAGCGCCGCACGCGCCAGTCGAGACTCTTGACTTGATCGGAAAGAACGACACCGCTCACCGGAAGTCCGGGCGGAATTGTGACTTCGAAGGGATAGCCTTTAATCCGACTTGTGACCGGACACATCAACGCGAGGCCCACTTTCGTATTATATGCTGCGGGCGACAGCACGACCGCCGGCCGCCGCCCTGCTTGCTCGTGGCCTGTGTGGGGAGCGAGTGTGATCCAAACAACATCCCCGCGGTCTGGCGCTCGGGGGCGCCGGACTACCATGCCTCTCTACCTACGGGAATCCCCAGATCGACTTCTCCATGCAGATTGCGCTTGGTGACGCGTGAGAGGAGATCCTGAAGGCTTGGAGCCGGTTTCGCCGCGGGGGCGACGACGAGACTCCCGTTGGTCACTGTGAGATCTACCTCAGTCTCCTCCCCAAGCCTGACTTCGATCGCAAACGGCTTTGGGATGCGTATGGCCAGACTGTGTCCCCACCGCTGGATCTTAGTGCGCATGGGCCCATCCTCTCCACTCTATCTATGGATCTACAAAGAAGATACCTCTGCCAAGGCCGGATGTAGACCCTGTGGTGGCCGCGGATCACTCTCGACTTCGCTGACCTTTGCCCTACTCTTAGCTCCGATTGGGTTTGCCGGCCGCGGCGTCGGGGGCCTTCGCGATCAGCTGGTACGAGATCCCCCCGGTGGTGTCCTCATCGGTCCAGATGTTCAGGTTGTTGCCGATGCGCCGGGGTTCAGGCGTGGTGGTGCGGACGCCGAGCGCAGCCAGCCGCGTCAGCACGGTGCGGAGGTCGTCCACCTCGACGGCGATGTGCTCGATGCGGGCCCGCCTCCCGTCGCCCAGGCGCCGGCGCCGCGCCTCGGGATCCCCGATCTCGATCACCTCGATATCGATGTCGCCGCAGGGGTAAAATTCGCCGTGGATTCGGGTCTCCGGCAGCTCGACCGATCTGCTCATCGACAGCCCGAACACCTCCGCCAGCCATCGCCGGGCCTCTGCAAGGTCGGCCACGATCACGCCGATATGGTTGACCCGCCGGAACATGGGACTCGAAGCCGGTGTCACTCCCGTCACCCCTTTCTCTCGATTGGCGTTCGCTGCGCCAAAGGTCTTTCGCCTTTCCACAGCGGCCTCAACGCGCCCTCTTCCATCATGTCCGCCGGCCGCGGGCCGGTCCTCGTCTGGCTAGGGGCGCCTCAATCAGGGTACTTCTCCACATGCCGTGACCGGGCCGGCGCCTGGTTGAGGGGAGACGTGATGGCCACATTTGACAAGGCGATTGGCACAGTGCTGGAGCACGAAGGGGGATACAGCTTTGACCCCAACGACCCGGGAGGGGAGACCAAATACGGCATTTCTCGCAAGGCCTACCCGGGTCTCGATGTCAAAGCCTTGACACTGGACCAGGCCAAGGCGATTTACAAGCGGGATTACTGGATTTACAGCCGAATCCAGGATCAGGATGTCGCGACGAAAGTCTTTGACATGGCCGTGAATCTGGGGCCGCCGGCCGCGCACCGATTGCTGCAGACTGCGTTGAACGGGCCGGGGGGAACTGTGGCCGTCGACGGGGTGTTTGGGCCGCAGACCCTGGCCGCCACGAACCGGGTGAATCCCGAACAGTTGCTGCAGGAGCTCCGCGCGCAGGCCGCAGTGTACTACGCGCAAACCGTGTTGACCAATCCGTCGGAACAGAAGTTCTTGCTGGGGTGGATGAGGAGGGCGGTGAGCTAGCCGGACGGAAGGAGGACCGATGGAGCGGATCTGGCTCAAGAACTACGAGGATGGGGTGCCGGCCACCCTGTCCTACCCGAAAGTGCCGCTCTACCACTTTCTTGAGGAGAAGGCGGGGCAGTTCCCGCACAACGCCGCGGTCTTGCTCGCCGCGCACAACTTCTCCTCCATCTTCACCTACCGCCGGGTGGACCTGCTCGCCAACCGGTTTGCGAACGCGCTGATCTGGCTGGGGGTCCGCCCGGGCGACCGGGTGGCCATCCAGCTCCCCAACTTTCCCCAGTACGTCTTCGGCTTCTACGGAGCGCTCAAGGCCGGCGCCGTGGTGGTGCCCGTCAACCCGCTCTACAAGCCCCAGGAGCTCGCCACGGTGCTCAAGAACTCGCGCGCCAAGGTCATCCTCACGCTCTCGCGATTCGTGCCGGGCCTGACCGAGATCATGGCTCAGACGAGCATCGAGTCCGTCATCGTCACCGAGCCCTACGATTTCTTCCCGTTTCCGTGGAAGCAGCTGGCGTGGTTTCGCCTGCGCGGCGAGCACAAGCCCGGCGGCGGGCTCCGGTTTCCGGCCTTGCTCCGCAGCGCCTCCTCCAAGGCGCCGGGGCTGCGGGTGGATCCGGACGATCTCGCGATCTTGCAGTACACGGGCGGCACGACCGGGGTGCCCAAGGGCGCGATGCTGACCCACCGGAACCTCGTCGCCAATTTCACCCAGATGCGCCACTGGCTGACCGACCTCCAGGAGGGCGGGGAGCGTTTCCTCAGCGTCGCGCCGTTCTTCCACGTCTACGGCCTGACGGTCGCGCTGAATACCGCGATCAGCGTGGGCGCGACGGTCATCTGCGTCGTGATGGGCCTCTTCGACACCCGGCTGGTCGCCGAGATGATCGCCCGCCACCGGCCCACCATCTTCCCGGGCGTCCCCGCGATGTACGTGGCGATCAACCAGCTCAAGGACATCCAGAAGTACAATCTCCGCTCGGTCAGGGTGTGCGTGAGCGGCTCGGCGCCGCTTCCGGTCGAGGTGCAGGCCCGGTTCGAGCGGCTGACGGGCGCCACGGTGGTCGAAGGCTATGGCCTCAGCGAGGCCGCGCCGGGGACCCACGTCAACCCCGTGTACGGGAAGCGGAAGGTGGGGAGCATCGGTCTCCCCCTGCCCGACACCGACGCGCGGATCGTCGACCCCGAGACCGGCGAGCGCGAGATGCCGCTCGGGGAGCCGGGCGAGCTCGTCATTCGGGGGCCGCAGGTGATGAAGGGCTACTGGGAGGCGCCCGAGGAGACCGCCGCCACGCTCCGGGGCGGCTGGCTGCACACCGGGGATATCGCGCGGATGGACGAGGATGGGTACTTTTTCATCGTCGAACGCAAGAAGGATATCGCCATCGTCGGCGGGCTCAAGGTGTACCCGCGTGAAGTCGAGGAGGTCCTCCTCGAGCACCCCAAGGTGAAGGAAGCCGCGGTGGTCGGCGTGAGCCACAAGGTGCGGGGCGAGCTGCTGGTCGCCCAGGTGGTGCTCAAGGACGGCGGTGCCGTCGATCCCAGGCAGGTGCGGCGCGAATTGCTGCAGTTGTCTCGTGAGCGGCTCGCGCCCTACAAGGTTCCCCGCCGGATCGAGATCGTCTCTGCCCTGCCGAAGAGCGCCGTGGGGAAGATACTCCGCCGCGAGATCCGC
>WNGI01002665.1_pt1 | contig 15546 bp, 13 predicted proteins | sample 5400621 | NCBI WGS metagenome assembly WNGI01 (sample SAMN13153374, study PRJNA577476) | soil metagenome | isolation source: 20 cm soil or saprolite under Garry oak tree replicate 1 | place: USA:California | collected 2016-06-15 | reverse complement strand
ATTGGTGCTATAGGTACCTGATGGATACCAGCACGCTGCCGAAGCCGAGCGGACGATGGGACGTGCTCAGCGCCCAGTGCCCCACCCGCGAGGTGCTCAGCCGCATCAGCGAGAAATGGACCGTGCTCGTGATCACCGCACTCGCCGCCGAGGACGTGCTGCGTTTCGCCGAACTGCGCCGCCACGTCCAGGGCGTTACCCAGAAGGTGCTGACCCAGACGTTGCGCGGCCTGGAACGCGACGGGCTGGTCAGCCGCCACGCGAAGCCGACCGTGCCGGTCACAGTGGAGTACCGGCTGACCCCACTCGGGCACAGCCTGGCCGACACGGTGCACGTCCCGCGCGAGTGGGCCTACGCGAACATCAACCGGATCGAGCGTGCGAGGACGCGGTATGACCGATCCACATAGCGCCCTGGCGCAGACGCCCGAGCCGCCCTACGTCGCCGTCATCTTCTCCTCGGTCCGGACCGACGGCGACAACGGCTACGCGCACATGGCCGATGCGATGGACGAGCTGGCCCGGCAGCAGCCGGGATTCCTCGGCGTCGAGTACGCCCGCAGCGACATCGGCATCACGGTGTCGTACTGGCGCGACGACGCAGCCGCTCGGGCGTGGAAGGGCATCGCCGCCCATCTGGTCGCGCAGCGGCGGGGCCGCGGGGCCTGGTACGAGGACTACCGCGTGCGTATCGCCACCGTCGAACGCGACTACACGATGCGGACGTCGGAGCTCGACGGGTAACGGTGCAGCCGTCTGGGGCAAGCTCTGGGCATGGACGAGCTCCCCGAGCGGCCCTACTCGCGCGATGAGTCGCAGGCCGAGCGGCTCGATCGCAACTACGCCGAGCTGCTCCAGGAGCTGCGGGTCGCACAGACCGGCGTGCAGATCCTGTTCGCGTTCCTGCTGACCATCGCCTTCCAGCAGCGCTTCGCCACGATCGACGCATTCCAGCGCGGCGTGTACGTGACGACCCTCGTTGCGGCGGCGATCGCGGCCGCCCTGCTGATCGGGCCGGTCGCAGCGCATCGCCTGCTGTTCGGGCTGCGGCTCAAGGACGAGCTCGTCACGTTCACCGGGCGGCTCGCGACCGGCGGGCTCGTCTTCCTGGTGATCGCGATGCTGGGCGCTGTCTTGCTGATCGTCGACGTGGTGCTCAATGCCGTGGCCGCGGGCATCGTCACCGCGTCGATCGGCGTACTGGTCCTTTGGCTCTGGTACCTGGTGCCCGCACGCTTGCGAGCATCGCGCACGGACGATTCCGACCAGCTCCCCCGCTGAAAATCGCCACATCGGCTGCTGATTCTCGATGTTTCAGAGGGGAAGCGCTCGGGCTCGCACTCCCCGACCGGACCCGTTGGCTCGTTCACAGGTCCGGGTGGTCGACGAGCTCGAGGCTGCGCCGCCACAGCGCTACGCGGGCGCGCGCGTCGTAGGCCTGCGCGTTCGCGGTGGCCTCGCGCGTCCGGTCGAAGAACCGGCCCGTGGTGCCGGCGAGCGCCGGGTCGCTGACGAGCCGCTCGGTCGCGTGCACGCCGTCGTCGAGGCTGTCGATGTGATGCCCGATCTCGGCGAGCACCATCTTGGTCGGCATGTACGTGGCCGGATGCAGGCTGTTGACGGTGACGGCGGTGGCCGGTACGCGACTGGCCAGCTCGAAGCCCGACATGATCTGGGCGAGCTTGCTCTGGCCGTAGGCTCGCATGCCGCTGTACCCGTGCTCGATCATCAGGTCGTCGAAGTCGATCGGGTGCTGGCCGATGGACGCGACGTTGACGATGCGAGCCGGCGCGGATTCACGCAGCAGCGGCAGTAGTTCCAAGGTGAGCAGGAAGCCGGCCAGGTAGTTCACGGCGAAGCGCAGCTCGTAGCTGTCGGCGCTGATCCGTCGCTCGCGCCCGTCCGGCTCGCCGCCGCCGATGCCGGCGTTGCTGACCAGGACGTCGAGGCGGTCTGTCGTCGCCAGGACGTCGGCCGCCAGGCGGCGCACCTGCTTGAGGTCGGACAGGTCGGCGATCACGCCGTGCGGGCGGGTCACGCCGTATTTGTCGCGGATCTCGTCGACGACACGGTCCAGCCGAGCCGGGTCGCGGCCGTGCAGGATCAGCGTCTCGCCGGCCGCGGCAAGACGGTGCGCGAGGGCGCGACCGAGTCCGTCGGTCGAGCCGGTGATGAAGACGGTCCGGGTGTCAACCATGAGCCATTCCTATCGGACGGGCCGTCGAGCCGCATCCGCGCCGCGTCAGTGGGCCGCGACGACGATGCGCGACACCGCCTCGGGGCCGCGTGCCCCGACCGGATCGAGCTCCCAGAACAGGCCGTTGGCCCCGCTCGGAGCGTCCGCCGGAATCTGGATCCGCATCTCGAAGCTGCGCGATCCGCCCGGCGCGATGGAGCCCGCTGCCCGGCAGTTGAGCTGATGGACCTCCGGGCTGCCCGCCGGTGCGAGCATCTCGATCACCAACGGACAGCGGTCGAACCGGACGGTCCCGCCCGACGCGTTGTGCAGGACTACCGCGAACGTCACCACGGCGCCGCGCTTGCCGGTGAGCGCCGCCTTCGTCCCATGCGGCGACTGGATCGTCGCCTGCACGGTGCTGGTCGTCCAAGGTTTCGCGGAGCGCAACGGCGAGGGCTGGAAGGGACCGACGCCGATCGTCGCCGGCTGGTGTGGCGAGTCGCAGGACGGCACCGCGTTGTAGTCGGCTTCGACGGCGCCGCGCCCGCCCGGCAGGGTCACCAGAAAGGCGCGCGGCGGCACCGGCTTGTTCGTGCCTTGGCCGACCGGCACGCACCAGTTGCGCCAGGCGACGTCCAGCGTCGCAGTCCCGTTCACCGGCAGGGCGAGCAACGCGGCGACCGGCGGTACGACGTCGGGGAACGTCGCCGGCTCAGGCGGTAGCGGCTCCTGATGCTGCTTGGGCGAGGGCAGCGCGCCGACGGCACGCACGCTCGGGCGTCCGGTGAGTCGGCAGGCGTGCGGGCCGGCGTTTCGCAATGTCAGCCGGCCGGTGCCGCCGGAGACGGCCGGTGTGAACAGCAGCCCGGCGCCGACCACCCGCAGGTTCGACGCGAGGCACGGCGATTCCGCCTCGACCGGCTTGGCGGCCAGCTGGGTCGGCTTTGCCGCACTCCACGGGACGAGCGCGGCCGGCCCGTTCGGCTTGCCGCCACCACCACCGCCCGTGCAGCCGGCGGCGAAGACGAGGACGACGCCCAGCAGCAATGCCCTCATCCGCAGGCGTCCTCGATCGTCTTGGACGCGTCGACGATGCGCTGCACGACGGCTTGGTCGGTCATCGCGTCGGTCGCGGCCTGGAAGTCACCGCGAGCGGCCGGCGCCTTTGCGCGGGCGAAGTCGTCGGTGAATGCGCGCAGCGCCGCGACGAGCCGGCGGTTGGCGTCGGCGAGCGGTGCCGGCACCGGTCCGGCAGCCATGAGGTCAGCGGACTGCTTCAGCTGCATCTGCTCGTTCGAGATGCGCTCGCTGAGCTGCTGCTTGTCGACCGCGTTGGCGATCAGCTCCGAGCTGGCGCTGAGCGCACCGGTGCCTTGCTGGAGGTGCGTGAACAATGCCGCGCACGCGGGCCGATCGGCGGGCGCGATCGAGACAGCGCCCGCCGAGCTGACCGGGCCGGCCGGCGTCGATGCCGGGCCGCTCGGCCCGTGGCTCGTGCACGCGGCAGCCACGGGCAGGACGGCCAGCAAGATCAGCCGACGCGGGTTCACGCGGTTATGGTCTCAGTTCTGCTTGGCGGTCACCTCGGTAGTGCCGGCGTCGAGGCGGCTGATCAGGCTCGTGGCCTGCGCGGTGACGCTCGCCTGCTCGGCGGGGGTCAGGGTTCCGCACGGGTCCGTCGCGGGCGGCGCCGGCTCGCTGGGCAGCGGGGCGTCCGGGAAGTGCGCAGGCACGAACTGCACCGCCAGCGCCTGGCGGTAGAAGTCCCAGCTGCTCCCGGACTTGACGGCGAGCTTCACGTCGTACCAGCTCGGCGTCGAGCTGTACGTGTGCGACACCTGCGGGTTCGTCGTGGCCATCGTCGTGCCGTCGCCGAAGTCCCAGTAGTACGTCAGCCCGGTCTTGTTGCCGCCGGCGTTACGCGAGAACGAGGCGTCGAACGTGACGTTCGAGGTCAGGAACGGCTTGGCCGGCGACGTCTCGAAGTACGCGACGGGGCCGTTCGTTCGAGCCTCGGAACCGCCGTAGGCGTCGTCCGCGATCAGGTACGACGTCCAGGTGGCCGGCAGTTCGAGCGCGCGCTTGAGCCCTTCGGACGGCGATGCCGGACCGTCCGGCCCGTGCGTCGTGCCCGAGGCGTAATAGTTCAAGTGCTCGGGCGTGTCGTCGTTGGTGTCGTAGAGCGCGTACTGGTTCAGCCCCGGCTTGCTCGCGTATCCCGTCGGGTACGGGTTCTCGTTGCCGCCGACCTGCTGGTTCGTACTCGTGTCGTACGCGCCGATGATCCCGTAACCGGGGATGCCCCAGTCGCGGATGAACGACACCTGGTCGGTACGGCCGGTGTTGTCGTCGACGACCGGCGAGTACTTCGGGATGTCGCTCGGCAGGTATGCCGGAACCGAGCCGGGGTTCGGGTCGACGGGCGTCGAGCCGACCTGGTCGAGCCGCAAGGGGTTTTCCAGCGGCATGCTGAAGCCGTACTTCTGGCCCAGCACCTGGAACGCCAGGCTGACGGCGTTCGCGGTCGCGTCGCGGAACGCCTGCACGGCGGCCAGGTTGTGCTGGATGCGCTGGATCGCCGTGGCGTCATAGAGGTTGTTCGGCGTGGTGTAGAGCGGGACGGCGTTGATGTTCGTGTACCACGGGCCGACTCCGCCGCCGACGATGTTGTTCAGGTAGTGCTCGGTGCCGAAGTGCCGAGCCGGGTACTCGATGCCGTTCTGGTCCATGTTCGCGACGGCGACGTACTGCCCCTGCGGACCGTCCGGGATCAACCCGCCGACGTTGGCGACGCCGGCCGACACCGTGGTCCCGGCGACGTGCGACGCGGTGAGCGCCGGCGTGAACGTGATGGTGTTCGTCGCATTGGTGATCGCGGTGATCGTGACTGTCTCCCGGGTGCCGAACGGGTCGATCAGCAGCGTCTCGCCAACGGCGAGCCCGACGCCGGTGCGGCTGACCACCCGCAGCGTCGTGTCACCCGTGGCGGCTGGCGCGGCCAGCGTCGCGACGTTGGTCTGCGAGTAGAAGCCCGAACCGACCAGGCCGCCTTCCTCGTTGTCGAAGAGGCCGATCTTGATCGTCCGCTTCGGGTACGTGCCGTTCGCCTGGTACCAGCGAAGCAGGGCCTGGAACTCGGCCATGCCCATCGCCTCGCCGGATCCGGCGTCGTACATCGACCCGTTGCCCCAGTTGCCGCCACGCATGGCACTCATCGGCGTGGCGCTGCCGCTCGCCGCGCCGTTGGCCACGCCGGTCGAGGTCGGCGTGCTGTCGTTGTGGCCGGCGATCAGCGCGACCTGGCCGGCGCAGGACCCGCCGGGGATGGTCACGATCTCGTCGTCGAGCTGCCACACCCGCGTCGGGTACAGGTGGTCCTTGGCGGTCATGAACCGGCCCATCGGCCCCATGTGGTCGTTGGCCGGGTTGGTCAGCTCGTCGCCGAACCACTTGTAGAACTCCTGCGCGCCGTTGTAGTTGGCCGGCAGGTTGTTCGGGTCGTTCGGGTCGGTGACCGGTCCGTCGGCGCCCGCCGTCCGGAAGATGAACTGGGTCGCCAGGTAGTACAGCTCGTTGTAGAGGAAGGCGGTATCGACGACCGGATGCGGTGCGCCTGCGGTCGTCTGCCCGGACGCGTTCTGCCCGGCGGCCGCGCTACCGGTGAGCAGCGCGAGCAACATCACGGTCGCGACGGAGAACCAACGCCGCACTCTTCTCGACTGCGCGCTCATGGCTAGTTCGTCCCTTCCTGGGCAGCTGCGATCAGGAGCGCCGATTCCTCCGGCGAGAACGTGCCACACGCGGGTGTCGGTGGTGGCTGGCTCGACGGGCTGTCGACGGCGACGGCCTGCCGGTACAGGCCCCAGTCGCCGCTCCTGCCGACCGCGAGCTTGACGTCGGCGAACGTCGCCGAGGTGTAGGTGTGCGTCACGCGCTCGCCGACAGCGTGCGTGCCGTCGCCGAAGTCCCAGTAGTACTTCAACCCGCTCTTGGTGCCGCTCGCATTGCGCGAGAAGCTCGCGTCGAACGTGACGGTCAGCGTCGAATCGGGCTTGGCCGGGCTGGTCTCGAAGTACGCGACCGGCTTGGTCGGATGCGCCGTCGCGCCCAGGTAGTCATCGCCGGCGAGCAGCAGGCTCGTCCACTGTGCGGGCAACTCCAGAGCGCGCTTGAGCTCCTCGGTCGGCTGCTGCGGCTGCAAGCCGTGCGGCGCGCCACCGGCGAAGTAGTTCAGGTGCTCGAGCGAGTCGGACAGGTAGCCGACCGGCTGGTTCTCGTTGACGTTGAACGGCACGCCGATCGCGTGCGCGTTCGTCAGCGGCTTGGCAAGTGTCACTACCGTGCCGCTTATCGACTGGATCTGGCCGTACTCGAGGTTCGCGCCGGTGTCGACGAAGATCGGCTGGCCGGCGGTGAGATTGGTCGCGTCGGCGACCGTGACGCTCGTGCCACCGGGAGCCGTGGCCGCCGCGACAGTCGTCATGCCCGGCTGCGGCGTGTTGTTGCCGAGCTGGAACGTCGTCTGGTTGCCGGCATAGCCGATCACCGGCGTCGCCCTGCGTGCATCGGTGACGCGGGGATCCGTGGTCGAGTACGGGTTCTCGACGCTGTTGGAGTTCTTCACGCCGGACACGGTGAACCCGGGGATGCCCTTGTTGAAGAACGCCTGCTCGTCCTCGAGGGCGTCGGTGTCGTCACGGACCGGCGAGAACTGCGCCTGGTCCGAGGTGGAGTACGCCGGCTTGGTCGGGACGGTGCCGCTGTAGGGGTTGGGCGCCTGGCCGTTCTGGTTGTAGCGAAGCGGGTTCTCGAGCGGGACGGCGAAGCCGTACTTCGTGCCCTGCTGGCTGAATCCGGCCGTGAGCGCCGACTGCAGGTTGCTGTGCAGCTGGCCGATCGCGGACGCGTTGGCGCTGATGTTCGCGCCGGGCGAGCCGGCCCCGCTGTCGGGGTAGGCCGAGTTCGGCGCCGCCGGCGTGGCCTTGATGAACGTGTTCCACGGCCCGACACCGCCGCCGGTGATGTTGTTCCAGAAGAACTCGGTGCCCAGGTGGTAGGCCGGGTAGTCCATGCCGAGCGAGTCCATGTTGGCGAAGAGCGCGTACTGGCCCTGCGGCCCGGACGGGATCAGGTTGTTCGCGTAGTACGCCGAGCCCTCGCGGCTGAACCGGCCGTCAGCGGTCTTGCCGCGCGACGCGTCCAGCAGGGTGACCTTGAGGGTGCGCTTCGGGTAGGTGCCGTTCGCGTCGTACCAGCCGAGCAGGGCGTTGTACTCGGCCAGCGTGAGCGCGACGCCGGACAACCCGTCGTAGGCACCTTCGTTGCCGAGGTTGCTGTCGGTGATGTGGCGCCGCGCGGCGCCGAAGCCGGTGGTGCCGCTCGTCGTGCCGGAGTCGATCAGCGCGGCCACGTCGTTCGGCACCGGCGTCTCGTCCGGATGCGCCGCGACCAGCACCCGCTGGCCCGCACAGGTCGAGCCGGGCAGGGTGACCTCGGCGTCGTCCGAGTCGAACCGGTACCCGCCGCTGCGCCGGAAGTAGTGGTCGGCCGCGGTCGCGAAGTTCGCCAGCGGTGTGCTCGCCTGCGCGCTGGTCAACGTCTTCTTCCAGTACGCGACCAGTTCCTGCCAGCCGTTGACCGTCGGCGGCAGGTTGAACGGATCGCTCGCGTTGCGCGGGTCGCCGTCAGCGCCGGAGATCCGGTAGCTGTACGCCTTCGCCATGGCGTAGAGCTGCGAGTACAAGTAGTTCGCGTCGACCGTCGGGGACTGCTGGGGCGCTGCCTGCCCGCCCGCCGTCGCCGTGCCGCTCGCACTGACCGCCATCGGAACGGCGACCACGATGCTCGCGATCAAGGCGAGCCACCTGCGCCGCCCGAACCTACGAAGCGATCTCATCTGGTCAGGCCTCCTTATGCCGCTAGACCGCGGCGCAACTGATGGGGTTCTGCAGGAGCGCGTTGAACGCCGCCACGTCGGTCGAGACGACGTCGCGCAGCTTCTGCAGTTGCACTTGCAGCTGGGCGTTCAGCTCGTCGAAGACCTGGAAGGTCTGGTCGGTCGGCTTGCCGTCGACGCTCTCGATCACGCCGTGCAACGCGCCGATCTTGTCGTTGAGCTTGATCGGGAAGTTGAGCGGGTCCTCGCCCGCCTGCAGCCTCGTCTGGTAGAGCTCGTTCTGGACGGCGTTCAGCTTGTCCTTCAGCGCCGCGCCGGCCTGCGCGAGCGAACCGTCGGCCGCGACGCGATCGTCGACTTGCGCGGTGCACGAGCGGATGTTGATCACGTCCTGGTTGGCGTCGTTCGTCTTGTTGCGGACGTTGAGATCCAGGGCGAACTGCGTCGCGATGTCGGCGTCGCTCACATGCGTCAGCCGTGCATCCTTGAGATCGTCGAAGGACTGCTCCAGCGTCTGCCCGTCGACGGTGAGCCGGACGGTGTACGTGCCGGTCGGCGCCTTCGGACCGGTGTTCGTGCCGGCCCAGTAGATGAGCCCCGGGAAGCTGACCGCGTTGGGATAGCGGAGGTTCCACGTCTGATTACGGGTGCCGGCCGCCGTCGGCAGGGACGCCGTGAACGCGGTGTTGCCGTTCTGGTCGAGGATCGTCATGGTCGCAGAGGTGGCCGGCACCTTGAGCGTGTAGTTGACCGAGACGTTGCCGCTGACCGAGCGCACGACGTTGTTGGGGTCGCGCAGCGTGGCCACTGAGTTGTCCGCATCCGGTGCGGGCGTCGTCGGCGGGATGACCGCCGGCGGTGGCGCGACGGGCGGGATCGGCGTCACGGGCGGCACGGTCTGGTGGAAGTCGGCGATGTCGGCCGGCGTGGTGTTCGGGGTGAGCCGGCGAAGCAGTGCTGCCCCGTCGTCCAGGACGTAGAACCCGCGGCCGTGCGTGGAGACGACGAGATCGTCGCCCTTGACCTTCAGGTCGTACACCGTGGTGTCCGGCAGGTTCAGCCGTAGCGACTGCCAGCTGTCGCCGTCGTTGAACGACACGTACGCACCGTGCGCGCTCGTCGCGTAGAGCAGGTCGCTGCGCTGCGGGTCCTGGCGGATCGTCCACAGGTAATCGTTCGCGGCGATGCCGTTGGTGATCTTGGTCCAGTGCTCACCGCCGTCGTGGGTGCGGTACGCGATCGGCGTGAAGTCGTCGAGCTCGTAACGTTGGGCGGCGACATACGCGGTCTCCTGCGCCTTCTGCGGGGTCGTCCCGGGCGCCGCGTGACCGGCGTCGATCATGGAGACGCGGGTGAACTTCGCCAGGCCGGGGGGCGTGACCTGGTGCCAGGTCCCGCCACCCTTGTTCGTGAACCAGACCTTGCCGTCGTCGCTGCCGGCCCAGATCCAGTTCTTGTTCACCGTGGACGGGGCGATCGAGAAGACGGTCGCGTAGTACTCGATGCTCGTCTGGTCCTTGGTGATCGGCCCGCCGGAGTCGCCCGTGGTCGCCGGGTCGTCGTAGCTGAGGTCGGGGCTGATCTGCTGCCAGCTCTGCCCGCCGTTCGTCGACTTCATGACGTACTGCGAGCCGGTGAACACTGCGTCCGGCTCGGCCGGGTTCGTGACGAGGGGGAACGTCCACTGCATGCGGTGCTTCAGCGCCGCCGCCGGGTAGCCCATCGGGTTGTCCGGCCACGGATTGACGTTGTGGCTGCCGATCGCGCTGCTGCCAGTGCGGTCGAGGCGCGTCAGCAACCAGTCGTAGTTGCCTGCGTAGAACACGTTGGAGTCGCGCGGGTCGACCGCGACCGGGCCGCTCTCGCCGCCACCGATGCCGAACGAGCCGGTGCCACCGGTGCTAGACACGCACAGGGAGTTGCGGTCCTGCTGCTCGCCGCAGACCAGGTAGGGGTCGTTGTTCGTCGTGACGACTTGGTAGAACTGCCCGGTCGGGTAGGTCTCGGCCGTGAAGTGGGCGCCCGTGTCAGTCGAGACCGCGGCTCCGCCGTCGTTGCCCTCGACCATCCGGGTGTCGTTGGTGGGGTCGATCCACAGATCGTGGTTGTCACTGTGCGGCGTGTTGACCGACGAGAAGTTCGCTCCGCCGTCGTTCGACCGCAGGAACTCGACGTTGCCGATGTAGACCCGGTCGGCGATCTGCGGGTCGGCGAACACCTTGCTGAAGTAGAAGCCGCGCTGGCGGATGTCGGCGTCCGTGCTGACCAGCGTCCAGGTCGCGCCGGCGTCGTCTGACCGGAACAGGCCACCCCCGTTGGCCTCGACGAGTGCGTACACCCGGTTCGGGTCGGCCCCGGAGACGCTGACCCCGATCTTGCCGACCGGCCCGGCGGGCAGGCCGAGACGGCCGGTGAGCTCGGTCCAGGTCGTCCCGCCGTCGGTCGACTTGAACAGGCCGCTGCCCGGACCACCGTCGTCGAGCAGCCAGAACTTGCGCGACGCCTGCCACATGGTGGCGTAGAGGACGTCCGGGTTGGACGGGTCCATCGACAGGTCGACGGCGCCGGTCCGGTCGTCGCGGTAGAGCACCTTCTGCCAGCTCGCCCCGCCGTCGGTGGTGCGGAACACGCCGCGCTCGGTGTTGGTGCCGAACGCGTGCCCCAGCGCGGCCACGTACGCGCGGTCGCAGTCATGCGGGTCGATGCGGATCTTGCCGACCATCTGCGTGTCGGCCAGCCCCAGGTGCGTCCAGTTCTTGCCGCCGTCCGTGGTGCGGTACACGCCGTCGCCGGGGATCACGTCACCGCGCAGGTCGACCTCGCCCATGCCGATGTAGACGACGTCGGGATTGCTGGCACAGACCGCCACCGCGCCGACCGACGAGCTGCTGATTTGCTGGTCGGTGACCGGCGCCCAGCTCGTCCCGCCGTTGGTGGTCTTCCACAGGCCGCCGCCGGTCGCGCCGAAGTAGTACTCGTTCGGACGGGTCACGCTGCCCGCGACGGCCAGCGACCGGCCGCCCAGGTTCGGCCCGATGTTGCGCCAATGCAGCGAGCTGTACAGCGACGGGTCGACGTCCTTGGTCGGGGCCGCGGCGGCGGGGGGCGCCGAGGCGAGCCCGGTCGCGAGCAGGACGGCTGCCGATACCGCGAACAAGGCGTGCCGGGCACGCGTTCGCGCGCCACGCAGAACAAGGCTCATTGGCCTGCACCCTTCGTGAGGGCTGTCCGCCGAGCGAGCAGAGGCAGACGTGCCGCAACAACTCGTCATCTCGAAAAACGCGGCCGCCATCTAACGCCAAATGAATCTGGCACGACGCCCAGAGCGGGTGGATCGCACTCGCCCAGAACATGTCGTAGTACGCACGCGGTTGCGTGTCAACAAACCCGGCATGAAGTGACATCGCCCGGTGAGCCGGCTCAAGTGTCGCTGTTGATCACCCCAGGGAAGCGCTTGCCCGCCCCGGGGGAGGCCAGGCGGTTGCTAGGCGAGGGCTGTGCGCAGCGTTTCTGCCGTCTGTGGATCGGCCGGGAAGAACGACTCGATCGACAGCTCGGCCACCGTGACGTCCATCGGGGTACCGAACGTGGCGACGGTGCCGAAGAAGCTCAACTCACCTGCGTCGGTGCGGATGCGCAGCGGCACGACCACATCGCCCGGCCCGGGGATCTCGACGTCTGGCGCCTCGCCTGACGGGTAGTCGCGCAGCTCGTCGTAAAGCTCGCTGAGCTCGGCGTCGGCGGTGACCGCGATCTCGCGGCGCAGCCGGCTGAGCAGGTGACCGCGCCACTCACCGAGGTTGACGATCCGCGGCGCCACTCCCTGCGGGTGCAGCGACAGGCGGAGGACGTTGACCGGCGGCTCGAGCAAGTGCGGTGCCGTGCCCGCGGTCAGCAACGCGATGGTCGCGTTGGCGTCGACCATGTTCCACTTGCGGTCGACGACCACCGCCGGAAACGGCTCGTGGGCCTTGAGCACCAGCCGCACGGCTTGCCGGACGGCTGCCATCTGCGGGGAATCCAGCGAGCTCTCGCCGTATACGGGTGCGTACCCGGCGGCGAGCAGCAGGTGATTGCGCTCGCGCAACGGCACTTCGAGGTTGTCGGCCAGGTGCAGCACCATGTCGCGGCTCGGCGAGGAGCGCCCGGTCTCGACGAAGCTGAGGTGGCGGGTCGAGATGTCGGCCTGGATGGCGAGATCGAGCTGGCTGATCCGGCGGCGCTCACGCCACAGCCGCAGCATCTCACCGATCGGGCTCTGCGGCCGGGTGACGGTTGCGGACGTCATGGGCGTGGACGCTATCTCGCGCGTCGCCGCAAGACGATTACCCCTCGGGTAATCATCGAGGCAGCCGCAAAGCGGAGACTGTCCACGTGCGCATTGACGAGTTGACCGACATCGCGGCACACCACGAGGTGGCTGCGCTGCTCGATCGGGTCTGGCACGCGCCGGTGATGGACGCCAGCACGCTGCACGCGCTGTCGCACGTCGGCAACTACATCGCGGGGGCGTACGACGGCGAACTGGTCGGCGCGGCCGTGGGCTTCTTCGCCGTCGACGGTCACCTGCATTCGCATCTGACGGCCGTCGCGCCCGCATGCCAGGGACGCGGCATCGGCTACGCGCTCAAGCGGCATCAGCGCGACTGGGCGCTGGCCCGTCGGCGGACCACGATCAGCTGGACGTTCGACCCGCTCCTGCCACGTAATGCGTACTTCAACCTGCACAAGGTCGGTGCCACCGTCACGGAGTACCTGCCGGACTTCTACGGTCCGATGGACGACGAGGTCAACGCGGGCGACGCGACGGATCGGCTGTTCGTCGTGTGGCACCTCAACGAAGCCGTGCCGGCAGCGCCGGATCCTGCGGGCGCCACCGCCGTGTTGGCCAAGGACGGCAACGAGCCGGTTGGCGGCGCGCTGCAGGGCAGCCGGGTCAGCGTTGCGACGCCGCATGACATCGAGCGGCTGCGAGTGGCCGATCCGGCACTGGCCGTACGGTGGCGTATGGAAGTACGCGACGCCCTGACCGGCGCGATGGCAGCCGGCTACCGGATCACCGGCATAACTCGCGACGGGCAGTACCAGTTGGAGGCACCGTGAAGCTCGAAGGCGTCGAACTGCGGCGTATCACCATGCCGCTCGTGGCCCCGTTCCGGACGTCGTTCGGTACGGAGCACGACCGCGAGGTGGTGCTCGTCCGCATCGTCACCGAGAGCGCCGAGGGGTGGGGCGAGTGCGTCGCGATGACCGAGCCGCTCTACTCCTCGGAATACGTCGACGCCGCTGCCGACGTGATCCGCCGCTTCCTCGTCCCGGCGCTCGGCGCATTGCGTGACGTCGAGGTGCATGCCGCCGAGCGCGCCTTCGCACGCATCAAAGGCCACCCGATGGCCAAGGCGGCCGTCGAGGCCGCGCTGCTCGACGCCCAGTTGCGGCAGGCCGGCATGTCGTTGGGCACGTTCCTCGGGGCGGTGCACGAGGCGGTACCGGCCGGCGTCTCGGTGGGCATCATGGACTCCGTCCCGGAACTGCTCGACGCCGTCGACGGCTACCTCGCCGAGGGCTACCTGCGCATCAAGTTGAAGATCGAGCCCGGCTGGGACGTCGCGCCGGTGCGCGCCGTCCGCGAGCGCTTCGGCGACGACCTGCTGCTGCAGGTCGATGCCAACACCGCGTACACGCTGGCCGACGCCCGCCAGCTCGCCAAGCTCGATCCGTTCGACCTGTTGCTGATCGAGCAGCCGCTCGCCGAGGACGATCTTGCCGGGCATGCACAGCTCGCCCGCCTGCTGCGCACGCCGGTCTGCCTGGACGAGTCGATCACGTCGGCGCGAGCCGCAGCCGAAGCGATCCGGATCGGCGCGACGCGGATCGTCAACATCAAGCCCGGTCGCGTCGGCGGATACCTCGAGGCGCGCCGGATCCACGACGTGTGCGCCGCCAACGGCGTGCCGGTGTGGTGCGGCGGCATGCTCGAGACGGGTATCGGACGGGCCGCGAACATCGCCCTGGCCGCACTGCCCAACTTCACCCTGCCCGGCGACACGTCCGCGTCGAATCGCTACTACCTGCGCGACATCACCACGCCGGTCGTGCTCGAGGACGGGCACGTGCGGGTGCCCGTAGGCGACGGCATCGGCGTCGTCCCCGACCAGGACGCGCTCGACGACGTCACCGTCTCCACCGAGTGGCTGCCCAGCTAGCGACACGTCAGTGGCGTATCTTGCTGCGCATCACTCACCGAATCTCATCGAAGCGAGGCGGGACATGAGCGGACGTGTCGTGCACTTCGAACTTCCGGTCGACGATGTCGAGCGGGCACAGGGCTTCTACCGCGAAGCGTTCGGCTGGGACGTCAACAGCCTGCCCGGCATGGGGTACACGCTGATCGGCACGACGCCCTCGGGCGAGAACGGACCGACCGAGCCGGGTGCGATCAACGGCGGGATGCTCGTCCGGCAGGATCCCGTGCGCGTGCCGGTGATCACCATCGAGGTCGACGACATCGAAACGGCGCTCAAGACCGTCGAGAGCCTCGGCGGACGCACCGTGCGCGAGAGCCTGCCGGTGGGCGACATGGGCTTCGCCGCGTACTTCACCGACACGGAGGGAAACGTCGTCGGCCTCTGGCAGAACGCCGGCTGACGTCTCAGATCTCGCGCAGCGGGGTCAGTGCGCGCCGCCGGCGCCGCAGGAACACGCCGGTGACCATCGCGAAGACCGCCGCGGGCAGCCGGTCGCGGAGCCAGTCGGCGCGCACCGGGTCGGCGTCGTCGAGCAGCCACGGCATGAACCGGGTCAGTCCGGCGAGTCCGGCCTCCTTGCGCTGCCGTTGCTCGAACGCGTCCCACTGCTCGCCGAGATGATCGACGACGTAGGGCAGGACACCCGTCTCCTCATGGTCGAGATGCGCGCGCAGTTCACTGCGGAGCCCGCCGACCCCATCGGCGGCCCGGCTGGCGTCCTCGAACGTCGGGTAGGACGTGAGCGCGCGGGCCGTCGCGGACCGGCACTCACGCACCAGCGGGTCGACCGCCGCGTGCTCGGCCTCCATGTCCGCGAGCAGTTCGCCCGTCATCGGGCACGCCTTGCGCAGAATCGGCCAGAGCCGCTCGTCCTCGATCGTGTGGTGATGGTGCAGGAAGTGGTCGAAGTCGGCCCAGCAGAGCTCGAGCGCCCTGACCAATGCCCGCCGGGACGGGCCGGCCGGCATGGACGCCAGCAGGTGCAGACCGTCCTCGAGACGATCGAGGTCGCGGCGAAAGGCATCGTGGATCAGGTACATCATCGTGACGTCGGCGCGCGTCTTCAGCGCGGTCATGGCCACCCCCATCAGGCATGCGTCGTGATGTCCCTTAGGAGAGGCGCGGCCGGCGCCGTGATACGTCAGACGTCCAGAGTGTTCTTCGCCGCGACGTGTGTGAACTCGACGCCGTGCTCGGCGCCGATGCGCGTGACATGGCCCTCG
>WNGI01002664.1_pt1 | contig 15547 bp, 15 predicted proteins | sample 5400621 | NCBI WGS metagenome assembly WNGI01 (sample SAMN13153374, study PRJNA577476) | soil metagenome | isolation source: 20 cm soil or saprolite under Garry oak tree replicate 1 | place: USA:California | collected 2016-06-15 | reverse complement strand
CGGCCGCTTCGTCCGCATACGTCTTTGTCCGCAACGGAACATGTTTGCCGACCGCCGTTGCGAGCAGAGACGTTCCAGTCACTCCGAACGGCAGGTTCTGTGGTTTCGGGTTGTGTAGCGCGCCGACGTACGACACGACGAACAGACTCTGCACCACCAGCACGGTCGCGAGCCCGAGTACGAGGAGACGAACTCCCGTCAGTCGAGGAGCCGGTGCGGACGTGGTGGTGTCCACTGGGTCGATTCAGTCAGGTTGCGGGCGCGACTCATCGTCCGGTTGGGATGAACACCGCGGAAGGAGCAACGTGGACCGCGACCCTCATACCGACGGGAGGATGCGGTTCGTGCGCATCGAGGCCAACGTTGGGTCACGATGGCCTCGGTACGAATGAGTCGGCGCGCCGCCGCATTTGTGAGAGAGCTGCGCTCGAGCCACAGCTACGCGTTCGTGCTGCTCGTGATCCTCGTCGCTTTTGCGTTTGCTGCGACGGCGCCCGACGCGCCCTGGGCCCGGGGGGTCCTCGTCCTGATCGAAGCCGGGACGCTGTTCGTGGCTCTCTGGACGTCGCGAAGCGGTCCTCTGCAGCGGCCGAGCGGCGCGGCCTTGGTGCTCTTGGCCTTGACGATCGGGATCGCTGTTGCGCAAATCCTGACCGACAGTGAGGCCTTGACTACCACCGCAGGACTCTGCGGCGGGCTGTTGGTGATCACCATCATCGCCGTGATCGTGCGCGGCGTCATCAGCGAGGGGGCGGTGAGCCAGCGATCTGTGATCGGCGCGATCTGCGTCTACTTCCTCCTCGGCATGCTCTTCGTGTTCGCATACGGCGTGGTGGCTGTGCTTGGCTCGGGTCCCTTCTTCGAGCAGGGGACCGACGGCACGCCGGCGCTTCGCTTCTACTTCAGCTACGTGACGCTCGCAACAGTTGGTTACGGCGACTACACCGCTGCCGGCAGCCTCGGCCATATGCTTTCGGTGCTCGAGGCGCTGATGGGACAGCTCTACCTCGTCACGGTCATCGCCGTGCTGGTCAGCCGCATGCATTTCCAGCCGCGCAAGACCGGCAAGCCGTAAGCAACGACCTCAGTCGGGGCTCTGCCTTGACGCGTTGCCTTCGAAGAGCCGTTCCAGCAAATTCACGCCTGCTCGCCCCGGCGCCGCGAGAAGCGACATCAACTCCTTGAACACGACCTCGGCATCGCGCTCGGCCTCGCCCACGAGTCGTTTCTCGCCGGCGATGATTGCCCTTGCTTCCCGTGCTCGTAGCTCGGCCGAGATTGCGGCGCTCAACCGTTCGGCGACCGCCCGGACGTCCGCTTCGGCTTTGGCCCGATCTGCGAGCGCGTTTGCCACCGCCTGTTCATGCGTCTCTCCGGTGAAGCGCCGCCACAGGCGCCGAGGGTGATCGACTCGGAGTAGCAGCGTCGTAATGACTCCCCACAACGCCGCCACCGCGAGTGCGGCGAACCAATCAGGCAGCACGAGACGCAAGCCTTCGACGGCCGCCCAGCTTGCGGCCGACAGCGTGAGCAGCAGCGCCAGAGCGGCAGCGAGCGCCGCTGCAAGCTCGACGGCGACCTTTTGCAGCCAGGGTCCCCGATCAGCTGCCGCGACCTCGAGCTCGGTCCGGACGAGGTGCGACAGCTCGTGCGCGAGCTCCCCGAGGAGCTCGTCTGCAGTCTCTTCGCGGACAACCGCCTGCTCGAGCGTCACGGGAGTGCTCACGTGACGCTCGATTTCATCGCAGGCGTGCCGTCTCTAGCTCGCGACCGGCGCGCTCCTGCCCCTGATGTCCTCCGGCGGCCGCACGATCATGTACGCGAGCACTCCGATCAGCGGCAGGAAGATGACAAGGAGCGTCCAGCCCGCCTTTGCCCAGCCGGAGTGGTCGTGCCGCCTGAAGTTGTCCGACAGGACCAGGATCAGGAGCCAGATCCAGATGACCCATGCGAAGAAGATGAACATCGTCCACATGATGTCGAGGAACGGATAGCTGGTGCCAACGAGCATTCCGGTGACCTTTCTTTCGTGGATTGACCGGACCAGCGGTCGTGCAAGTTCTGCAAAGCGAGTTAACCACTAGGGCAACGCCGGTTCATCGTCCGGATGGGATGAACCAGTGTCAGACGGGCGCGATGCTAAGCCGTGCCCTCGGCGCGAGCCGTCGGCGACATGACTGCGCCGAAAATCCAGAGAATCGGAAAGACAATTCCCACCCCCCAGACGAGCACCATCATCCGGTGAGGATGAAGTCGATGGGCGCAGTCGGCTCCGACTGAGCGTGTTGTCCGGCCCGTTTCTTCGCCCGCTTCGTCGCCCGCGCCATGAGGATTTCCTGAGCCGAGACGGATTCGGCATGTCGCTTTGGCCGGGTGCGGTGCCAGCCTCCGTCCTGATCCAGCTCCCAAGAGAAACGCGTATCCGCGAGCAACGCGTCCAGAACCTCCGCCACGTCAGAGCGTAGGCGCGAGTCTTCGACCGGCATCAGGACCTCGATGCGACGGTCGAGGTTCCGGGGCATCAAGTCAGCGCTGCCGATCCAGGTCTTCGTTCGGTCGGTGGTCTGGAACGAGAAGATTCGGCTGTGCTCGAGGAAGCGGCCGAGCACGCTGCGAACCGTGATTCGCTCGCTCAGGCCGGGGACCCCGGGGCGCAGCGTGCAGATTCCGCGTGTGATGATCTCCACCACGACTCCTGCCGTGGAGGCGTCGTAGAGAGCATCGATCACCTCGGGGTCGACGAGCGAGTTGACCTTGATCCGAATGCGTCCCGCCTCGCCCGCCTTCGCCGCGCGGACCACGGAATCGATCTCGTTCAGGATTCCCTCGCGCAGAAACCAGGGACCCACGAGCAGCTTGCGGAAGACCGCCGGCCGGGTGCGTCCGGTGACGGCGTTGAACACCTCGGCAACGTCGGCGGCGATGTCTTCGTCGGCGGTGAACAGTCCGAGATCTTCGTAGCTCGTCGCGTGCGAAGCGTGATAGTTCCCGGTACCGACGTGCACGTAGCGGCGAACGCCGTTTCGCTCCCGGCGAACGAGCAGCGTCAGCTTCGCATGCACCTTGAGGTCTGGAACGCCGTAGACGACATCCACGCCGGCGCGTTCGAGCGCCTTTGACCACTCGATGTTGCGCCGCTCGTCGAAGCGAGCCTTCAGCTCGACGAGGCAGACGGCCTGCTTCCCCTCCTCGGCGGTCTCGACGAGCGAGGAGAGCAGGGCCGAAGGGTTGCCGGTTCGATAGACGGTGCCTTTCAGCGCGGCCACCTTCGAATCGCGTGCGGCTGCGACGAACGCCTCGACGCTCGTATCGAAGGCGTCGTACGGATGGTGGACGAGGATGTCCCGGTGCCGGATGCGCGCGAGCAGCTCCGCGGGCCGCCGGTTCACGAAAGGTCGTCTGGTCGCCGGGCGCCACGGCTTGTTCTTCAGGTCCGGCCGGTCGATGTCGGTCAGTTCCATCGCTGCGCCGAGACCCAGCGGTGCCTCGCTGACATAGGCGCGCTCCGAGGCGATCCTGAGCTGCCTCACGAGGGTGTCGACGAGCTCCTGCGGAGCCTGGGCTGCGATCTCGACCCGCACGACATCGCCGAACCGCCGCTGGGCGACCTGGGTCTCGATCGCCTCCATCAGATCGTCAGCCTCGGTCAGGAGGGAGAGGTCGGCGTCGCGGGTGACCCGAAACGTCGAGTGGCCCAGAATCTCGACACCGCGGACGAGCGCCGGGATGAAATGCAAGATTGCGTCCTCGAGCGGAACTCGCAGGCCGTCGGCCCCGACCTCGAGGAAGCGGCCCACGTCGTCAGGCACGTTGACGCGAATGAAGCGCTGCTCACTCGTCCCGTCGTCACGGACGAGCAGCCCGATGTTCAGCGCCAGGGAGGTGACGTAGGGGAAGGGCGCCGCTACGCCGACGGCGATCGGGGTCAAGAGCGGCTGGATCTCGCGCTCGAAGCGCTTCGTGAGCGCCCGAAGCTCTCGCGGCGAACAGTCGCCGACCCCGCCGACCCGGATGCCTTCGGCGGCCAGAGCCGGTTGGAGATCGTCGAGCCAAAGCCGGTCCTGACACGACTGCAACTCGAAGATTCGCGAACGAGCTTCTCTAAGTGTTCGCGCCGGTGTGCGCCCGTCGACGGAGCGGCGGCGGATCTTGGATTCGACCTGCCGTCCGATCCCCGACAGGCGCACCGCGGTGAACTCGTCGAGGTTCGACGAGAAGATTGCGCACAGCTTGACTCGCTCGAGCAACGGCAGCTCGAGATCCGCCGCCAGCGCGAGCACTCGCCCGTCGAAATCGAGCCACGACAGCTCCCGGTTGAAGTACCGGTCCTCCTGCGCGCTTGCGATGGCGGGAAGAGGAGTTATCGCCCTGACTGCTATACGTCGTCCCCCGCTTGGATCCGGCCGTCGCGGACGGCCTGGACGAGAGTGGCGTAGTCCTTCTCGTTCCGGTCGGCGTACGCGATCGCGAAATCGGCGACCGCACGATCGAAGACGTCGCTCTTGCCGAGATAGGCGGCGATGGCGATGCGGTCGCTCGAGCGCGCGTGCGCCCTCGCCAGCGTCCATCCGCACGCGCGGGCGTACAGCTCGAGCCCGCGAGGCAGGATCGCTTCGAGATCCACCGATGTCTTCCAGTCCCAGAGCTGGCGAACGTAGAAATCTCGCGCTCGTCCGTCGAGGCCTTCCTTGTTGCGGATCCAGCCGAGGAAGATGTCGCTCGCGGCTTGCATCAGCCGCTGGCCCTCGACGACACGCTGGCCGTGATTGCGGAACTGGCTGCGGCCGTGATGCAGCTCGAGCACCGAGGGGCCCGTCTCCTTCACTTGCAGGAACAGCGGATCGTTGTCGTCCCGGCCGAAGAGCAGGAGGATCCAGCAGCGTGTGCCGACGCTGCCAACGCCGACGACCTTGCGAGCAAGGTCGCCGTAGCGGAAGCCTTCGAGCAGCTTGCGCCGGTCGGGCTGAAGCGTTCGTTGGTAGCCCTCGAAGAGGGCCAGTACGCCGGCGGTGATCTCGTCTTGGCTGCGGCCTTCGGCGAGCTCTGCGATCGGCACGATGAACGGGGGATCGGAAATGATCCGCGGCTCGCCGTCCACGAGGTGCGTCAGCTTGGCGAAAGCCTTCATGCTGTCCTTCGTGCGAGCCTTGGCGGCGCCGCGCTCGAGAACCTTTGCCTGCTTCTTGTCGTTTTCGCGTCGAAGCTCGGCCACGAGCGAGTCGGCGTCCAGTCGCGAGTACCACACGCCGAGGTTGTTCATGGCCGCGAAGTTCCGCATCGACTCGCGATACGAACGGACGGCCGTCAGGACCGCAGTTCGCCGGACGTCCTCGTCGAACTCGCGATCCCTGCCGGCGATCTCGAAGCTTGCAGCAAGCCGTTTCACGTCCCACTCGAACGGTCCGGGGAGCGTCTCGTCGAAGTCGTTGAGATCGAACACGAGATCCCTGGAGGGCGAAGCGAATCCTCCGAAGTTGGACAGATGGGCGTCTCCGCAGAGCTGCGCGTTCAGGCCGGCAGTGGGCGTCGCTGCGAGATCGTTTGCCATCAGACCCGCCGCGCCCCGGTAGAACGTGAACGGCGAGACGAGCATGCGTGCGTAGCGGATCGGAACGAGCTCGGGGACCCGCGACGGAGAGTCCTGGTCGACGAGTGCAACCGGGTCGCGGTCGGGGGGAAGCTCGAACTCGGCATGGCTCGCTCGAGGAGCTTCGGCCCTGGCCGCCTTACCGCGGGCCGCCCGCGCCGGCGGTGCGTGCTCGGTGTCCTTGTCAGCAACCGTGGGGGCGTCGGCCGGCTCGACTTCGGTTTCGGGTACGACTTCTTTGGTGCTCATCGCTTCCTCCTTCTACTCGGCTGTCGTCGGAGTTGTTGCCTGCGCCGCTTGCACTCGCGCGTCGGCGTCGCCGCGCGCCGCCGCCAGGCCGCCTGTGTCCCCGCCCTGCCCGCGCAAGACCCATGCGAACGCGACCGCGATGATCGCTCCGCAAAGCGGCCCGGCGAGGTACACCCAGTAGTGCGAAAAGTCGCCCAATGCGAGGTCCGGTCCGAATGAGCGGGCCGGATTCATCGACGCGCCGCTGATCGGGCTCGACCAGAAACCGGCGAGGATGATGTAGCCGCCGACGGCGACGGCCGACAGTGTCCCGACGTTCTGCGCACGCGAAGCCGTCCCGAGGATCGTGCTCAGCAGCCCGACTGTGAGGACCAGCTCGAACAGCATCGCTTTCCAGTCGCTGATGCCGGCACCCGGCTCCGTTGCGCCGAGGCGGCCAAGCTTGCCGAGGACAGCCCACAGGAAAAGGCACGCGAGCGTCGAGCCCAGGAGCTGGACGATGATGTAGCCCGGGACTCGACGCCAGGGAAAGTCTCCACGGAGCGTGAAGCCGAGGGTCACGGCCGGATTGAGGTGCGCGCCCGATACCGCACCCATGAAGAGGATGATCGCCATCACCATGAGCCCCGGTGCCGCGACGGCAGTCGATCGGCTGATCGCGCCGTTACTGGAGGCGTTCACGACCGCGCCCCCGGCGCCTACCAGTACGAGCAAGAACGTCCCGAACAGCTCTGAGAAGAGTCGTCGCCACTCCTGGGTGGGATCGTCGAACGCGCCCAGGCCTGGATACTCGAGCGCGAGCAGCGACCGTCGCGTCGTCGGCGCAGCCGGGCTGTCGTGCTTGCCGTCGACCATCTCGCTCATCCCTTCACGGTTGGAAGTTCCGGGAAGGGAAGGATCGCCGTCACAGCATCGACACACATCGTCCCGACAGGATGAAGCGACTTCCGAGGCCCCAGTTCATCCCGACGGGAGGATGCGACCCCACGGGGCCGACGTGATGCTGCTCCGGTGGACGGCGAGGGGACGAGGGCCGGACCGCCGCCACTAGGCCGGCGAAGTCCGCCGCGCCGTCAGGGGGGATCGAAGCGGGAAACGGTGCCGGTGTGAGCGCCGTTCCCGACGTGCTCGGGCCGCCTCGTGCCTTTCATCTCCTGGCCAAGCCGACCGGGGCGGTCTGCAATCTCGATTGCTCCTACTGCTTTTTCCTCTCGAAGGAGATGCTCTACCCCGGCAGTCGCTTCCGCATGGCCGAGGACCTGCTCGAGGCGTACGTCCGGCAGCTGATCGAGGCGCACGCCGGTGCTCCCGAGGTGGCGGTCGCCTGGCAGGGCGGCGAGCCGACGCTGATGGGTCTCGACTTCTTCCGCCGCTCGGTCGAGCTCGTCGACGAGTACCTCCAGCCGGGGCAGCGGGCGGCCTACACGATCCAGACGAACGCGACGCTGCTCGACGACGAGTGGGCGTCCTTCTTCAAAGAGCACGATTTCCTCGTCGGGATCTCGATCGACGGGCCACGCGATCTGCACGACGCCTATCGCGTGAACAAGGGCGGAAAAGGCAGCTTCGACCAGGTGATGGGCGGGCTGTCGTTCCTTCGCAGTGCGGGCGTCGATTGGAACGCGCTCACGACCGTGCACGCAGCGAACGGCGACCGAGGTCGCGAGGTCTACCGGTTTCTGCGCGACGAGTGCGATGCGCGCTTCATCCAGTTCATCCCGATCATCGAGCGAGTCGCCGAAGCTGCGGAGGACGGCACGGTCCCGTGGCAGTCGTGGCGTGACCGGCCCCTGTACGTCCAGGAAGGAGACGTCGTCACGGGCCGTTCGGTCGGCGCGATGCAGTACGGACGCTTCCTGGTGGACGTCTTCGAGGAGTGGGTCCGGCACGACGTCGCCTCGGTCTATGTCCAGATGTTCGATGTCACCCTCGCGAACTGGGTGGGCGAGCCGCCGGGGCTCTGCGTCCACTCCGAGACGTGCGGCCTCGCGCTCGCACTCGAGCACACCGGCGATCTCTATTCGTGCGACCACTTCGTCGAGCCGCGCTACCTGCTCGGGAACATCAAGGAACGTCATATGCTCGAGCTCGTCTCCTCGCCGCAGCAGGTGCAGTTCGGGCTCGACAAGCGCGACACCTTGCCGCAGTACTGCCTCGAGTGCGACGTGCGCTTCGCCTGCCACGGAGGCTGTCCGAAGGACCGCTTTATTCGCACGCCGGACGGCGACCCCGGGCTCAACTATCTCTGCGCCGGCTTCAAGGAATTCTTCCACCACGTCGACGCGCCCATGCGCGTCATGGCTGACCTCCTGGCACGCAACCGTGCCCCCGCCGAGATCATGGAGCTCTATGCGTCCGAGGATGCCCGGCGCGGGCGCAACGATCTCTGCACGTGTGGGAGCGGGCAGAAGTGGAAGCGCTGCCATGGTGCGACGCTCGAGGCCGAACCGGTGTGACCGGAATCGCCGTAGCAGCTGCACCGCCCGAGAAGCACTTCCATGTGAGGCGCGTCGTGATCTGGTTGACGGTGGTCGTCGCGATCGGCGCCGCCGCGTACCTGCTCGGCTGGGACATCCGGGCGTGGTTCTCGCAGCTCTGGGACACGCTGACGCAGATCTCGGCGAAGTACCTGATCCCGGCCCTTGTGCTCCAGACCCTCCAGACGCTCTTCACCGCAGTAGCTTGGCTCGCGATCCTTCGCTACGCCTACCCGGACTCAGGAGTCCCGGCGCGACAGGTGATCGCCTGCTATGCGACCTCGGTTGCGCTGAACACGTTTCTCCCAGCCAACCTGGGCACGCTCGTGATGCTGCTGATGTACACGGCGATCATCGCGGCCGCGACGTTCGCCGGGATCTTCGCGGGGTATCTCGTCGAGAAGATCTTCTTCACGGTGATCGGGGCGGTCGTCTACCTCTATCTCTTCCTTTCGGTGGGCGGCTCGTTCGACATCAAGTTCGGCTGGGTGTCGGCGCATGTCTGGGCGACCCTGATCATTGGGGCAGGCATCGTCACCGGAGTCGTGATCCTGTGTCGGCTTGCCTGGCGCTGGCTGAAGAAGCTCTGGGCGCAGGCCAAAGTGGGCGGCAAGATCCTGTCCGACTGGAAGGCTTTTCTCGGACGCGTCTTCTTGCCCGAATTTCTGGGTTGGTGCTGCAAGCTCGGTGTGATCGCGCTCTTCCTGGCTGCATACAGCATTCCGGTGAGCTTTCACACCGTCATGCGGATCGTCGGCGGGAACTCGATTGCGAACGTGGCCTCGGTGACCCCCGGGGGCGTGGGTGTCAACCAGGCGTTCAACGTCGCGTCGCTCAAGGGCGTGACCGACTCGACGACTGCGACCGCATATTCCGTTGCGCAGCAGCTCGTGACGACAGCCTGGAACATCCTCATTGCGATCATCCTCGTCACCTGGGCGTTCGGCTGGTCGGGCGGCAAGAAGCTCGTCGGGGACTCGTACGTGGGGGCGAAGGAGAAGGCGGCTGACCAGAAGGCCCAGCACGCGGCGAAGAAGCAGGAAAAGAGGGCGGCCAGAGAGGCCGCAGAAGCGGACGGCGCCGAACCGTCCACTGCAAGGCGGTTGCTCAGGCGCAGCAAGTGAGCTGGATCGACGGGGAGATCGTCCTCGTCTCCCTGGCGGCGATGTTCTCGCCCACGACGCTTTCTTTCTCCGTCCTCGCACTCGTGCTCGGCGAGCGGCCGCTTCGCACGGGATTCTGGTTCTACCTCGGTGCTTTCACAGCCACCCTCGCCGTCGGCGTCGTCGCGGCCTTCGTGATCGGTGACATCGCAGCCTCCGATAAGCCGAGCCCGAAGACTTGGGTCGCCGTCCTCGATCTGATCCTGGGCGCCCTGCTGCTCGTGTACATCACGCTGTTCCTCCGTCGGCCGCGCGATCCGGCCAGGGCTCAGAGCATGATCGACCAGATGAGCAAGCTGGCCTCGGCTCCCGCCGTTGCGGTCGTGGGCGCCGGAGCCGCGCTCGCCAACCCGGGCGCATTCATTCCGATCGCCTTGAAAGACATCTCGGAGCTGAATCCGAGCGCGACGCAGTACGCCGTGGACTGGCTCTTCTTCACCCTGGCTTCCCTGCTTCCGCTCGGGCTCGCGCTGCTGTCCCTCCTGGTTGCGGGCGACTGGACCAAGCGCCAGCTCGGGCGCGCCCGGCACTGGCTGGAACGGGACGCGAGGACGGTTGCCGCGGCGATCGTGGTGCTGCTCGCGATCTCGCTGCTCCGGAACGGCGTCGCCGGGCTCACCGGCTGAGCCCGCGCGGTGAACCGCTCATCCTGTCGGGATGATGCGTCACCCCCGCCGGCTCTCGAGAATCGTCCCGGACGCGCAGTTTGCGTCGATCTCTAAGCGAGTAGGGAGGATTCAGATGGCAATTGGACCGGTTCAGCTCGTCGTCCTGGGCTTCGAGCACCCGGATTTCCACGGCGAGGTCATCGCCGAGCTCGAGCGTCTTCGAACCAGCGACACCGTACGGGTGATCGATTCCCTCGCGGTCTACAAGGATGCCGCCGGGGATCTAGAGGTGGAGCACCTCAGCAACCTGAGCAGGGACGAGGCGATCGAGCTTGGCACGACCATCGGCGCCTTGATCGGACTGGGCATCGAGGGCGAAGAGGGCCTCGAGGCCGGCGCGGCCGTCGGCGCCAAGGCTGCAGCGGAGGAGGGCGTGCATCCCATCTCCGACAATGAAGAGGTGTGGGACGTGCTCGAAGACATCCCGAACGACTCGGCAGCTGCCCTGATTCTGCTCGAGCACCAGTGGGCGGTCCCGCTTCGCGACGCCGTCATGCGCGCCGGCGGCTTCCGGATCAGCGACGGATTCATCAGCCCGCTCGATTTGGTCGGCATCGGCCTGGTTTCGGCCGACGAGGCCTTGCAGCATCACGAAATGGAGACGAAGAAGGCCGTTGCAGTACCCGCATGACTGCCCGTAACCAGCAACTCTAGGAAGGAGCAGCGATGTTCGGAGGACGCAGAGTCGCACGTCGTACGGCCCGCCGCACGTCAAGGCGCCGCTAGTTGCAACAGTTCATCCTCACGGTCGAAGGGTCGAACTTCGAGGAGCTCGACGAGATCGAACTCCCACAGCTTCCACAGGCGGGCGATCCGATCGAGACGAACCTCGGCACGTGCATCGTCGTGCGGACGGAGTCGGCGGCCGAGGGCAGCAACTACGACGGGCGTATCGTCTGCCGCTTGCCGTGAGTTGCCCGGCCCTTCGCCGTGAGGACAGCACGAGTTGATCGAACGCAGCTCCGCTGGGCGATCGCGTTCCTGCTCGGCCTGGCAACGGTCACCGCCGCCGCCTTCAGCTGGCGAGCGGCGCAGATCGGAAGCACAGCGGCGTTCGACGACCGCCAGTCGATCAGCGAGACGGTTCGGGTAGCGCAGGGAACTGTCGAGCGCACCGTTGCGGTAGCCGAAGACACACGCGCGTACGCGCGCTACCGCGCTGACTACGCGGTCGCCGCGGCGCTCGAGCGCAGGGCCGTGCGCCTGGACAGCACGGGACTTGCCGCTCAGGCGCGCGGCGATCGCGTAGATGCCGCTGCGCTGCGCGACGGAGCGACGCAGCGCGCCGCGGCGGCCGGTGTCTTCGGGCGCTTCACCGTTGGTGACAATCTCCGCGCCGGCCGCCGCCCCCGCCCGTTCGACCCGGACGCTCGCGCGCAGGCCCTCGCCGTCGAGCAGGCCACGGCTCTCGATTCACCGGCGGCGCTCGATCCGGACAAATGGGCACGGCACGCGGAGACCCTCCGCGTTCGCATCAACGGGCTGGTTCGTTGGGCGTTCGTGGTGCTCGTCTCCGTGCTCCTCTATGCAATCGCCGAGATCTCCCGGCGCCTGCGGAACGCCTACGCATTTACGTGCGCCGGCCTTGTCGTCTACATAACGGGGCTCGTGGGTGGCTTCTCGGCCGTCTTCTTCTGAACCTGCGGAAGCGCGCGACGAGCAGAGTGACGATCGTGATCCGCTGAAGCGGAAGATCGCAGTCTCACTTGCCGCAGTCGTGGTGCTCGGAGGCGGTCTCGCGATTCTCAAGACCGAGGCAGGCGTCAACGAATCGAACACGGCTCGCGAGACAACTCGCCTGGCGGTCCGTGCGATGGCTGCGAACGTGAGCCTGAGCTCGGTGCTCGGGGTCCAGTCCGAGCTCTTGGCAGAACGCGACTTCCTTCCTTTCAGGCGTCCGCTGAACACTGGTGGAGAGAAGGGAGCCCTCCAGGCCGCAAGGAGGTCGCTTCCGCCTGCGCTCGCACAGTCCCGGCTGGACAGACTGCGCTTCGATTCGGAGCGGCAGGCCCTCGGTCAGAGAGCACTGGCCAAGACCCGCATCACGTGGAACACGCGCGCGACGCAGTACCAGACGGTGATCGCACTCCTCGCGGCCGCGCTCTTCCTGATCGGCTTCGGGCTGATCGTCGAGGGCTCGATCCGCAAGTATTCGTACGGGGTCGGACTCACGATCGCGGTCTTCGCTGCAGGCTGGGGCGTTTGGCTCTACCAGCTCTCCATTCCGTCCACCTCCGCAGCCGCGCTGGACGCGACCGCCCACGGCGCCGTCTTCACCGCCAACGGCGATTACGGCGACGCGATCGGGAGCTACGCCCGTGCGATCGCGGCCGCCGGCGACTATGAGGCGGCGTACGCCGGCCGAGCGCGGGCCCGGCTGCTGGCCGCCAACCCGGACTTTCGCGACTCCACTGCGGTCACCGCGAGTGGAAGTGCCTTGGCGGCCGACGTGCGCGATGCCGAGCGCGCACTCGAGCTCGACGGAAAGCGAGATCAGCTCGCGCACGCGTTGGTTGCGCTCGTGTCGTTCTATCGCGGCGACTATTCGCTCGCGCTCAGTGCCGGCGACGGAGCGCTCGCCATCAACCCGCGCGTGCCCGACATCTGGCTGTTGCGAAGCGCGACCGAGGCGGCGCTCGGCGACATGCGTGGCGCGCGCGACTCGCTGACGGAAGCGCTGCGCCTTGTCGCGGGCGCCCAGTCCTCTGAACGAATCCGCGGGCTGGCTGCGAGCTACCTCAGCTACCTCGCTCGAGTCAGCTGGCGGGACCCCGAACGCGCCGGCGTTGGCGGACGGCTTGCCAGCCGGATGGTCGCCGCCGAAACAGGCATCACACTCGGCGCCCGAGTGACCGGGCGCCGACCGCGGACGGGTGGCGTAACTGTCGACAATCTCCGCTACGTCGCGGATCGGTTGTCGTTCGTCCTGCGCTGGCAGAGCTTGCCGCGAAAGGTGGCGCTGAGTGTGATCGAGTACGAGCGTCCGCTAACGGGTGGCGCGTGGAGCCAGGCCGCCGATCTGGCGTCGTTCTCCGTGATTCACGGCACGGGTGAGCGCCGCGTCAGCGTCAAGTTGCGGCGAGTATGCAAGCCCACCGCCGTTCGGGTCGACGCCTATCTCGACGGCGTGCCGACGGCCGTGCGGGTCGGGTCGGGCGTCAAGCCCACCTGCTGAGAGATCGCGGCGGCCTCTGTCGCCTCGTCGCCTGGAAGTTCGCCGTTCAGCTGCGCGCGCCACCCGCGCAGCAGGAGGTTGACTGCGGCGGCGCCGACGATCGGCTCGTCTCGAAGCGGCAGCGACTCCGGGTAGAGCAGGAACGGCCGCGTCTGCGAGCCGCCGAGCCCGCCGTGGAAGGAGATGAGCTCCTCGAAGGCGCAGCCCTCGTCGAGCGCGGCGTCGTAGAAGCTCCCGACCATGATGTCGGCGACGTGGGCGAAGCCGTCCGTGCGCAGCAGGTGTTGCGGAGCATTCGGCGGGAACGCTGCCAGCGGGTCCACTCCCTCGATGCGTCCTGAGGCGAGGTAGTGCGTCCCGTCTTCGCCGAGAACGACTGCTCCGTCTTGCTCGCTACGGACCAGCAGCCATCCGACGTGCGGGTGATTGCGCAACGCCGGCACTAGCCGTGGATGCCGGTCGTTCAGCTCCTCCAGCGTGAGGCGGTGGCGCTCTTCCATGAGATACACGAGCCCGAGATTCCCGGAGCCGAGCACGATCACGTCTCGATCCGAGACGTCGTTCTTCGGCCGCTTTTGCTGCTTCGTCCCGGTCGCCTCTCCGATTGCGTGGCCGACCATCGCTTGCTGCTCGTCGCCGCCCGCGATCTCTGTGACGCCGCCGCGATCGAGCGAACGCTCGACGAGCTCGTCGAGCCCGTAGCCGTTCCGTTGCTTGAAGGTCGCGCCCTGCGTCTGGCCGTGGTCGGAAAGCACGACGAGCTCATACGGCCGGGCCGCGTAGCGGCGTGCCCGCTCGATCCGGCCGAACTGCTGGTCGAGCTTTCGCAGTGCCTCCATCGTGTCGGCACGCTCGAGGCCGGAGTGGTGCGCGACCTCGTCGTAGCTCGAGAACGTGGCGTACACCGCAGGCCGTCCTTTCATCATGTCCGCAAGCACGCCGTACGTGATCACGTCACGGACGACCACGCAGAGGGCCGCACGCATGAAGGGGTAATAGCCGCCGCGGTGGCCGCGCGGCCGAACATCTCGTCGCTTGGACCGAGACGCGGCGCTCCATTCGAGCATCACCTCCCAGCCGAAGAGAACGAGTGCGCGCATCACGTTGAAGCCGTTGGCGAGGAACGCCCGGTAGCCAGGATTCGCGCGCTTCTCGGCGTCGATCCGGCTGACCGTGAGAATCATGTGGTCGGCCTCTCCCGAGAGCAGGTTGCCGCGGCTCGCGCCACCGTCGGCGAGTAGCCCTCGCCCCGAGGTGTGGCGACGCTCGATCTCCGCACAGTCGGGCGGAGCCGAGCAGGTCATCAGCGTCGCCGTTTCCTTCTCCACCCAGCGGAACGCGGGTATGTCCGTATTCGATCCGAGGAGGATTCCCGCCTGGCTCGCTCCTGTTTGCGACGAGAGGTCCGTCTCCCACTCCGCGAGCGCGTGGGAGCCGTCCGAGAGCCAGCGCGCCATGTTGGGCGCGCTGCCGTCGCGCATCGCCCGCTGCAGGACCGGCAGTGCGAGGCCGTCGATCTCGAGAAAGACGATGCCCGGAGCGTCCGTGATGACGCGGTCTCCGCCCCGGCGCGCGATTCTCTGGATGACGCGGAACGTGTACGTGTCGTCGTCGTTCGTGCCCGCGATGACGTCGAGCACCACGCCGACTGCTGCCGCAACCACGGCGACGCCGAGCGCCGACCAGAAGGAATCCACCGAGAGGTCGCCGTTCGTGAGGTTGTCCGCCGCGAGCAACGTCAAGGCGTCGACCACGAGCACGAGCACGAATCCGACGAGCAGCATCAGCGGCAGGCGGAGCGCCGCAACGAGCGGCGGCAGCACCGCGTTCAGGATCGCGATCACGAGAGCCGCGACGAGCGCCCCACCGAAGTTCTGCACGGACGCGCCGGGCACGATCCAGGCGGCGATCAGCAGCGCCGCAGCGGAGAGCAGCCAGGCAATGACCAAGGCCACCGGGTGAATGCGCGGCCTCCCCGGAGCCAAAGTAGGTCTTTGGCCGTAGGAGTTTGTTTTCGTGTCCCTCACGTCTCAGCCAAAGGCGATCTTGCTCGCGGACAGCCCGGGTGACGTCATCCCGAAAGGGCGATCGTGGGTCGGTTTTCGTACCATCGGGATGACTCGGCGAGGTGCGGAATGCTCTTGGCTTGACGCGGTTTGCGATCTGAGCCCCCGGCGAGACGACTGAGCGCGTCCTTGAACGACGTGAGCGAGACGAGACCTCGCGTT
>WNGI01002663.1_pt1 | contig 15549 bp, 16 predicted proteins | sample 5400621 | NCBI WGS metagenome assembly WNGI01 (sample SAMN13153374, study PRJNA577476) | soil metagenome | isolation source: 20 cm soil or saprolite under Garry oak tree replicate 1 | place: USA:California | collected 2016-06-15 | reverse complement strand
GAAGGAGAGGACATAATCGCTGACCGCTTGAGGGAGGACAGAATCGCTGCCCCTCGACACTGTATCTTCTTCTCGCTTGACGCGCGGCCGGCGCCGGTGGGACAGTCGCGTACGCAGTTGGGGAGGTCAGTCACATGAAGACCCTGCTCGCGGCCCTCATCGCCGTGCTTCTTCCATCGGCGCGCAGCGACGCCGCCGTCGCCGACCACCTCAAGTGCTACAAGATCACGGACCCGCAGGCGAGGGCGACCTACACGGCGGACCTCGGCGGGCTCGTGGCGGAGCCCGGCTGCGCGATAAAAATTCCAGCGAAGCTCCTCTGCATCGAGACGACCAAGACGAACGTGAATCCTCCGACCATCACGTCTCCGCCCGCGAACCCGCCGGGTGATTTCTTGTGCTACAAGGTGAAATGCCCGAAGGCTGGGCCGTTCATGGTCCCGTTCACGGACCAGTTCGGTGCGCGGACAGTGAAGTCGGGACCAGCGCGACTGCTCTGTGCACCGCGGATCGTCGGATCCCCAACGACCACCGTGACGACGAGTACCACCTCGACGACGAGCACGACACCGCCCACGATCACGGGGTACATGGACCCGTGCAGCGTACGCTGCGACTTTGTGCTGTGCATAACGGAGGGCGCCGGGGGGACGCAGATTGGCCGCTGCACCAACCCGTGCGACGCGACGGGCTACCGCATCTCGACACCGGCGCCGTCGAGGTCTGTGTTCGAAGCTCAGGGCGCCCAGGCGCTCCTCGACTGCGAGCCGGTTGGCGCACCATGCTTCCCGTGTCAGAGCGACACCGACTGCGATGACGGTAACACCTCCACGAGGGACGTCTGCGTCCCGACCGGCGGCCCTCAGGCGAGCTGCCGGCACCTGTGTCCGCAGTGAGCCGGTCTCGTTACGGAAGGCTGGCGGGCTGGTAGGAACGCGATCGGAGCGATTACCCGTTTGAAGGCTCTATCTTCCGCAGGTGGGAGCGGGCGATGGCAGCGGCGGCGCGGCCGGAGCTGAGGGAGCGGGAGGATCCGGCGGAGCGGCTGGAGCCGGCGGATAAACCGTGCGGATCACACATCCGCTGCGTCGATAAGTCCGCGTCCCTGAGCATATTTATGCACCTTTACGTGAAGTGTGCGTGTGCCCGGATGCCCACCACGCCCAAACATCGTGCCGACATGCCGCGCCGCGGCGGCCGCCTCGTTCCCCCAACCGATGACCGCGCCTACAGCTGATGAACCGCCAGCCTCAAAGCGAGGAGCGCAAGGAGGTCACTGAGGCCCGGCGCGGTCGCGGCTTCCATCGTGGACCGCCGGAGGACGAGGTTGCCCGGCGTTCGGGTGCCCTCGCGTGGCGCGTGCCGGCGGCGGCGGACGGCCCGCTCTGGCGACCCCGCAGGCCCCGTGCTCGCGTGCCGCTGCGGGGGCACGCTTCACCGAGTCGTCCAAATGTGTTCTCGATCGAGACATCGTCATCCCCGTGCATCGGATGTGAAGTCAGCTGCCCCGCACGCGACGGCGCGAGCCAGCGAAAGACGGCCGCGCGGCACGCGAGAGACATCGCGGTAACGCGCCGTTGCGCGAGCGGCGCGCCGCGCCTAGGTACAGCGCGGTGCGGATCCTCATCGTCGATGACGAGCCTGCCCGCGCCGCGGCACTGATCGCCGCGGCACGGCGCGCGTGTCCGGCGGCGCAGGTGACATCAACGGCCGGCGATGCGGTCGCGGCGATGGAAGACACACGGGCTCGCCTCGTCGTCCTCGGCCCCGGCCACGACGCCGGCGTCCTCCGCATGCTGCGTGCGCGCCGTCCCGACGTCACCGTCATCGTCGTGAGCGCGCGGGACACAGCCGACGCCGCCGTCGAGGCGATGAAGGCCGGTGCCGCGGACTACGTCGTGCTGCGCGACGGCGAGGGAATCGACCGCGCCATCGAGGCCGTCGCCCGTCTGGCGCGCGCGGGGCCGTCGTCCGCCGGAGCCCGGTCTCTCACCCCGGCGACCGCGCGTGGAGACGGACTCGCCACCCTGGTCGGCCGGAGTCGCGCGATGGACCAGGTCCGCACGCTCGTGCGGACGGCCGCGCACACGGAAGCGCATCTGCTGCTCGAGGGGGAGACCGGCACCGGCAAGGAAGTCGTCGCGCGTGCCGTGCACGGACTCGGCCGGCGTGCCACGGGCCCCTTCGTGCCGGTGAACTGTGCGGCGGTGCCCGAGTCGCTCGCGGAGAGCGAGTTCTTCGGCCATGCGCGCGGTGCCTTCACGGGTGCGCTCCAGGAGCGACCGGGCGCGCTGCACCTCGCCGACCGCGGCACGCTCTTCCTCGACGAGGTGGAGGACCTGCCGCTCCCGTTGCAGGCAAAGCTCCTCCGCGTCGTTCAGGATCGCGAAGTGCGGCCGCTCGGCGCGAGTGTAGCGCGGCGGGTCGACGTGCGGCTGATCGCCGCCTCCAACCGCGATCTCGCCCGCATGGTCGAGGCCGGCGCCTTCCGGAGCGACCTGTACTACCGCCTCCGCGTCTTCACGATCCACCTTCCGCCGCTCCGTCACCGCCGCGACGACGTGCCGCTCCTCATCGAGCACTTCGTCGGCCGCTTCAACCAGCGACACGGCACGGCGTTCGCGGTCCCCGACGCGGCGGCGCTCCGCCCGCTGCTCGAGCACCCGTGGCCCGGCAACGTGCGCGAGCTCGAGAACACCGTCGAATCGCTGCTGATCCTCGCGGACGCCACCGGCGCGTCGATCGCCAACGTCATCGCCGCGAGCGAGGGTCCCGTCGGCAGCTTCGTGGTCGACGAGCGCACCCGCATCATGCGCGTCCTCGAGGACCATCGGTGGAACCGCCAGCGGGCCGCCGCCGCGCTCGGCATCTCGCGAGTTACGCTCTGGCGACGCATGGAACGCTACGGCATCCGCGACCCGCTCGGTGCACCCGCGCGTGAAACGGCCTGAGCACCGCAGCTTCACGGCCTGCTCGCCCGGCCGTGGAACGGCGCGCTCCAAACGTGGCACGCCCGCTGCAATCGCATCGCCGCCCTCCACGTCTCCCGCCCAGGAGGTGTCATGGCGAAACGATCCACACTCATCTCGGCCACGGTGGCGGCGGCGGTGCTCGCCGCGCTGCTCGGCCGGGCGGTGACGGTCCATTCGGTCGGTCCGACGCCGCTCATCTACCGCGTCATCGCGAACAACAACGATCTCGACAGCGTCCAGGGTCTCGCGCCGCCCGGCCGCACGGTGGAGCTCTGGTACCGGCAGCGGAACTTCATCGAAGGAGACCTCATCCCCGGGAGCACCGACCCCTTCTCCTGGTGCGGCTGGAAGAACAACGGCAACCCCGTGATGCTCGGCTGGACGCAGGCCAACGCCAACGGCGCGTGGAGCTTCGCGAACCTTCGCGACCGCAACACCGTGATGATCCTGCCGGCGGGCCCTGGCGGTGACCGCTGCCTCGGCGGGATCTACACGGAGCTCCTGCCCCGCGCCTGCGACAGCCCCGGGGTGAACTGCACGGCCTGGGCCGCGCCCGTGCTGCACAACCTGAACGTCCGGAAGCTCGCACCCACGGTCGGCGCCGCCGCCGGGTCCGTGTCGGCCGCCTTGCAGACGGCGATCGCGGTCGCCGACGGCCCGAACGACGGCACCGAGCCGACCGACGTTGTCGACGTCGATCAGAACGGTCTCGACACGACGCTCCCCGGCTTCGTGCCCGGACAGCGCGTGACGTGGAAGTGCGGGTCGGGAGGCACGGCCGTGTGTCCGAGCGTCGCGATCCACGATGCCTCGACGGCGATCGCGCCGGATCCGGAGTACCCGTTCCTCCTTGGCACGATCCAGGCGCACCGCGACGGCGGGTCGTTCATCGCCGCTGCCGCCATCCCGCGCGGCCAGCCGCTCGGGTTCGCGGTCACCGTCAACGTCAGGTTCCGCGGCCGCCTCGACGTGAACCTCGGCTGTGACCAGAAGCTGCCGTTCGACTTCGGCCTCGGCCGTCTGCTCTAGGCGGGCCCGAGCCGCGAACCAGCCGGCAGCCCGATGGTCTGCGCGACCTCCGCGGCGGCGGCCTTGGTGCCGCCGTCGCGGGCGCGCGTGCAGCGCACCGCGCCGCCGTCGCCGCACGCGACCACGAGGCCCTCGGGGCCGAGCGCGAGGACCGTGCCCGGAACGGCACCGGCCGTTCCGACCACGCGCCGCGGCTCGTAGAGCCGGAGACGCGCACCACGCCAGAGCGTGTGCGCCCCTGGCTGCGGGTCGCAGCCGCGGATGAGATTGTGGATCTCGGCCGCCGGCCGCGTCCAGTCGACGACGGCGTGGTCATCGCCGACGAGCGGATCGTAGCTCGCCCGGGTTTCGTCCTGCGCGACGCGGGGCGCCCTGCCCTCCCGGATGAGCGCGACCGCGTCGGCCACGGTGTCGACGCCGAGCGGATAGAGCGTCCGGTAGTAGAGCGTCCCGGCCGTGTCGTCGGGACCGATCGGGGCCTCGCGCTGCAGAAGGATCGGTCCCGTATCGATCCCCGCGTCGGGCCAGAAGACGGTGACGCCGGTCCGCGTCTCGCCGCGGATCAGCTGCCAGGCGATCGCGCTCCCGCCGCGGTAGCGGGGGAGCAGCGACGGATGAAAGCAGATGGTCGTGAGCCGAGGGATCTGCAGCAACGGCTCCGGGACGATCTGCGTCACGTAGACGAGCGCGGCGAGGTCGGCGCGCGCGTCCTCGAAGGCGCGCCGCGCCTCCGGCGTCTTCAGCGAGCGGAACTGGTGGACGGGAACGCCGTGCGCCTCGGCGGCCTGCTTGAACGCGTCGGGCTTCCCGCCGGCGTCCGGGGGACAGACGGCGCCGGCAATGGTGTCGCCCGCCGCGGCGAGGCGCTGGAGCACCTCGGCGGCGAACGCCGCCTGGCCGACGAGGAGGATGCGCACGGCGGCTCAGCGCTTCAGATGCGTCGCCAGGAACGTCTTCAACCGCTCCCAGGCGTCGCGCGCCGCCTCGGGACGATAGGAGTCGCGCTCGTTGCAGAAGAAGCCGTGCGGCGCCTTCGGGTACACGACCACCTCCGCCTGCTTCTTGTGCCGGGCGAGCTCCGCCTTCAACGCCTCGACCGCGTCCAGCGGAATGAACGGATCGTCCTCGCCGAAGAAGGCGAGCAGCGGCGCGCGCAGCTTCGCCGTCTTCTCGATCGGGATGCCGCCGCCGTAGAAGGGGGCCGCAGCCTTGATCTTGTCCGGCAGCTCGCACGCCGCAAGGAAGGTCACGCGACCGCCCATGCAGAAGCCCGTGATGCCGACCCGGTCGGCGCGCACGAACGGCTGGCGCTCGAGGTAGGCGATGGCCCCGCCGACGTCGGCCACGACCTCGTCGTCCCGGAGGCTCTGCATGAGCGCGATCGCCTCGGGCAGCTGGTCGTAGCGGACGGCGCGTCCCGTGCCGCCGCGCCAGTAGAGATCCGGGGCGAGCGCCACGTACCCCTCGGCGGCGATTCGCCGCGCGACGTCCTCGATGTGCGCGTTCAGGCCGAAAGCCTCCATGATGACGAGCACCGCCGCCGCGGGAGCCTCGCCGCTCGGTCGGGCAATGAACGCGGGCATCGCGCCGGCCGCCGTCGGAACCTCGATCCTTGCCATGCACGCCATATAGGAAACCTCTCGTCGCCTTTTCAACGTGGCCCGCGCAAAGACGCCGTTCGATGGCTGCCGGGCATGCGCCGATACCTCCCAACCCGTGATAATCGCAAGGAATTCACCGTCTTGCACAGCTCACGCGAGCGCCGTTGACTCCCCCGGAGGTGCGGAATAACCTAAACCCCGTTTTGTGAAGACATGCGGCGCGAGAAATCCAACTACGTCATTCAATCCGTGTCGCACTCGCTCGACGTGCTCGAGCAGTTCTTCGGCGAAGCCGACGAGCTCGGCGTCACCGAGCTCTCGAAGCGCCTGAAGCTCCACAAGAACAACGTCTTCCGCCTGCTCGCCACGCTCGAGTCGCGCGGCTACATCGAGCAGAACCGCGCGACCGAGAACTACCGGCTCGGCATCCGCTGCCTGCAACTCGGCCAGAGCTACGTACAGCACATGGGCCTCCTCCATCAGGCGCGGCCGATCATCGCGGCCCTCGTCCGCCAGGTGCGCGAGACCACCTACATCGCCGTGCTCCGCCGCGACGCCGTCGTGCCGATCGAGGTGGTCGAGGCTGACCGGCCGGTGCGGATCGTCTCGCCACTCGGCGAGGGCCTGCCCCTGCACAGCACCGCGGCGGGGAAGGCGCTGCTGGCGTTCGAGCCCGACGATGCGCTCCGCTCGCTGCTGCCAGACGGCCTCCCGCGCTTCACCGAGCGCACCGTGACCGATCGGCAGGCGCTCCTCCAGCAGCTGCGCAGCGTCGCCACCGCCGGCTACGCCGTCGACGGCGGGGAGCACGTCGAGGACGTACGCGCCGTCGCGGCGCCGGTCCGCGACTACACGCGCACCGTCGTCGGCACACTCGCGGTCGTCGGTCCCGCCTACCGCCTCACCCCCGAACGGATCGAGAAGGAAGTGGCGCCGCTCGTCGTGAAGGCGGGTCGCGAGCTCTCGAGCCGTCTCGGCTTCGACCTCGGACGCCGCGCCAGCGCCGCAGATTGACTGGTTTCGGCGCCCTGTATAGGAGAACCCGTCGTGAAAATCCTCGTGTGCGTCAAGCGCGTCCCCGATCCGGAGACCGTCATCAAGCTCACGCCCGAAGGCGCGTCGATCGTCACCGACAACGTCAAGTGGGTAATCAACCCCTTCGACGAGATCGCCATCGAGGAAGCGCTGCGGATCAAGGAGAAGGCGGCGGGCACCGAGGTGGTCCTGCTCTCGATCGGCCAGAAGACGGCGCAGGAGCAGCTGCGGACCGGCCTCGCCATGGGCGCCGATCGCGCCATCCTCGTCCTCACCGATCAGGTCGTCGAACCGCTCGCCGTGGCACGCGTGATCGAGAAGCTCGTCGGCACCGAGAAGCCGGAGCTGATCCTCATGGGCAAGCAGGCAATCGACGACGACTCCAACTGCGCCGGGCAGATGGTGGCGGAGCTGCTCGGCTGGCCGCAGGCGACGTTCGCGTCCAAGGTCGTGCTCGGCGGCGACCAGAAGGGCGCGCAGGTGACCCGCGAGGTCGACGGTGGCCTCGAGACGCTCGCCATTCCCCTGCCGGCCGTCGTGACGGCCGACCTGCGCCTCAACGAGCCACGCTATGCCTCGCTTCCGGGGATCATGAAGGCGCGCAAGAAGGAGCTGAAGGAGATCCCGCTCGCGGAGCTCGGCGTGGACGTCGCGCCGCGCACGCGCATCGTGAAGCTCGAGACCCCGCCCAAGCGGACCGGCGGACGGAAGGTCGGCTCGGTGCAGGAGCTCGTGCAAGTGCTGCACGACGAAGCGAAGGTGATCTGAGCATGGGAAACGTCCTCGTCGTCGCCGAGCACCTGCACGGGAAGTTCCCCAAGACGACGCTCGTCGGCCTTCAGGCCGGCAAGCAAGCGGCGGCGCTCGCGGGTGGCCGCTGCCTCGCCGCCGTCCTCGGCAAGGGGGTCGACGCCCTCGCGGCGGGGCTCGCGGAGTACGGCGTTGGCGTCGTCGCCGTCGACGGCGCGCCCTACGAGCACTACGTCGCGGACGCCTATACCGCGGCCATCGCGGAGATCGTCAAGCAGAAGGACGTCGAGGTGGTGATCGGCGCCGCGACTGCCGTCGGCAAGGATCTGCTGCCGCGGGTGGCGGCCCGGCTCGGCGGGGGCATGGCGTCAGACGTGACGGCGATCGTCGACGCGCGCACCTTCCAGCGGCCGATGTATGCCGGCAATGCGATCGCAACGATCCAGATCGACAGCGCGCCCCGCGTCGTGTCCGTGCGCACCACGGCCTTCGACGCCGCGCCCAAGGACGCGCAGAAAGGCACCGTCGAGAAGCTCGCCGTCACGCCCGACGCGGCGCACGCGCAGGCGCGCTTCGTCGAGTTCGCGGAGACGAAGTCGGACCGCCCCGTCCTCACCGAGGCGCGGATCGTGTGCTCCGGCGGCCGGGGTCTCAAGAACGGCGAGAACTTCACGGTGTACCTGGAGCCTCTCTGCGACGCGCTCGGCGCGGCGATGGGCGCGAGCCGGGCGGCGGTCGATGCGGGGTTCGTGCCGAACGACCTCCAGGTGGGGCAGACGGGCAAGGTCGTCGCGCCGGCCCTCTACATCGCCGTCGGGATCTCGGGCGCCATCCAGCATCTCGCCGGCATGAAGGACTCGAAGGTGATCGTCGCCATCAACAAGGACGCGGAGGCGCCGATCTTCCAGATCGCCGACTACGGGCTCGTCGCCGACCTGTTCAAGGCGGTGCCCGAGCTCACCGAGGAAGTGAAGAAGCTGAAGGGCGCGTGAGCGCCGCGGCTCTGCCGCGGCGGTGGTACCTGCAGCCGACCCTTGCCGTAGCCCGCGGACTGCTCGGCAAGACGCTCGTCCACGACCATGCCGATGGGCGAACGGCCGGACGGATCGTCGAGGTCGAGGCCTACCGCGGCCCCGCCGATCGCGCCGCTCACAGTTCCGGCGGCCGCCGCACGCCGCGCAACGAGGTCATGTACGGTCCGGCCGGCCACGCCTACGTCTACTTCATCTACGGCATGTACTTCTGCATGAACGCCGTGTGCCAACGCGTCGGCGTCCCCGAGGCCGTGCTGCTGCGCGCGCTCGAGCCGCTCGAGGGGATCGAGCTCATGCGGCGGCGGCGCGGCTTGCCCGACGGGCCGGAGTGGCGCCTCTGTCGCGGCCCCGGCGTCCTCTGCCGCGCGCTCGGCATCACGCGGGCGGACAACGGGGCGGACCTCGTCCGCGGGGCGCTCCGCATCCTCGACGCGCCGCCCGTGCCGGCCGCGCGCGTTGCCCGGACGGCGCGCATCGGCGTCGCCTATGCGGGCGCGGACGCCGCTCGGCCCTGGCGGTTCGTCATCCGCGGAAGTCCGGCGGTGTCGGGGCGGCGTGTCGTCTCAGCGTGACCGGCTCCGGGGTACGCTGCACCGCCGGGGAGACCGTGCGCCGGCTCAGCCGCCGAACCAGGACGTGTGGAAGTAGCGCACGACGACGGTCACGAGGATCCCGATGCCGGCGGCCGCCGGCAAGAGCTCGCGAATGCCCTGCAGCGCCGCGCTGCCCGTGAACGGCACGAACGGTGTGGCCTCGTAGAAGCCGCGGAACCGCGGGTCGGTCGCGAGCTTCCGGCGATCCTGGTGTGCCGCACCGATCAACGCGAAGAGCGGGAAACCGCCGAAGAACGCGACGTCGGTCGCGCTGCCGTTCGGCAGGAGGTGCAGCATTCCGAACAGCGCGATGCCCATCATCAGCGGGTGTCGCGTGATCCGGTAGACTCCCTTCGGCCGCGGGTCGCCTGGGATGATCGCGGCCGGGCTCGGCCGGATGAAGCCCGCCACCGCCAGCACGAATGCGAGCCCCATCCCCGCGTAGATCGCCCAGCGCAGCCCCGGCCCGAGCGGCAGCGTCCAGAGCCACGGGCCCGCGTGCTTGTGCCCGAAGTAGGTCCACACGAGCGGGATGAAGAACGCGAAGGCGACGAGCGAGTAGAGACCGCGGAACGGCCCCTCGCCGATCCGCGCGACGAGCGCTTGCCGCACCCGCACGCTCGAGAGCGTGAGATGCGATCCGGCGAAGCCGAGCCAGAGAAGCACGATGGTGACCGTCGGCGACATGGCAGGCCTCCAGGGCGCCCGAGCGGCGCCGTTGATGATGACGGCGTCAACATCTAACGCCCGAAGTTGACTGTGTCAACATTCCCTGTCAGGAGGGACGACGTGAGCCGCAGGGCCGCAGCGACCGCCCGCCGCCGCACCGCCTACCATCACGGTGACCTGCGCGCCGCGCTCGTGACGGCGGCGACCGCGCTCCTCGACACGGAGGGCCCGCTCGGCGTGACGCTGCGCGGCGCCGCGCGCGGCGCCGGCGTGTCCCAGGCCGCGCCCTACCGCCACTTTTCCGACAAGAGTGCCCTCCTCGCCGCGGTGGCGGAGGACGGATTTCGCCGGCTCCGGCACGCCATCGCCCGGGCGGCCCGGACGCATGCACGAGATCCCGTCGCCGCGCTCCGGGCGATGGCGATCGCGGTGGTCCGGTTCGCCGCCGCCCACCCGTCGCACTACCGGCTGATGAGCGGCCCGGCGGTCCGCGGCCGCGACCATCCGGCACTGCGCGACGCCGCCGTCGGGGCCTGGGCGCTGCTGGCTGGCGCCATCGAACGCGGCCAGCGCGCGGGCCGCATCCGGCCCGGCGACCCCGTGGCACTGTCCTTCGCGCTCTGGTGCAGCATCCACGGCCTCGCGGTGCTCGCCGTGGACGAGCAGATCCCGGCGAACGTACTCAAGGTGGTCCCCCTCGAGCAGCTGGCGGAGCACGCCACGCGCTGCCTGCTCGAGGGGCTCGCGCCGCGGCCGCCTAGCCGCGCCGCGCGTCGAGCACGACCGGCATCCCGCGCGACGGCGCGACCGTGACGGTGCGCAGCACGGGCCGCATCCGGTAGCCCGGTGCGACCCTCAGGTCGACGCGCGCCAGCAGCTCGGCGAGCACGACCTTCATCTCGTACATCGCGAACGCCGCCCCGAGGCACCGCCGCTCGCCGCCGCCGAACGGCAGGAACGCATACGGGCTCGGCCGCGCGCCGACGAACCGCTCGGGCGCGAACCGCTCCGGGTCGGGCCAGAGGTCGGGCCGATGGTGGGTCAAATAGATCGCGGCCGAGACGCCGACGCCGGCGGGCAGATCGAGGCCGCCGATCCGTGTCGGCGCCTTCAGGACGCGCAGGACGTTGGTCGCGACCGGGGTCAGCCGAAGCGATTCCTTGACGACCGCATCGAGGTACTCGAGCTGGACGACGTGCTGCGGCTCGAGCGTCCCCTCGCCCACGACGCGGCGGAGCTCGGCGCGGATCCGGTCGACGACGTCGGGCCGCGGCAGCACGTGGTGGAGCACCCAGGCGAGCGACGTCGCCGTCGTCTCGTGGCCCGCCATGAGGATCGTGAACATCTCGTCCAGGAGCTCCTCGTCGCGCATGGGCTCGCCGTGCTCGTCGCGGGCCTCGACGAGCATCGACAGGACGTCGCTGCGTCCGGCGGTGCCCTCCTCGCGCCGCCGCGCGATCTGGGCGAGGAGCGTCGTCGCGAACTCGCGCCGGTCACGCAGGAAGCGCCCCCACGGCGAGAACCGCCCGAAGTCGATCCGCAGGAGCGGGATGAAGAGAAACGCGGCCGCCGAGGTGTTGGCGAGGGCGAGCACCCGGAGCAGGCACTGCCGCAGCCGCACGAGCTCGGGTCCCTCGTCGACCCCGAAGACCGCGCGCAGGATCACGTCGAGCGTGATCGCCTGCATCTCGTGGTGAACGGGGAACGGGCGGCCGACCGGCCACCCGTCGATCACGCGGCCGGCGATCTCGCGGATGATGCGACCGTAGACGTGGATGCGCTCGCCGTGGAACGGCGGCAGCATGAGCTTCCGCTCGCGGAAGTGGCGCTGGCCATCGAGGACGAGGACGGAATTCCAGCCGAGGATCGGACCGAGCAGCCATGCATTTCCCTCACCGCCGCGCAGCTCCTCGGGATCGCCCATGAAGATGTCCTTGATCGCGTCCGGATCGGCGAAGATCACGGTCGGCGGCTGTGCGAGGGGTCGCGCCGTGAAGCAGTTGCCGAACAGCCGGCCACTCTCCTCGACGGCCTCGTACGGCCGCCGGACGTAGCGCAGGCTCTGGAGGAAGGCGGGCCGTCGCGGCCCGGGCGGCAGCGCGGCCCGGGAAGGGGGCGGGACGGTGACCCGGACGGGCGCAGCGGGGAGGGAGTGTTCGGCGAGCATGCGACCTCCTTCGGGCCCGCGTCGCGGGTCAGCGCGGGAGCAGGCCCTGCATGGTGATGTCCGCGTAGAGCGGGAGCACGTCCTCGTAAGGGTAGTACGTCTGGTTGTGCAGCTGGTTCAGCGCGTCGCCGCCGACGAAGAGGATGAACGCGGCACGCTCGGGGTCAACGTCGCGCAGCGTCCCTTCGCGGATCCCGTCGCGGATGACGTCGGCCATCATGGCGACGTTCTGCTTCACGAGCCGCTCGTGCAGCTCGTCGAGGAGCGGCGCGAAGATGATCTCGTCGTCGCGGCGGAAGACGGAGTTGATGAGCGAGTTCTCGCGGTTGAACGCGACGCTCGCCTGCGCGAGACGTCCGAGGCGCTCGACGGCGGTCCCGGGACCGGCAAGCGCGTCGCGCGCGCGGTCGAGCCACGCGTCGTGCAGCTCGCCGACCACGGCGCGGAACACCTCTTCCTTGCTCTCGAAGTAGCGGTAGATCGTGCCCGCGGCGACGCCGGCCTCGCGCGCGATCTCGGCCATGCCGGTCCGCCGGTAGCCGAACGCCGCGAAGCGGCGGTGGGCAGCAGCCAGAATGCGGTCGCGCGCGATAGGAGCCGCTTCGGCGACCGCGCTGCGTGGCATAGTGAACGATTAATTCAACCGTTCACTTCGTGTCAATCCCCATCCTAAGTACTTGATAATACGCTGCTCCTACCGTGTGACCCGGTCGACGATCTCCATGACGTCGAGCGTCTGGACCTTGTCCTCGAGGTCCTTCGCCTTGATGCCGTCGGAGAGCATCGTCATGCAGAACGGGCACGAGACCGCGATCACCTCGGGGTCCGCCTCGAGCGCTTGATCGGTGCGCAGCAGGTTCACGCGCTTGTCCGGATCCTCCTCGATCCACATGCGACCGCCGCCCGCGCCGCAGCACATCCCGAAGTGCTTGTGGCGCGTCATCTCGACGACGTCCGCGCCGGCGCTGCCGAGCACGTCGCGCGGCTCGTCGTACACCTGGTTGAAGCGGCCGTAGTAGCAGGAGTCGTGGTAGACGGTCTTCTTCCGGAACTCGGGCGGCACCTGGAGCCGTCCCTCGGCGATCAGGCGCCGGACGAGATCGGCGGCGTGGACGACCTCGTAGCGGCCGTCGAACTGCGGGAACTCGTGCTTGATCGTGTTGAAGCAGTGCGGGCAGTTCACGACGATCTTCTTCACCTGGTAGCCGTTGAACGTCTCGATGCACGCCTGCGCCATCGACTGGTAGAGGTACTCGTTACCGAGGCGGCGTGCGGTCTCGCCGTTGCAGAGCTCTTCCTTGCCGAGGCAGGCGAAATCGACGCCGGCCTTCTTGAGGAGGCGCGCGAAAGCTTGGGTCGTTTTCTTGTTCCGGTCGTCGAAGGCGCCGGCGCAGCCGACGTAATAGAGATATTCCGCGTCGGGCTTGTCGGCGATCGTCGGCACGTCCATGCCCGCCGCCCAGTCGAACCGCTTCTCCGCGCTGATGCCCCACGGGTTCGACTGCGTCTCCATCCCCTTGAACGTCCGCGTGAGCTCGGCGGGAAAGCGCGCCTCCTCCTGCACCAGGTGGCGCCGCATGTCGACGATCTTGTCGACGTACTCGATCATCACGGGACACGACTCCTCGCACGCGCGACAGACGTTGCAGGACCAGAGCACCTCGTCCTGGATGACGGGACCGACGATGTTCTCTCCGACCTCGGCGGGCTCGGCGCCGTTCCCGTCGGTGCGGCGCGGGACGCGCTTGGCGACCACCTCGTCCTGGTGCGCATAGAGATAGTCCCGGAGGTCGAGCAGCAGCTGGCGCGGCGCGAGCGGCTTGCCGGTGGCCGTCGCCGGACACTGCGAGGAGCAGCGGCCGCACTCGGTGCAGCTGAACATGTCGAGGACCTGCTTCCAGTCGAAGTGATCGATGTGCGAGCTGCCGAAGCGCGTGGCGTTCTCGAGGTCCTGCTTGGCGAGCGCGCCGATCGGCTCGAGCTTCCGGAAGAAGACGTTCGGCAGCGACGTGATGATGTGGAAGTGCTTCGAGCGCGGCAGCAGGTTCAGGAAGACGAGCACGACGAGGTTGTGGACCCACCAGGCGACGTTACCAACACCGGCCGCGACGCCGGGGCTCGCCGTCGCGAGCAGCCGTGCGACCCGGCTCGAGATCGGCTCCCATGCGCCCTCGCGCACGACGCCGGCATCGGCCGCGTGGACCACGAGCCGGCTCCCGTCGTAGAGGAGCCCGGTCAGCATGATCGTCGCGATGAAGCCGAGGATGACGTATGCTTCCCAGTGCGAGTGGCCGAGGAGCCGGCGCTCCGCGGGCGCGAAGCCGAAGAGCCGCGCCGGGCGCGTCACGAGCCAGCGCACGAACGCGACGGCGATCCAGAAGAGGACCGTGACCTCCATCAGGTCGCGCAGAACGAGGTAGGGCCCGCCGAGAAGCGACATGCTGAAGCCGGGCAGGTAGAACCGGTCGCTGTAGCCGCGGCCGAACATCGTCATGATCTGGAGCCCGAGGATCGTGAACCCCCAGAAGATGAAGAAGTGCATCCAGCCGGCGCTCGTCTCGCGCACCTCCGCCACGGCGGGACGCACGAACTTCTGCTGGCCGAAGAAGTAGACGGCGACGGCCTGGAGCCGTTCCACGATGCGGTCGAACCGGTTGACGGGCGCGGCGGCGCGCAGCAGGTTGAAGCGCTGCCACAGCTGGCGCACGAAGACGCCGAGCGCGACGACGACGCAGAGGGTGAAAACCACGGCCGGGAGCATGACGCTTCCGCTTAATCTACGCCTGCGGGCCATGCAACCTCGCGCCGCCATAGCGCTCCTCGCGCTCGCCGCGTGCGGCCGCGGCGAGCCCCTGGCCGTGATCCATACCGCCGGGGGCGCGCGCGCCGACGTGGCGCTCGAGGTCGCCACCACGCCCGAGGCACAGGCCCGCGGCCTCATGTACCGGCGCACGCTCGCCGACGGCCGCGGCATGCTGTTCGTCTTCCCGGCCGAAGCGCCGCACGAGTTCTGGATGAAGAACACCTTCATCCCCCTCGACATGATCTTCATCGCCGGCGACGGGCACATCGCCGGTATCCAGGCGAACACCACGCCGCTCTCGACGGCACCCCTCGGCGTCGACGGCCCGTCGCGCTACGTGCTCGAGGTCCCCGGCGGATGGGCGGCGCGGCGGGGCGTGGCGCCCGGCGACCACGTCGAGTTGCGCGGCGTCGCTGTGCCTTGAATTCCCACCGGGCGCATACTAGACCGCTGGCTTCGCGCGATGGGTGTCAAGGAGAATCTCGAGGAGCTCGAACGTCGCAATCGTGACGCGCTCCTCGGCGGCGGCGAGGAGCGGCTGCGCCGCCAGCACGAGGAAGGCAAGCTCTCGGCCCGCGAGCGCGTCGAGCAGCTGCTCGATCCGGGCACCTTCGTCGAGCTCGACCGGTTCAAGACGCACCGCTGCAGCGACTTCGGCATGACCGAGCGCCGGATCCTGGGCGACGGCGTCGTCACCGGACACGGGACCGTCGACGGCCGCCGCGTCTTCGTCTTCTCGCAGGACTTCACCGTCTTCGGCGGCAGCCTCTCCGGCGCATTCGCCGAGAAGGTGTGCAAGGTGATGGACCTCGCGATGCGCACGGGCGCGCCGGTGATCGGCCTCAACGACTCCGGCGGCGCGCGCATTCAGGAGGGTGTGGTCAGCCTTGCGGGCT
>WNGI01003568.1_pt1 | contig 15552 bp, 22 predicted proteins | sample 5400621 | NCBI WGS metagenome assembly WNGI01 (sample SAMN13153374, study PRJNA577476) | soil metagenome | isolation source: 20 cm soil or saprolite under Garry oak tree replicate 1 | place: USA:California | collected 2016-06-15 | reverse complement strand
GAATAAAAGGGGCTCTTCCTCACAATTGGGGATTATGGCATTGCAGAGTTATTTCTTCTCAACAAGAAATGGCTGGTGAAGCGACGACACAAAAAGGTATGTATCTCATAAGCTCATCTTTTCCTCAAACTGAGGACGAATCAGTCAGGCATCAATGAGGAGCAAGTGTTGAGGGGAAGGGGTCGAGGTAATAGAACAAGTGTTCTAGTAATCCTAGAAGAATACATAAATAATCTCAGCGGAACCGACGGGCGACGACTACGCTGTCGCCAATTTTATACCTCTTCCAATTACCCTCCTCAACCCTCTCCCAGAAGCTCCAAAAAGTCCTTTCAGAAGTTGCTGTTCCGCCTGTGGTTGAGACGCAGCGCAGACCAGGCCCCAAAGACATACCCTATGGCATTCCAGAGGATGAATGGCAACGTGTCCTTGCACGAGTTGCGAACCACGAGTCCTATCGCGCAATAGCGAAAGATTACCACGTCTCACGAGAAACCATCCGCCGTCTGGTACAAGCGTCAAAACAGGCTAGCTAATTGGCTTTGGAAACTCTTGATGCAGGGTTTCGATGTCTCTATTCACGTCTGCTAACAACTGGTATGCCTGTTTTGCCCTGTCCATCATGGTCAGAATTTCATCAGACATATCAGTATGCTTCGGGCTTTTCTCAAGCGCACGGTCAAGAAAGGTGTCATTTGACGCGATTGGTGGCTCATGGCCGCATTTGGTGAATCCGCCCGCTTACTCAGTCCCAGAGATGCCGTTGAAGTGAGTGAATATGCCCACGGGATGCGCAACGAGGTGCATATTCGGCTGAAATGTCTCTCCAGGCTCATTGGACGTGTCCATTTTGGAATGAAACCTCAAAATGGACAGACAGCCTGGAGAGCATGGTGCGCAAAACCAAGCGGTTATTGTTTGTCCGGCTGGTAGATCAGAGCAAGGGTCTCGAAACTGAGTCTCTTGCTCTCGACAAGCCGCAGCTTTGTCGGAGGCGTCCCCTCTGGGAAGAACCGCCTTCCCCTTCCCATGATGAAGGGCAGGACTAAGAAGCGATACTCATCGATCAGATCCGTTCCCATCAGCGAGTGGACCAGCGTGGCACTGCCATCGAGAATCATGTCTTTGCCCGGCTGCTGTTTCAGTTTAGCGATTGCTTCCACCACATTGCCTCTGATGATGGTGGTTTCTTTCCAGGGAGCGGCGGGGAGCGTGGTGGAGACCACATATTTTTGCATGCGGTTGAGGAGTGGCCCAGGACCATCGCCGGTCGTCTGCGTGGACCAGCCCGGCCACAGCATTTCATAGGTGGTCCGTCGAAGCCGGGTACACATCGCCTTTCTTGTACTCCTCCACAATGTACTCTAGCCTCCTCGCTTCATCCGCAGCAGCCTCATCGGCAGGAGGCCACCAGTGATCCATCGTGTCCGCGTCAAAGACCCCATCCAGGGTCATCCACGCCTTCACCCAGAGCTTTCTCATAGCAGTTCTCCTTTCCCATTCATTCTTCTCTCTGTTCGCCTGAAATATGGGTATCTCATTGCGCATCCCGTGGGAAAAGAGGCCTCCACGCCGATCCCACCGTAGCACCCCTTCGTTAAGACGGCGGGAGCACATTCCCATAGTCCTTTACCCTGCTGGGCTTTGAGGAGGACCTGGGGAGCAATCTCCTCCCGTGCTCTATTGCCACGAGCAAAGGCGGCACCAGCCGTGGGATCAGGTGCGTTTGCACCCACAGGCCCAAAGGCGTTGCGGGAACCAAGAACCTGGCACTGGCTCCCGCCTGTTTTTGCACACGCGAATCTGGCTCACCGCATCAAAGTACAAGTCGGGGGCCGTGTGCATTTTCTCCAGGAGTCGAGGGACTTCCCAGCCTTCTCCGGCAAACACCTCAGCCAGCAGTTGCTTGTGCTGCGCCAGATCATGGTAATCATAGCGTAGCCGGGTGGGTTGCTTGAAGAGGAAAAACGCGACCAGGACTTGATTGCCTCGTGTACTTCGTAGCACGACTTGTTTCCCAGGGACCCCATACAACTGCGCACAGGCCTCGTCGAGTCCCAGATAGTTGTCGGTGGTGAAGACCCCGAAGTGATAGCCGAAATAGTGCTCAAACTGCGCTTCGTCTCCAAACACCAGGGTGCGCACGATTGAATGCAACCCGTCGGCACCCACCACCAGGTCGAAGCGGCGGGAGCCGCCACGCTCAAAGGTCACGTCGACTCCTGCCTCATCCTGCTTGAGCTCCTGGATGGAGTCCCCGAAGCAGTATTCCACTTCGTCCTTGGTGAGCTCGTAGAGTATTTTTGCGAGATCGCCGCGCATGATCTCCACCACATCCAGGTCGAAGGTCTGGCGCATGGCTTGTCCGTTGATGCTGCCGATGCGCTCATTGCGTTCGTTGACAAACGAGATCTCGCTGAAGGACGTTTTTTCTTGTTGCAGGGGGGGCCAGATCCCCATCAGCCTGGCAACGTGCTTGGCCTCATAGCGCACGTCAACCGGGTACCCGCCTGCTCGCAGTTGTGGCGCACGCTCGATCACGGTCGGGGTAAACCCAGAGCGCTTGAGCCAATACGCCAGGGTCGGCCCAGCAATACTGGCTCCTGAAATGAGAATGGTGGTATTTTTGGTGCTCATCAGGATTCTCTCCTTCCTGTTCAGATACATCCTGCAAACATTATCGCATTGGACGAAGGAGAGCGTATACTAAGCAAGCACTATTTCACCAAAGCAGTGAAAGAAACAGGGAAAATGGAGCCAGGGGAAACAAGATTCTCACATAAAAATTCGTTTCCGGCTCGCGGATTGTGATTTGACAGCGGTTATGTCCTCGCTCGTGACACAGAAGCTGTCCAACGATTGGGATGTCCAGGCCGTTTCTGATCTCTGCCTGAACACAGTCGAGTCCGGGTTTTGTCACAGAAACGCGACGGTGGTGCAACGTTCGACAGATATCCTGTCCACGAGTCCATGCTCGTAGCAATCGACCCCCTTGCTTGAACATGGACGAGAGAACCGAGCTATGGTTCAAACCGGACACGAATTGGTTCCAAACCCGTCAAAATGTGCCATAATGCAGGTATGAAAGAACCTGCACTCTTGTATCTCCTGGTGGGACTTCCAGGGTCTGGCAAGACCACAAAAGCCAAGCAATTAGAAGTGGAAGCCTCGGCCTTGCGGTTGACCCTTGATGAGTGGATGATTCCGTTATTTGGAAGAAACGAGCAGGCAGAACGAGATGCCCTGGAAGGTCGTCTGATCTGGATAGCTTTGCGCGCTCTTCAGCTTCATACCAATGTCATCCTGGATTTCGGATTGTGGAGCAAAGACGAACGGTCCGCTCTGAGATGGTTCGCCAGGCAGCTAGGAGCGAAAAGCCAGGTCATCTACTTGCCCATTGACCCAGAAACGCAGCGAAAGCGCGTCCAAAACCGCTTTGCAGAGACTCCGAACCAGACATGGCCAATGAGCGAAGAGGAACAGACGAAATGGCGTGCGTTCTTTCATGAGCCGGATGAAGCTGAGCTACATGGCACCGTCCTGGAAGACGCCCCTCTAGGATATGCGTCCTGGTCGGCCTGGGCGGCCTCGCGCTGGCCGTCGTTGCCCGATGAATATGCCTGAGCATTTGGAGTGCTCAGATGAGAGCCTGAGTAGAATGTATCGTAGTATCGTAGTCCACACACTTTTTGAATCTTATCTGGCTCTGGCACAATTTAGGCGAAGGATGAGCTTATGAGAAATCTTCTCTCTTTCGCTATCCGCTTCCAGAGCAGATGAAAGTTTTTCAGAATTCTGCTGATGAGGTTTTTGCACAGAAGAGGACGGAGAACGAGTTTAATGGTGAGATTTACACAGAAGATCCGGCAGCATAGCTGCGAATAAGAGAAGCGCTTGCTACTTTCGCTCGATCCGCTGTTCAAATGCTTTCACAAAGCCATCCGCTGCCCCTTCCTGGTAGTCGAAGAAGAGGTATGGCTCGATGAGCTCCAGCTCCATGAGCCGTATGCCTTTGGCGGTTTCGACAAAGTCCAAGCGGGCGTAGAGGACGTCTTGCTTGCATTGAGCATACACCCGCTCGACTCTTGCCTTTTGCTCTGTGCTGAGCGTCACGGCGTGCTCGGTGCCGCCCAAGTCATAGTTCGTCCTAAATTCACCGGTCTTGGGTACTTTGACGACGGCATGACTGAAGTGGTTGTTGAAGAAGACGGCCGACGTTTCGCCTTGAGCAATCTCAGGGAGAAACTCCTGCACGAGCACCTCACTCGACCGCAGCAGCCGGCGGTACTGCGCTTCGGATTCTTCGCTGGTCTCTCCTCTGACCACTTTCATGACCCCTTGGGAAGAAGCGCCATAGCAGGGCTTGATGACAACCTGGTCGCAGGATAGTGAACCGCTCGTTTCCTGCAAGGGTCGAGCGTCACTCCGACTGACGAGTGTCGTTTCCGGCACGGGCAGCCCCATGGACTGCAGGTCCAAGAGGTACCGTTTGTGGGAGTTCCAGCGGACAATCTCAGGCGGATTATGCACCGTGACGCCTAGAGCTCCTAGCTTATCCAGCCAGGAGTAAAACTCCTCGACTTTGCGGTGGTAGCCCCAGCAGCAGCGAATGATGATGTGGCCGAATTGCCCCCAATCGACGGACGGGTCATTCCATACAGCGGGTTCAGCATCGTATCCGGCCTTGCTGAACGCTTCGAGCGGCAGCACCTCGCCTTCAAGAAGGTTCGGATACTCCTGGTTGGTGGCAAGGGCGATGTGCATTGTTCTTCCCTCATGTTGTGCTGGCGATTGGCTCAGGCCCGATCAAGAGCTTGCCGGCACTGTTTGATTTGTCTGTCTCTCTTGCAGCTCAGCTGCAACCATGCACGTAAATATATCCGCCAATTGGCCTATCAGTGTGATTCTGACGAAAATGTCAACGCCAACCCCAATTTGGTTCTCAGTCAGGATGTGGTGGGCAAAACTCATGATTGTTTGCTTGTCCTTCATGATCGGTCTACAGGCCGGACACGGCAGAGCGGGCAGGACGATCTCCCTGCCCTCTTCATCATAGCATAGATAAAACAGATGAGTAAGCGGTTATTAGAAAGCGCACGATGAGGATGTAATGCTGCGTGGAAGGACGATCCTACTCAAACCCCTGTAATGGCTACTTGGGTCATCCGTCCAAAAAATAGGCCCTTCGAGACGGAGAAAGAACTTCATCCTCTGCTTGCAAACACAGGAGGGTTGGGGTACAATCAGACGTCGTCAATAGCATCCTCATGCTCAAATGACGAAACTCTCACGTAATGGAGAAGTTTTTGTTATGGCTCGTGTTGTGACCTCTCTCCGGCGGCTGAAGGATGGCTGCTTACATGCGCTCTCCGCTCGCTTTGCTCGTTGGACGAAACCGCTCAGGCTCTCCTTGTCGCTGCAAACCATGGCAGATCTTGGCCGAAGCAAGTCCGAACTGATCGCGGAAAATGCCCTCTTGCGCCAGCAACTTATTATCCTCAAACGGCGGGTGAAAAGACCACCAGTCACCAGGGCCGATCGTATCCTCCTCGTTCTGCTGGCAAAGCTCGTTCGTACCTGGCAGCAAGCCCTCTTGATCGTGCAACCAGACACACTTCTCAGGTGGCATCGGAAGCTCTTTCGCTTGAATTGGCAACGGAAGTCAAAGGCCGCTTCTCGCAAGCCCAAGATCGCCGAGGAAACGATTGCCTTGATCCGAGAAATGGCGACGAACAACCGACTCTGGGGCGCTGAAAGGATTCGGGGGGAATTGTTGAAACTGGGCCTTCGTGTATGTAAACGTACCGTCCAGAAATACATGCGAGGAGTTCGCAGACACCAGCCACGCGGTCAGAAGTGGTCGACCTTTCTGCGTAACCACGCCGCTCAGGTCTGGGCCTGCGACTTCTTGCAGGTGACTGATCTGTTCTTTCGACCGCTCTTCGCGTTCTTCGTCGTAGAACTCAAGTCTCGCAAGGTGATCCACGTGGGCGTGACTCGATGCCCAACGGATGCCTGGGTGGCCCAACAACTGCGAGAAGCGACGCCTTATGGGCAAGTACCCAAGTATCTGATCTGTGATCACGATAGCAAGTTTGGATCCTGTTTCCGCCGAGTGGCGAAGACCAGTGGCATCAAGCTGCTCAAAACGCCGGTTCAGGCGCCACGAGCCAACGCCATCTGCGAACGCTTATTGAGAAGTGTGCGACAAGAATGCCTCGACCATCTGTTGATCTTTCAGGAGAAGCAGCTCCAACGTGTTCTGAATGAGTATGCGGTGTACTTCAACCGGGCACGACCGCCTCAAGGGATTGGGCAGCAGATACCTGAACCGAGCCGATCAGCTCTTTCCTCTCAGGATGCAGGGAACAAGGTAATTGCTTTTCCGGTCATGGGTGGGCTGCACCACGACTACCACTGGGCAGCCTGAAGTGGGACCACGTGGGCAAGTGTCCAGCTAGTGGACGAGGTCCATCTAGCTGATAGCTCATGGCTGAAGAGGTCTGTGGCAGACCTCATATGGAGCCTTTGCATGCCTTCCCTGATGGTTTGCTGCCTATCCACGCCTGTTTTCTCTGGTCCACGAGTACCATTCCCCTGCCATTTCGATGGCCGAGGGCCACCTAATCACGAGGAAGAGGCGAGCGGTGAAAGCCTAAGAGGCTTCTTTTACGAACGGATGTCCTAAGTACCAATACAGGAATGCGCCCCTCGCACGGTAAACCGGCGCCTACGATTTGGCTGATCTTGATCGATAATATTCATTATCGGCCGTCCGCCCGCTCCCCCAGCTCTTCACGCTATTTCCTGAAGACTCCTTCAAAGCTTCTGCCTCGGGCCATATAGAGAACGGTTCCCCAGAAACAAGTTAGGGTTGCGAAGAGGAGAACTGTAGGATGTCTTTGCCACCGGCACCGGTGATGGTCATGGCATTTGCTGAGACGAGCAGTGTTTCTGCATGCGAGAGGGCTTGCATGTAGAGGTTTTCTTGCACTCCCTCCGGGCCGAGGCAGCCGACCGCGGTCATAGCAAAATCCTGAAAGCGTATCTGTGAGTTTTGTTGCTGGTACGTGGCCTGGTAGCTGTTGCATCCACTGTTGCCAGTGATGGTATGAGATGGCTCGTGAAAGGTCAAGGTGACAGCCACGTTGGGGATCAACTGGTGTGTCTGACCGTTGACTTGTAGGGATGTCAGGGTCCAGAGCACACCGGAGGGCGAAGCAGCAGGGGGCGAGGCAGTCATCCGAATCAAGATTACTCCCAGGGCGATCACAAGGCCGAGAGCGGCAAGACTGCCAATGATGAGCACGTTCCGATGTCTCATAAAAAAGTACCTCATAAAAAGCACCCTTTCCCTTCTTCCTTTAATGGTGCATTCGCTAACTCCACGAGACCGGTAGGGCCCGATTTATCGGCCATCAAAGGGGCAGCGACTAATCTCGGAGCTTCCATCAAAGAAGGAGGGTTTGCGCCCAGGGCCTGTGAATGATTGTTACGGTGAAGCAGCCCCACCAGGGTGACCGCGAGGGTGCGCCCTGGTAGTCTACAGTTTGCGTCTGCGTAACCTGGCGCATAATCCCGCCTCTCCCGATCAATGCTCTCCCGCCGCTAGCCGGTGAACCCCGCCGGGATAGCGTGCATGCCCAGGAGGAGCGACAGCTCGCCGCCGTGGAACAGGTCGTGCTCCATGACATGCCAGACGACCCAAGCGCGCGACAGGTCAACGCGTTGGCCGTCCCAGTCGTCGGGGAAGGTCTGTCGCATCTCGTCGGGACTCCAGCGTGACAGGCAATCCGCCATGAATTGCCAGGTGCGGTCGAGTCCCTCGGCCAACTCGGCAGCGCTCGGGATGAGTGCTCCCAGCTTCAGTGCAGCCTCGTTCCAACCTACGTACACCTGCATGCCCTCGCCGCCATCCTCGCCCAGGAACTCGGCGAACCAGAAGGCCCGGCAGCCGACGATATGCAGGACATTCTCGCCGATAGAGCGCAGATCAGGTGTCGCGCGCAGCGCAAGCTGCTCAGCCGTAAGCGGCGCGATCGCCCTTTTGATCTCGTCCTGGAACGCTTTCCACGAAGTGGAGAACGTCGTCAGCGTGAAATTGTCTTCAGCCATGTATCGAATCTCCTTGTCTGGCTAGTGTATGCCAATGTACATCTTTTCTCACAGCTTAGTGGTGCATTCGGCAAATTTATAGATGAGCATCAAGGGCCGATAAATCGGCGATGGCCACGAGGGAATTGATACACGCTCCGCAAGCTCCGCTGAGGGCCCTACAGAGTCCATAGATTTACCGAATGCTCCACTTTGCACAAAAAGCGGTGAGAAGCCGCTGTCTTACTTTCCCTTTCCGGTACGTTGAGCAAAATTCCCCTGGTGGGATGTCACCAGGTGTAGCCGTAGATGCTTCCTGTACTCTAGCACTGTGAGCATGACAATAAAACAGTCGAACACGGTGAGAGCGATCAGCCCAACCGAGATATGCAAGATGAGGCGATATATCTGGTAGAGAATAAAAATCCCCAAGAACCCGATCATCCAGGGATATGCCCAGAGTTGTTCTTTGAGCAAAGCGGCCACAAGAACAATCTTTACGATCCCATGCACCAGTAAATACGCCGCCGCAAACAGTGTCACCGAAGCAGTCAGCGTATGCGCATAGGCCACGAGGTGCGTGGCGATAAAATCCTTTGGATCTTGAGATAACTCATGCTGAGTTAAGAGCATGATGCTGCTGCTGATCTGCTTCGGCGACACCAGTAACAGAAGCACGCCGCCGACGAGTTCCAGCAAACCATCAAGCCCTTTCAGGATAAGACTGGTGTCAAATATCCGATCAAGGAATGAAAGCCGAGTACCCTTTCTTGTTGTGCTCATGGGTCAATGATATAACAATGGGTCAATCCCAATACGGCCCGATCAACTGCTTGGATTGTCTTCCACCTCAAAAATTCGGTATGCTTACTAATGAAGCGCAAAAAAGGAGACGAGAACTTGCGGTCCATAAACAGGCTCCAGACAGGAGAGAACTATGGCAGTCGAAGCAAACAAGCAAAACGATGAAGCCGAAATCCAAAGGCTACTTGACAATGGGATCAGAGCGCTTCATGACAGGAACATCGAAGGCGTCATGTCTATGTACGCACAAGAGGTCGTGACGTTCGACATCGTGCCCCCGCTGCGCCACATAGGAGCAGATGCACTAAGGAAACTTTGGGAAGAGGTATTCTCCGTCTACCAGGGCCCGATCTACTATGAAATTCACGACCTCAACATCACGGTGGGTGATGACGTTGCATTCATCCACAGCCTCAACCGGATAAACGGAACCTTGAACACAGGGCAGAAGACCGATCTCTGGCTGCGTTGGACCGCCGGCTTTCGTAAGATCAACGGCAAGTGGCTGATTGTGCTCAATCACAACTCGGTGCCTGCCGACCTGGCGCATGGTAAAGCGGTGCTGGACCTCAAGCCATAGCGCTAGAGGCAAGGTTCCTTTCTCTCACCATTGACATGTGTCACAAATACGAACACTGTTTCGTCTCGTGTATGAATTGAGAGTGGAGCAAAAGGAAAGAGTTCCCAGATCAAGGAAAGGATAAGGAAATGAAAGTACTGATTGCGGGCGCAACGGGCGCTCTGGGTGTGCCCCTGGTGCGCGCCCTTATCGCAAGCGGGCACCAGGTGCTTGGAATCACACGAACACCGGGGAAATCCAGCTTGCTGACCACCCTGGGCGCCCAGCCTATTGTCGCCGATGTGATGGACCGCGAGAATCTCCTGAGAGCCGTTTCTGGGCAGCGGGCTGATGCGGTTGTGCATGCGCTGACTGCTCTGCCGAAGAACGGCCCGATGCGCCACCGCGATATGTACCAGACTGACGCGCTGCGCGATGTGGGAACCACGCACCTGCTGGCCGCAGCACGTGAAGTGGGCGCCCGTAAGATTGTGGTCGAATCCCACGCCATTGGGTATGGCTTTGGCAACTGGGGCGATATGCTCCTCACGGAGGAACAGCCCTTCGCCCCGCTCGGACGCGGAAGTGCGCTGGAACAGCACCTGGCGGGCTTGCGCTCGATGGAGCAACAGATCTTCGAGGCGACGAGCGCCGGCTGGATTGAGGGCGTTTCGCTCCGCTACGGATCGTTTTACGGACCAGAGTCGACTGCTCCGCTCATTGGTCTGTTGCGCCGCCGCAGTTTGCCACTGCCGTCAGGAGGACAGACGTTCATGTCCTGGATTTACATTGAGGATGCCGCTGCTGCCATAGTAGCGGCGCTCGAACACGGGAGAGCAGGGCAGGCCTATAACATCGTGGACAACGAGCCGGTGCGCTGGCATGACTTCATGACCGAGCTTGCCCGGGCAGGTGGTGCTCCGGCCCCCTGGTCTATTCCGGGTTGGGTGCTCCGGCCGGTAGCTCCCTTTGCTGAGATCGTCATGGCAGAGACCTCAATACGTGTTTCCAACACCAGGGCCAGGTCCGAACTGGACTGGGTACCGGGTGTGCCAACCTATCGAGAAGGAATCCAGAGGATTGTCCAGACGTTAGACGGCGTCGCGCCGGGGAAGGCCGACCGCGTTGAGGCGCGGACGGCATTGTAGAGAAGAGGTGTGGTCAAAGGTGGCCACACCTCTTCTCTTTTCTGGAGGGAGCAAAACAGGCGAGGGTTTGATATTGCTCACAGAAAACGTTGCATGCGAATTCAACGCCGCCATAGAATATGATAAAGAACAGGGAAGATGTGCCAGGGATAAAGCATCACGTGAAGAATCCAGAAAATACAACGCAGATCTTCAACCAGTACCGGGCGCTGCTCTTTTCTATTGCCTATCGTATGCTGTGCAACGCCACGGATGCCGAGGATATTGTGCAGGAGGCCTTTGTGCGCTGGCTGCAGGCCAGTGATGGAGAGATCCAATCGCCCAAAGCCTTCCTTTCGACGGTAGTCACGCGCCTGTGTATCGACCAGTTGCGTTCGGCGAGGGCGCGGCGCGAACTCTACGTTGGCCCCTGGCTGCCCGAGCCTATCCCAACGGACCAGCGGCAAGATCTGACCGAGACGGCCATTCTGGGCGAGTCGCTCTCCTTCGCCTTTCTGGTGATGCTGGAAAGCCTCGGGCCGCTTGAGCGCGCCGTCTTCTTGCTGCGCGAAGTCTTCGATTACGACTATGCCGAGATCGCGGCCATCGTGGGCAAAAGCGAGGCGTACTGCCGGCAGGTGCTGCATCGCGCACACCAGCACCTTGAGCAGCGCCGCCCGCGTTTCGAGGTCTCTCGCCAGCAGCAGGAACGCATTACCTCCCAGTTCCTGGATGTCAGCCTCGGTGGTGATATGCAAGGCCTGTTGAACCTGCTGGCAGATGATGTCGTTTTTGTCGCGGACAGCGGTGGCAAGGCCTGGGGCGGCCCCAAACCCGTTCATGGAGCCGATAACGTGGCTCGCGGTGTGCTTGGTGGTCGCCGCTTCCTGCCGCCTGGCATACAGGGCGGCATCGAAGAGGTCAACGGGCAGCCAGCCATCGTGGGATACGACGATGGCCGCCCTGTCATTGTCTTGCTCCTGGATATTGAAGGAGAGCGCATTCGCAACATCTACCAGGTTACGAACCCCGACAAGCTGCACGGCATCAGGACTGGCAACTGAACTACCTCGTTCCGGCAAACGCCACCATGATATAATGCTGTAGCAACCATAAGAGAAAGAGATTCATATGGAAGACAAGTCGGCTGCTCAGCAGATAGATGCCATACTCAAAAAGTATGATGATTGGCGGGGTGAGATGTTGACACGGCTGCGCGCTTTGATCAAGCAAGCTGACCCTGCCTTCGTTGAAGAAGTGAAGTGGAAAAAACCCTCAAGGCGGCAGGCGAGTCCCCGTGTGGTCTCATGATGGAATACTCTGCTTTTGCGATACGCTCAAGAACGCCGTCAGGTTGACCTTCCCCAAGGGTGCTCAGATGAAAGATCCGCACAAGCTCTTGAACACACGCCTGGATAGCAAGACGGTTCGTGCTATCGACTTTCACGAAGGTGATACCATCAATGAAGCTACGTTAAAAGCACTCATTCTGGAAGCTGTGGGGCTGAACAAGTCACAAGCAAAGTAGCCCTCATTCTATGAAAGCCCTCATTTATCATGACTTTTTAGCTTGTTTGTTGAGCACATACTGTACCGAAGGGCTGACTGCCTTATCCGTGCGGTGAATACAGCCATACCAACAGCAAGGTCGGCGCATGCCCTCTTTGAGTTCCGTGCACACCCGTTCAACGTGCTGCCTTCTGGTTTCTGGTTTTTTCACGGAGATCGCCCAGCAGATCCATTCATTGCGCGCCAGAGGCGTCAGATCCTCCCATGAGGCTCTCGCCTCCGCGTCAGCAGCGAGGGTGTTCCGTAAGTCCTCTGGCAAGTCGTGGACCACACCACCGGAGATGTCATTGTTGGTCATAGTCATACGTCTATCCTACTACACAATAGCCCTCTCTCGCAAGGATTGCAGGAGCGAGCGCGCGTCTTCCATTGGTTGAGGCAGAACGCGGCCAATGCCTGTCTCGTGGCGACGCGAGCAGTTAGAACTGGTAGCGGGTTTGGCTGAGGCCTATGGCGAATGCGAAGACCCTGGTGGGTTTGACGGAGAACACGAGGTTCGCATCGGTGAGCACTCGTTGTTCGTCTTCATCGTAGAGGTAAAAATACCCGTTGCGTACCTGGTAGGGCCAGCTGCCATTCCACTTGGTCGCCCACACCGCGGCTACGCGTTCGAGCGCGTCCTGGTCGGTGATCCGCACGGCGTCGCCCTCAACCACCACGGTGAGTCCTTCTGTCTGGTTGCAGCCGGTCGTCAGAATGACGTGCGGGTTTCCACGCAGGTTGACAGTCTTCTGCGCGGTGTCGGTAGCGGTAAAGTGGATGGCCCCGTCGTGCCACACGGGAACGCACGGCGTGACGTGAGGGCGACCGTCGGCCCGTACTGTTGAGAGCCAGAACAGCTCGGCTGTTTCCAGCACCCGACGCGTCTCCTCCCATGGCGTGACCCCTCCGCGTGGGACGCCGTGTCGGGTGTCGAGTGTGGTGATGGGTTCGTTCATCTAAGAACTCCTTTCAATCGTTCCGTTTTTTCCCCGTTCGCGCGTGATGCGCGGTCGAAGCACGTGTGGGTCTGGGAATGCTCCTGGCGACCTCAGGGATGTCTGCGCGCCTCACACCGTGCTGGTTGGAATCGCGCCGGCACGCTCGTAATTCACGAGAATGACGCCAGTTGAGGAGACGGTGCTCTCCGTCACCTTGAACGCCGCTGGGATGGTGCCCTCGGCAAACAACCGTTTTCCACTGCCCAACGTCAGCGGATAGATCTTGAGCCAGAACGCATCGACCACATCATGCTTCATGAGCGTCTGAACGAGATTGGCACTTCCGTACACGTGCAAATCCGGCCCTTGCGTTTGCTTGAGGTTGTTGATTTTTTCCACAATGTCTCCGCCTAAAAACACGGAGGGCTGCCATGCGTGAGAAGTGATGGTATTGGAGGCGACGTACTTGGTGGCTGGATTGACGCCCGGCCAGATGTCCGCATGGTGCGGCCAGTACGATGCCCAAATGTCAAAGGTTGTGCGCCCTAACAACAGATCAAATGGCATGTTCATCTGCCTCTTCATGACTGTTCCAAGCACATCGTCGGAATACGGAGCTTGCCACCCGCCATACGCGAAGCCACCACTGGTATCTTCCTCTGGTCCGCCGCCGGCTTGTATGACCCCATCAAGGGTGATGAATTCAAGGACAATAACTTTTCTCATGACCGAGTTCCTCCAACATCTGGCGACCTGTGGTGCTGATCAGGTGTGTTCATAGGTGTTTCCTTTCTTTTCTCTCCCTCTTGCATTCGGCATGACTGAGGGAGAGCGTAGATTTTCTTGCAATGTGCACGTGTATCTATTCTACGAGCCGAGAAAGAAAACGGCTATTCGGATTTTGCTTTAATCCTTGGCCTGGTTCTCGCCTGGGCAAAAGCCGATTTCCTCCTTTTCACCTCAAAAATCGTCGAACATTCTCGCCATTTACCACTCACCAAATGTGAGACAGAGCCAGAATCGGTTCATTCCCGCTTTTGGTGAATACACCCGCTTGCTTTCATAGAGTTGGGAGAGCAGGAAGACCAACACATGAATCGCCTCATACACGCGTGTCCGCTCCTCAAATGTGAGCAGAGACTCGATGGTGCTTTTGATATCAATGACACGCACGCCATACTTTTTTCTGAAATAATCGCCACCCGTGGGGACATAGCGTTTGATCCACAGGACGCCTAGCCGCTCATACAACTGAGGGCTTTCGAAACGCTTCGGGGCAAACCAGACATCCCAGGCGCGACGCTGGAACCACCTCAGCCGAGGCTCGCCTAACACATCAGCGTTCATGGTCGTTCCAGGGAGTCGATGGGCGTGAAGACGGCGCAGGCCAACTGGTCGCTGCGGCGCAACAGCCAGTTGGAGAGAGCCAGGAACTCGCATCCGGCGTCACCTCGAAGCGCGGCGAGCAGGAGGGAACTACCAACGAAGATCAGCGTGGCGTCGCTGGTGAACCACAGCGGCGGCACAAACCACCCGGTGAAGTAGAGAGCAACAGGCAGCGCGATACTGAGCACGAAGCTCAGAACGCTGGTGTCGGAGAAGCGCGCCGGGTTGCGGTGAATCCGCCAGTAGTGCCAGGCCAGAACGAGAGCGGGGAAGCCGATGAGGCCAAGTGCCCAGGTAGCAGGCGATAGATGCCCCGACGACAGTTGGCCGTACACGATGAGACCGACGAGGAGGAGCCCCACGACTAGACGCGCCGTTGTGCCGATGGGTCCGATCTCGCGGTGAGGGCGAGTCGCCTGGGCGTCGGCCTCGCTCACTGCTTTGTGTTGAAACATAGTGTATCTCCATTCGAGGGTGCTGAGTGCCACAATCCGACAGGGCGCTCCATGCGCATTCAGCTGGGGGCCTGCATCTCTTCGAGCCAGGTGGCGATCCATTGATATTCATCGCGGACGCGCCGGATATGAAACGCAAGGACACGTTGTGCAGAGGACATCGAGAGGCCCGAAGCGTCCGGACAGTCCTGCGTGTCTGCCAGGTGCTGCAGCTTCTGCAGGTACTTCAGGCATGCCTCCAGGTAGGCCAGACGCCTGGTGAGGATCGCCTCTCGCTCGTGCGCCTCCAGCAAGTCAAAGAAGGAGACGCGGGTGAAAAACTCGGCGTCGGCTCCCGCCTGCTCAGGCTCAAAATCGCGCAGTTGCGCGTGTAACAACTCGATCCCACGATCAGTCAACTGATAGAGATGGCGATTGGGCTTCCCTTCCTGGGGGATGACCTGCCGGGTCACAGCGCCCATCTCTTCAAAGCGTTTGAGCGTGAGGTAGAGCGTCTTGTTGTTGAGAGGGACCATGCCGCCAAGCGCCCGCTCGACATCCTTTTTGATCTCATAGCCATGCCGCGGGCCCTGGTGCAGCATGGCGAGAATGACGATTTCGCTATACATATGCTCTCATCCTCTATGATACTGTTACTT
>WNGI01007849.1_pt1 | contig 15553 bp, 15 predicted proteins | sample 5400621 | NCBI WGS metagenome assembly WNGI01 (sample SAMN13153374, study PRJNA577476) | soil metagenome | isolation source: 20 cm soil or saprolite under Garry oak tree replicate 1 | place: USA:California | collected 2016-06-15 | reverse complement strand
CTGATCCCGCAGAGGCCGCTGAAGGACCTCGGCGAGGATGAGCTGCGGCTCTCGCGTGAGGATTTCGCTCAGTTCATGTCCGAGTTCGCCTGAAAACAGCGGACGCGCCGCTGGGGCGCCTTCGGCGCCACCTCCCCATGAATGGGGAGGAGTTGCTGACCGAGATCGCCAAGGGCACCAGGCTCGTTGCCCGGCGCGACCCCGCGATGGCAAAGCTCATCAAGCGCGCCGGCCCGATGGAGCTGCGCGACCCGCTGGACGACAGCTTCGCCGCCCTGATCCGGTCGATCATGTACCAGCAGCTCGCGGGCGCCGCGGCGACGGCGATCCACGGCCGGTTCCTCAAGCTGTTTGCGGAAGCGCTCTCCCCCGCCGCCGTGCTGGCCCTGCCTGCCGGCGTGATGCGGGCCGCCGGCGTGAGCGGCCCCAAGGAGGCCGCCATCACCGACCTCGCGCGCAAGGTGGCCGGCGGCGACGTGCCGCTCGGCGACGTGGACTCGCTGACCGACGACGAGCTGGTCGCGCGCCTGGTCCAGGTGCGCGGAATCGGTCGCTGGACCGCGGAGATGTTCCTCATGTTTCAGCTGCGACGGCTCGACGTGTGGCCGGTGGACGATTACGGCGTGCGCAAGGGCTGGACGCTCACGCACCGCAAGCGCGAGATGATCACGCCTCGCGCGCTCCAGGCGGAGGGCGAGAAGTTCCGGCCCTATCGCTCAGTCGCCGCGTGGTACTGCTGGCGCGCCGTCGAGAACATCGTTCTGCCCACCTAGCGAGCGTATTTATGGCGCAGTTTCTCGATCGCCGGGTCCGTCATCGGCGGCCAGCCGTAGGCGTCGAGGAAGGCGCGCGCGAAGCCTTTGCCCGCCGACACGGCCGCCTCGCGGACCGCCGCCGGCAGAGGAACCGATGACGATTTCACCAGACCTCCCTCTGTAGCATGTGCGCGGGGGTGATGTGGTGATTACTCTGCCTGATTCTCCCGGCGCCTTGAAAGAGGCGACGTGGGAAGAGCTCGCTCCGTATTACGAAGAGCTGGCCACGCGGCCACTGAACAAGAGCAACGTCGAAGCGTGGCTGCGCGATTGGTCCGACTTCGAATCGATGCTCGCCGAAGCGGCCGCCCTCGCCCACTTCGCCTACGCCTGCAATACCGCGGACGCGGAGAGCGAGCGCGCCCAGCTGAGGTTTGGAAGCGAGATCGACCCCAGGGCCGACGAGCAGCGGATCAGGCTGCAGCGCCGCCTGGTCGGGCTCGGCTACTCCAGGCCTGACCTCGAGACGACGATCCGGCGATTCCGCAACCAGATGGAGCTGTTCAGCGAAGCCAACGTGCCGCTGTTCACCGAGCTGGCCAAGCAGTCGACCGGCTGGGCCAAGGTCGTGGGTGGGATGACCGTCGACTGGGACGGCAAGGAAAGGACGCCGGCGCAGATGTGGCCGTATCTCGAAGCCAACGACCGAGCTGTGCGCGAGCGCGCGTTTCGGAAGCAGTTCGAGCCGTACATCGAAAAACGTGACACCCTGGCGGATTTCTTCGATCGCATGTACGACCTCCGGCAAAAGATCGCGAAGAACTCGGGATTCGCCAATTTCCGCGACTACGCTCACCGGGAGAAGAATCGTTTCGACTACACGCCTGACGACTGCTTTCGCTTTCACGAGGCTGTGGAGCGGGTGGTGCAGCCGGCGGCGAAGCGGCTCCTGGAGCGGCGCCGGGCACACCTCAAGGTGGATCGGCTCAGGCCGTGGGATCTGTGGGTCGACCCCAAGGCTCGCCCGGTTCTCCACCCCTATCGCGAAGTCGGCGATTTCATCGACAAGGCAAAGGACATCTTCGCCAACGTCGAGCCGGACTTCAGGGGGTATTTCGAGCGCATGGCCGGCGCGGGGCTGCTCGACCTCGACAATCGCAAGGGCAAGGCCCCGGGCGGCTACTGCGACTCGCTGCCGTATCGCAAGCTGCCGTTGATCTTCATGAACGCGGTCAACATCGACGAGGACGTGCGCACCCTGCTGCACGAGGCGGGCCACTCGTTCCACGTCTTCGAAGCAGCGAACCTGCCATATCTCTTTCAGCGCCACCCGGGCGCCGAGATGGCCGAAGTCGCGTCGATGTCGATGGAGCTGCTGTCCGCGCCGTATATCGACAGGGACCACGGCGGCTATTACGACGAAGCGGACGCGCAACGAGCGCGGCGCAGCTTGCTGGAGCGCACCGTGCTGTTCTTCACGCACTGCGCGTCGGTCGACGCATTCCAGCAGTGGATGTACACAACGCCCGAAGGTCGCGACCGCGACGCGCGCGACCGCAAGTGGCTGGAGCTGCGCCGGCGGTTCGAGGGCGATACGGTCGATTGGAGCGGGCTCGACGCGGAGCGCATCGCGCGCTGGTACTTCCAGCCTCACTTCTTCGACCACCCGTTCTATTACATCGAGTACGGGATCGCGCAGCTGGGCGCGCTGCAGGTCTGGCGGAACAGCCTGACCGACCAGCGCGGGGCGATCCGCAAGTATCGCGAGGCGCTCGCCCTGGGCGCGACGCGACCGCTTCCCGAGCTCTACGGGGCCGCGGGCGCGCGCCTGATCTTCGACAGCGACGGGATGCGCGAGCTGATCGACCTGGTCGAGGAGGAGCTCGCCTTACTGGACGCTTAGGGGCGAGCTACGCCCCTCTTTCGAGGGGAGTGCGGGGTTACGCCCCTCTCCCCGACCCTCTCCCCAAGGGGGAGAGGGAGCGAACCCCTCTGCACAGGGAGTGCAGGGTTACGCCCCTCTCCCCGGCCCTCTCCCCGAAGGGAGAGGGAGCGAGCCCCTCTTCACAGGGAGTGCGGGGTTACGCCCCTCTCCCCGGCCCTCTCCCCAAAGGGGAGAGGGAGCGATTGCCTACCTGTCTCGGATGTTGCGGAGGGGTTTCTTGGGGCCGAAGCGCGGCGCCCCGATGCCCGCGGCGATGATCAAGCGGATCACGCGAGCCCGGTGGCCGCGATACGGCTCGAGGAGCTCGAGCATCCGCTCATCCGTCGAGCGTGGCGTTCCTTCGAGGGCGAAGCCGATCGCGTGCGGGAGGTGGTAGTCACCGACCGGAACGGCGTCCGCGTCGCCCAGCGCGACCATCGCCACCTTCGCGGCCGTCCACACGCCGATTCCGGGAAACGCGCGCAGCCTTCGATACGCGCTGGGCATGTCCATCTGCGTGGTCTGCTCGATCCGTTTGGCGCTCCTGGCCGCGCGGATGATCACATCCGCCCGGCGGCGCTCGACCCCAAAGCGATGAAAGCTCCAGTACGGCGTGCGCGCCAGCACCTCAGGTGACGGAGGCACCCTCAGCGGGTGCGGGCCTGGCGCCTTTTCACCGAGGGCGTTGACTAGGTGGCGATACGACTCACGCGCCTCCTCGGTCGTCACCTGCTGGCCGAGCACGGTCGGCACCAGGACTTCGAAGACCGCGAGGGTGCGTGGCATGCGGACACCTCGGATCTCGCGGTGCAGCCGTGCGACGAGCGGGTGTGCGGGCGCGAATCCGCTGTCGTCGTCGCCCTCTCCGCATGAGGCCGGCGCATTGGCGACCGCCCACTCCGCACCCGGACCCCACGCCCGAACGTCGACCGACCCGTTGGCCCGTTCCAGCCTGACCGTCGCGGGGCCGGCCGGAGTTCTGGTGGCGCGCCAGATCGCACCTCCCTCATAGCGCAGCCACGGGCCGTTGCTGAGCGGCGCGAGGGTCAGGTGGAGGTCGAGCGCGCTCCGCGGCTCAAAGCGCACCTGGGCATCCGGGACCACGACCGCAGATTACTTGCTGACCGGCACCGTGAATGTGAACGTGCTGCCGCGGCCGAGGGTAGACGAGACCGTGAGGTCGCCATCATGCATGCGAGCGATCTCTCTCGAGAGCCACAAGCCGAGACCGGTGCCCTGCACGTGCGAGGAGCTTTCGATGCGTGCGAATCGCGAGAACAGCTGCTCCTGGTCATGCTCGGAGATGCCTACTCCGCGGTCGGTGACAGTTACCGATGCTTTGCTGTCGATCTGCCGGACGTCGACCGAGATGTCCGTGCCGGCCGGCGAATATTTGGCGGCGTTGCTCAAGAGGTTGCGGACCACGATCTGGAACCGGTCCGGATCGACCTGGGCCTCGATGGCTTCAACCGGCACGTCGACCTTCAGCTCGTGGTCGCTGAGCAGCATGCGGATCCCATCGATCGCCGAATCGGTGAGCTCGACGATGTCTGCGTGCTGACGTTTCAGGGCCAGCCGCCCCTCCTCCAACCGCGACGCCTCGATCATCTGCTCCACCATCCAGTTGACCTCGTCGGACTTGGAGATCAACAGCGGGAGCACGGACCGGGCCTTGGGCGACATGTCGCCGAGCGCGCCTGCTTCGAGCATCGTCAGATAGCCCTTGATCACCGTCATCGGCCCGCGCAGCTCGTGGGAGGCGACGTTCAAGAAGTCGGTCTTGGCCCGCTCCAGCGCGGCGATCCTCGAGCTGAGGGTTACGCGGTCGAGCCCTGCGGTGATGCTCGCGGCGTACTGATGCAGCCGGGTCAGCTCGTCGTCGCCGAACAGCGGACTCAGCCGCCCCGAGAAAATGACCATCGCACCGCGTCCCTGCCGCAAGGCGAGCGGGACGACGAGGCTGGAGCCCATGCGCCATGGCGTGTGGGAATCGCCCGTACCGTCGACAGCCAGGTACGAGGACCTGGCATTCAAGGCGGCCGCATCTTCGGAGCCGATGCCGCGCGCAGCCAGCACCGAGCCATCTGAGTCGATCACGAAGGCGGACGCCCCGCCCACGAGGCGCTCGGCCCATACCAATGCGCGGTCGGCGAGCGTGGCGCGGTCCGGGCTGTACAGCAGCAGGTCATGGAGCGCGAGACGGAACTGGTCTTCTTCGGGCTGCCTCCAGGTGCGGCGCACCCAGGCTGGTGGAAAGAAGGCGACGTAGAGAACCGGCACGATGGCGAGGGCAAAAAGTTCGATGACCACAGAGAATGCGTCGGTCATGGTTCCGGCAAGGGTGCCGACGAGGACGATCAGCAGAAGACCGGCGTAACCGGCGGAGATCGCGCGAAGGCGAGCCTTCTCAACCTCGGGCCGGCCGCGTGACGCGACCAAGAAGGTGACGATCGGCTCGAGGATGCAGAAGGCCCACACGCCCACGGTGGCGACCAGGGCGAGCGATTGCAGCGGGGTGTGCGGGCTTTCGGGATTCGCCGGAAGCTGGGCGGCGATGTCGACAAGCCCGACAACGACGATCAGCAGGGCGAGCAGGCGAGTCTTGGCGACGCCGAACGGGACGAACGAATCGCGGAACATCAACAGGCCGTAGCCGGAAACGAGGAACGCGGCGGCCGCGACGTCGGTGAGCAGCTGAGTGTTCGCCCCACCCCCGCCGAGGGTGGGCGCCAGCAGCATGACTATCGCGAGCGAGCCGATCGCGATCGCGAGGTTCCCATGGCGGCGATCCGGCTGTTGGATCCACGCAGCCACCGTCCTTATGGCAAGGGCGGCGAACGCGATTTCGATGGCAAGCTGAAGGACTAGGAGGACTTCTGCCACTGCGGCAGAATAGCCTACCTGACGATTTTTCAAGGACGCTGAGAACGTTTCTTAAGCTAGGTTGGCGACAAAATGACAGCGGCCCCCCGGGAAAACTAAAGGAGGGCGGGCGCCACCAGAATCCCGTTCGGGTCGGTCATGGCGGCGTCCAGCCGCCTGATCTCGAAGCTGCCCAGCCCCGCCACGTCCGGAGCCACCCGCGCCTCATCACCCCGCCCGCCTCCGCCGTCAGCGCCATGCCAAGCGCTTCGTAGAAGGCCTGGCTGACGTCGAGGTCGCTCACGTTCAGGTGCATGTGTCCGAGCACCGTGCCCGCCGAGAACTTCGGCTGGGGCGCGGCGGCGACGCCAAGGAGGTGCTCGAATTCGAGATGCTCGATACCGATGTTCAACCGGCCGTTGGGGTACTGCCACTCACTTCGCGGACGGTCGGCATAGACCTCGATCCCGTTGCCCTCCGGATCGTCGAAGTAGAGGGCCTGGCTGACGAGGTGGTCCGAGGTGCCGGTCAGCGGAAGCTTCTCCTCGAGGGCGCGGCGCAGAAAGCCGCCCAGCTCTTCCTCGGACGGAAGCAGGATCGCGAAGTGGTAGAGGCCGGCCGTATGCCTGGGCCGCGGCCGGCCGCCGGCTAGCGCGGTCAGGCGCAGCAGCGGCGAACCGCCGGATCCGAGGACTGTGTGATTCGCGTCGCCAGAGATGGGCGTCAGGCCGAACCATTCATAGAACTCCACCTCGTGTCGCAGGTCGAGCACCTTCAGCTCTAGGGCGCCAAGAGGCCAGTCAGGAGTCAATTCAGTACCAGTAGTTCGGACCCTCTGACCGCGACGCCCCAGGTGGCTCGACCGCGATGCCTTTTGGCCCGGCCAGCGTCCGGACGGCAGTTTCCACGCGTGCGATGTAGGAGTCGTAGTCATCGTCCGCGCCCGCGACCACCGGCGCACCAAACGTGATCGTCACGTGGCCTCGCTTTGGCACGCGCCGGAATCGCGGCATCACCTCGTACATGCCGTCGACGTAGGCAGGCACGATCGGGACGCCTACGTCCATCGCGAGAACGGCCGCGCCCTTACGGAACTCTCCGATCGCGCCCGTCGCGGTCAGGCGCCCTTCCGGAAAGATGATCACCGACCAGTTCTGGCGCAGCAGGTCTTTCAGGTATTCGAGGTGAGCTCGCGCCCCTCCCCCGCGGGGAATCGGAAAGGCGTCGACCGTGACCTGGGCCAGGCGAGCCTCCCACTTTCTCTTGAAGATCGAGTCCGCGGCGGCGACCACGACCGAGCGATGACGATAGCGAGGCGGCAGCGCCTCCGCCATGACGACCGCGTCGAGCGCGCTGACGTGATTGGCCACGAACACCGCAGGCCCGTCAAGGCTTCGCAGCAGCTCGCGGTCGCGCACGGTCAACCGGCAGAAGCTGGAGAGGGCGGGAAACAAAAGACTGGATTGAAGTGCGGCGCGCATCCTGCGCATGCCCTTGGTGCGCGACCATTCCGCCGGATCGACCGCGTGGGTTTCCACCGGCGATGAGTGTATGCGCCAGAGTTTGCCTTGACTAGCGCGCTGTCAGCAGCGCTGCGAGTCGCCGCCGAGGATGTCCACGACGTCCATCCGGATCACGGTCACCGATGCCGGGTTGTAGGTGGATCCGTCGCTTTCGAAGGTGATCGACAGGTGCCCGTCGCGATCGTCGTCGGCCAGCTGTCGCGCGAGCTTGGCGGACGCGTACTGAAGCGTGCGGCAGCCCTCGTGCGTATGGTCATAGATCTTGCGCGCGTCGTCCGGGACATCGGTGAGCGCAAGTCGTAGGGCCGAGCCGGCGGGCGTCTGGTTGAGCGGGTGGATCCGCTCCTCGATCACAAAGCCGCCGGCGCTGCACCTGACCTCGACGCGCCCTAGCGCCGCGCCGAGCTTGTAGTCCGATCCGTTCTGGGGGTCGCGGGCATGCATCGCCTGCCACGTGCCGATGAAGGCGCCGAAGTTGGTGAGACCGGCTTGCGCGGGCAGCCCTTCAGGGCAGACAAGGGCGGTTGGAGTCGGCGGCGCGGCAGCTGCGGGCGACTTCGGGGCGAGGCCCGGAAGACTACAGGCCCCGATCAAAACGAGGCAGCTCGTGAAAACCAACAGGGCGAGTGGCCTCACGCAGCGAGGCCAACTACAAAAGCCAAAGCGCGATCCACCTAGCGACCGCCAGTCCTCAACGCCGGTTCGCCGCGCTGCGAGGGCTTTACCGCCTCGGCGTGCGTGACGCCGACCAGCAGCGACCACGCCCCCAGCAGGGCGATCAGCAACATGCCGATGGATTCGACCGCCGGCCAGATCAGCCCGCCGCCGGCATCCGCCCAGATGCTGATGCCGCCGACGACTCCCATGAGGATGAACACGTAAGAAAGGCCGACGCGCAGGGGAAAGGCGATCGAGCCGCGCAGAAACGTGGGCAACACCCGCCGGATGTGCCAGGCGTTGACCACCGCCGCTGTGAGGTTGGGAACGATGAGCCCAACCGCGAGCCATTTCGCGCCCAGGCTCGGCATCAGGACGACGAGGGACACGAAGATCACGACGGTGAGGCCGAAGAAATTGCCGCGTGCGCGGAACCTGTGCTCGGGGTGGCCGAGGATCCGGTCGAGGTGGATGGACAGCGCCACGAACAGAAGTCCCGTGAGGGCCGCCGCTGCCGTGCCGGAAGTCAGGAAGAAGTCGTGCCACGCTCCCGGGTCGTAGGCGTTCACCGGGCGGGGCCGTTCTTCCTGCGCTCGAGGACTCCGCGGATGAAGGCCGCCTGCGCGGCCTGCTCGAAGTCGTGCCCGACCACGCTGATCAGCCGCACGCCCAGGCTGACGGGCGGATCCCAATCCTCATCGACGATGCGTTCGAGGTCGGCGGCGGTGAGCATCCTGACGAACTCGACCGTCATTTCGTGCACGGAATCGAAGTATCCGAGCAGCAGCTCGGCGTCCCCGGTGACGGCCGCGACCTCCCTGGCGGAGTGTCCATAGCCGGTATCGGCGATGTCAAAGGGCAGGCGCCAGCGTTTCGCCCAGCCGCCGGCAGTCCAGACCTGCGGACGGCCCGCGAGCTCGGCGACGTGATCGTCCTCGATCCGGCTCAGGTGCCATACCAGCCACGCGACCGAGTTCGCCTGGCTGTCCATGCGAGCGGTCAGCTGGTCGGGAGTCAGCCCGTCGACCACGTCGTGCACCATCGCGGGAATGCGCCCGAATGCATCAAGAAGCAGCTCGCGGCCCGTCACTTTGATCCTTAGTTGCGGATAGCCAACAAAGGCTTCAAGCGAAAGGCCAACACGGCCACGCTGAGCGCGAGAAATCCCCACACGACGAGAACCGCGCCTCCAACTCTTAGCTCGGCTGTCACTTGCGGTGAGGGCATAAGCAAGATCAGGCCCGCGACAACCGTGATCGTCCCTGAGATCGCGAAATGCCACCTCCACCGAATTGCAAGTGCACCCATGCCCTTCGCCCTTATCGCTCCTTGTCGATGCTCGAGTACGAGCGCATATAGATATCCGCCTGGCATGAACCAGAACAAGACGATCAGAGCAATTGCAGCGGCCGGTAGGGTCAGTGCTCGGGGCAGTCCAACGGTGCCGCCGGCAAGGCCGACTGTCAACAGAAGTGCCCAGACGGCTAACACAGCCACAACAACGCGCTGTTGCCTGGATAGTCTCCTCAATTCACTCCGTGCGGCAGTCTACGTCGTGCCCTCACGAGCGGCACCCGCGAGCTCTCACCGCGCATCAAAACGGTGGGTGCTGGACGACCAGACCGAAGACGCGCCGGGGACGGTCCCCGACCGCAACGCCGCACCGCCGCTCGGCGGGACTAGCAATTCGCAAGTTCGCGGGCTTGCCATCGCAGGTACCACGCCAGCGGAATCATCAGCAGCATCAGAGCAAGCGGCAGAATCGGTGCCCACGTCACCACGTTGCCTGTCAGCACGAATCCGAAGAGCATGATGGTTGTCCCAAGCATTGCGACCCCAGCCCATGCGACCAACCAAAACACAAACGTCAACACCGCGCTCCGCGCCGCACGCATCAATTGTCGGTCCCGCATTAAGGGCAGGGATCGAAAGAACACGACATTCGCGCCGACAACACCGGCCGTCATGATCAGAAATCCGGTCGTTGCCACAGCGATACCCACGGAAGCGTGCACGCGATTAACCCCAAGACAACAAGCTCGCCGATGCCCTCCTAGTGATGGCTGTGCGGGGAACGTGCACGGCCTTAGTTTGCCTCCGGCATCCTCTCGATGAGCACGGTTATCGCGTTGTAGTTGCGGTCGGAGTTAAAGGAGGGTCCAGGTACGCCAGGTCGACCGACTCGTCATGGACGTACCGCTGAAGGATCTCGAGGTTGTCGCCCAAGTACCGGACGTTCGCGTCCACCAGGAATCCGGAAAGTTGTCCCGCACCGGCTCGCGCCCTTAAAGCTGAGTCAGCCGAACTCTAACCTTGGCCGACTACGGCCCGGTTAGGCGAAGTAGCTGAATTCAACCGGCTGGATTGGCTGGGGAGGAAGGATTTCGAACCTTCAACCTTCTGATTTAGAGCGATACGCAAGATTGACGACAGCCCTCTCGAGTTGGGTCACCGCGTCTGATAAGTGAATTACGGGACCACGCCGCGTCCGAGCCCTTGGCGCGAATTTGGCGCGATACGGGCGCGCAGCTCGGCAGGGAGGCCCCCGTTTTCGCTTGTGACGTGGGCTTGACAGAAGTCATGCCCCGCTTACTGCCGGCGATGCATAGCGAGTTCGACCGGCATCCTCTACGGTGCATGAGCGTGACCAGTCGCTGGATGCTCACAGGCCGGGTGGTGCTTTCGGCGTCAGCCCTGGTGATCCTGGCGGCCGTGCCGGACATCCTCAGCGCCGCCGACCAATTGACGCGTGCAGCACTGGTAGCCGGAATCGTCGTTTTCATCATCGCTTGGGTGTTCTTCTGGTGGTCCGCAATCGACTCGGCCAACAGGGTCGTCACCGTGGTGGCCGTGGCCGCTCTCACGGCGGTGCTTGCGAGCCTCACGTACATCGCCCCGCCGGGCCGGGACGGCCTGCTGCTTGCCGCGCTGGCCGCCGGGGCTGCATTCGAAGTGCGACGGGCGACTCTCGTTGTCGTCGCGATCGCGCTCCTCGCGAGCACAGTCCAGCTGATGCACGGAGGGAGCGGCTTCGGCGCTGCCGGCGCTGCGGTCAACGACGTAATTGTGGGCGCCGTGGCAATCGGCGGCCGGCTCCTGTTCACCACCAACCGATCGCTGGTGCAGGCGCGCGATGATATAGAGAGGCTGGCCGTCAACGAAGAGCGCCTGCGCCTCGCACGCGACCTGCACGACCTGCTTGGCCAGAACCTCACGCTGGCGATCCTCAAATCGGAGCTCGTGGCGCGTGATCTCCCGGCTGACGCCCCCACGGAGTTGAGGCAGACGCAAGGCGAGCTGGCGGCTGCGCTGCGTCAGGCGCTCGACGACGTGCGATCGGCTGTAGCGGGCTACCGCAGGACTGACATCTATACGGAGCTGGCGGCGGCGAGGTCAGCCATTTCGACGGCCGGAATTGAACTGACGATTGACGACCAGCGCGGCACACTTCCCACGATCCAGGACGGGGTGTTGGCGTGGGCTCTGCGGGAAAGCATCACCAACGTGATCCGTCACAGCGGAGCCAGGCGGTGCATCGTACGGCTCCGGAGGGAACACGTGAGCGCGACCCTGGAGGTGCAAGACGATGGCCCGGGCGAGGGGCACCGCCAGAACGGGAGCGGGCTCGCCGGTATCGCCGAACGCGTCGCCGCTGTCGGCGGTTCATTCGAAGCCGCACCGATCGGCGGTGACGGCTTCAGGGTGCGGGTCTCAGTTCCGCTGCCAGAGGCATGATCCGGATCCTCGTCGCGGAAGATCAAGCCATGATCCGCGGCGCCCTGATCGCGCTGCTTACGGGTGAGCACGACATAGAGGTCGTCGCCGAGGCAGGCAGCGGCGAGGCAGCTGTGGCAGAGGCGCTTAGAACGCGGCCAGTCGTCGCGCTGCTCGACCTGGAGATGCCGGGCAAAGACGGCTTTTGGGCGGCAGCGGAGCTGCACGAGAAGCTGCCCTCCTGTCGAGTCGTCATCGTGACGGTGTTCGGGCGACCTGGCTACCTCCGCCGCGCCATCGACCTTGGCGTGGCCGGCTTTCTGCTCAAGGACGCGCCCCCGGGCGACCTCACACGGGCGGTGCGCCGGGTGTCGGCCGGGGAGACGGTGATCGACCCAAAGCTTGCACTTGCGGCGCTGGCCGAGGGGACGAGCCCGCTCACCCCGCGCGAACGTGACGTCCTTGCATTGAGCGTGCGGGGCGCGAGCGTCGAAGAGATCGCCAGATCGCTTCACCTGACCAAGGGGACTGTCCGCAGCTACCTATCGATCGCGATTCAGAAGCTGAACGCGAAGAACCGCACCGAGGCAGCCCGTGCTGCAGAGGAAAAAGGGTGGCTATGAGGCCGATTCACATTTGATAGGGCGCGGATGCTCTCCAGAGTTAGTCGAGATTCCATACGCCGGTGCATAGGTCTGGCTGACCCACCTGCTTAGCGTGAAGTGAACCAAAAGGAGGTTCACAAAATGAACACCACCGCCTTCGTCCCAGTCGTCAGGCGCCTCGGTCTTGCCGCCGCGGCCAGCCTCGCCGTCGCATCGCTGGGCTCGCTCACATGGGGCCCGCTCCTGATCGCCAACACCAGGTTTTTTCGCGCCGTCCCCTGGTCGGTGGCCGTAGAAGGCATCGTGCTCTTCCTGGTCTGGAAGTACCTCGGCGGCAGCGGCTGGCCGCGCAAGACATCCAGCGCCCGGCGTGAGCTGTTGCGCGCCCAGGTCGTTCCGCCCGCGAGTTTTCTCTGGGCTGCGATCGCAGGCGGCCTCTCATTGGTCGCGCTCGCGGGGCTGTGGATAGTGCTCGTGCGACTGACCGGAATCGGTGGCAATCCGACACTGCCCTATATCTCCGGCTATTCACCTCTGGTTGTCGTGTTGGCGATCGGGATGGCGTCGCTGGTTTCCCCGCTTACGGAGGAGGCTGCATTCCGCGGCTACGGTCAGGTGCTGCTGGAGCGCGGCTTCTTACCGGTTGTCGCCGTCGCAGTCTCTTCGCTGTTATTCGCCGCCTATCACGGCCCAACGCAGGGATTCGCGCCTTCCAGGCTCGCGTTCTACTTCATTGTTGGAGTTGTCTTCGGAACGATCGCGTACATGACGCGTTCGACTCTGCCGGTGCTGCCGGTTCACATCGCCGGCGACTTACTTTTCTTCATTGTGGTCTGGCCTCAGGACGCTACCCGAACCATGGTCTTAACCCATGGAGCTGACCTGATGTTCTGGGTGAACATCGCCCAGATCATGGTTTTTGGAAGCCTGGCCGTCCTGGCGTTCAGGAGGCTGCGGACGGCGAAATCGCTTCCAGTTCGCTTGACCAACACAACCGCCGTCCCCGTGAGCAGCGTGACGGAGCAGGAACGAGTGCTGGCGAGATCCGTATGCGAGCAGGGGTTTGTTCGATGAGCCGCCTTGGCTGGGGAGGAAGGATTCGAACCTTCAACCTTCTGATCCAGAGCAATCCGAAATCTCGACGGCGGCCTTTCGAGTTGGCCCACCGCGTCTGAAAGTGGATTACGCGGCGGCCTCGCGTCTTAACTCAGGGCGCTAATTTGCCGCAAAACGTGCGCGAGTCGCATGTAGTGATCGAGCAGTTTCGGTCAGATCGTCAATTGCCGAGACCGACGACAACAGCCAGTGCGCGATCGACCTCACGAAGCTCTCCAAACGCGAGTCGCCCATACGATTCGCCGAGCCTGCTCGGATCGATGGCGCCGAGCTGCTCGACGAGCACACGCGTCAGCTGACCGTCGATTTCCACCTCAGGCCTGAATGAAGCCGGATGAGCACGCGTTGAGGTTGGCGCGATTATCACAGTGGACAAGCTCAGCAGTTCATCAGCCTGAAGGACTATGCCGTAACGTTGCCCCGCCTGTTCGTGTCCTCTGGTACCTCGGGGCGCACGCAGTCGAAAGACTTCACCCCGCTGCACGAAGTGACTCCATCAATCGCGCCACTCGGGCCTTCTCCACGCGATCCTCGCGATCAGCACTTAGCCGTTTGGCCTCAGCTGCAAGGTCGCCGCGCCGCCCTCGTCTTGCCAGCTCGACGATGGCTTCTCGCACTGCCTCGGATTGGCTTCGACCCGACCCCGTCAGCGCGCGTAGCGCCTCCTGAGCTTCCTCATCGAGGCGAATTGAAATAGCCTTCTCCATCTGCTCATTGTATCACAATTGTATGACACGTCCAAACCGAAAGACCTGGTGCCTTGCATCCGGCGTCGGGACTCTACTTTCCGAACTAATTCGCCGACTGAAAGCCCGTCGTGGGCGGATGCTGGCTGGGGAGGAAGGATTCGAACCTTCAACCTTCTGATCCAGAGTCAGCTGCGCTACCGTTGCGCCACTCCCCAAGTCCCTCGAGCGCCCGGGCCGGGGCGAACCATTCTAAGGACGTCCCGGTGGTTGGACGGCTACTCCTTGCGGGAGCCCTCGGAGCGCGCGCTCATGCGGATCGACAGCGACTCCTTCGTACCCATCATTTGCCGGAAACCCTCCTCCATGAGCGTTTTCGCTCTATGGAGGTTGACCGCCCAACCCACACCGAACACCCGGTCGTTGAAGAGTCGATCCGATTCAGGGTTCCAGTACGCGCTGCGGATGCGCTGCCAGGTCGGAGGCCTGAAGTCATACGGCACAATGTCGAACACTTTGCCGTGCCAGGTGCGCTCTGGCGCCGGTTTGGAGAGCTCGGTCGCGACAGCGGCCGCAATGAGGCCAAATGCAACAACCCGAACAAGACGACGGATTCCGCGTAAAGTCCGCATACTTCAGTTGAAGCGTAGTACCAGAGTAACCTTGCACGTTTTCCATTCGTTGCTGCAGGCGCGTTAGATGGCCAGAAGGCTTCCTTCGTCCGCGAGTTGGCTTCGCTGGCTCACGCCCGGGCTGCAGATCAAACGTTGGCTTCTGCTGCTCATGGTGTCCGAGCTTGTCCTGGTGCTCGGAGTCGCGTACGCCCTCAAAGAGGCGTACCAGACCATCGCCCTGCCACACAGCTTCTACTACATCACTCTTCAGTTCCTGCCCTATTGGGCCCGCGCGATCGTGTTCGGCCTCTTCGGAGTCGGGCTGCTGGTAGTGAGCTACCTAAAGCTCACGCAGTCGGTGCTCGGACCGTTCCTTCCCGGGACGAACACGGGAAGCGTTGTCGAGGTCATCCACGCATTCCGCCTTCGCGGACGCGGGCCGCGCATCGTCGCGATCGGGGGCGGCACCGGACTCAGCTCGCTGCTCCGCGGCCTGAAGACCTACACGTCCAATCTCTCCGCGATCGTGACGGTTGCCGACGACGGCGGCTCGTCTGGCAGGCTGCGCGACGAGTATCGAATCCTCCCGCCCGGCGACTTCCGCCAGTGCCTGATCGCGCTCGCGGACGCCGAGCCGTTGATGAAGCAGCTCTTCGACCATCGCTTCAAAGAAGGCTCGCTCAACGGACACGCCTTCGGGAACCTTTTCATCATGGCGATGGCCGACGTCACCGGAAACTTCGAACAGGCCCTTCGCGAATCGGGCAAGGTGCTCGCGGTCAAGGGCACGATCGTGCCGTCGACGCTGCAGGACGTGACGTTGGTGGCGTCGATCAACGGCAGCACCGTCGAGGGCGAGTCGCAGATCCCCAAGCAGAACTCGCCGATCAGCCATGTCTTCCTGAAGCCCGACGGCGTGCAGGTCAACCCCGAAGCCGCGCAGGCGATCCTGAACGCAGAGCTGATCATCGTCGGCCCGGGCTCCCTGTACACCTCGATCCTTCCCAATCTCCTGGTCGAGGGTATGGTCGAAGCGATCAAGGCCTCCGCCGCTCTCAAGCTCTATATCTGCAACCTCGCCGCTCAGCCGGGCGAGA
>WNGI01005906.1_pt1 | contig 15553 bp, 15 predicted proteins | sample 5400621 | NCBI WGS metagenome assembly WNGI01 (sample SAMN13153374, study PRJNA577476) | soil metagenome | isolation source: 20 cm soil or saprolite under Garry oak tree replicate 1 | place: USA:California | collected 2016-06-15 | reverse complement strand
GTATGATGGACGACGATACACGTCGTTCAATAACGACCCATTCAGCGCGTCCCTCTTTCCTCTAAAGCACGCTCCAGAAATCGCGCCCGATGTCGACTGAAAACGTCCAGCGCCCGTTGCGGAGGCCCCGGGCAACGTCGAGCCGCAATACGTCAAAAACGGTGAGTGCTCCGAGCCCGATCGACGGATACCACCCTTGCCGGGCAGCTTTGAAAGCCACGGAGCGGTCGATCCACACCCCCGTGGCGAACGGTGCGAGTGTGATCGTACCCGGGGCGCGGCCGAATCTGCCAAGCGGGATAGGAAGGAAGGGCGCGAGGAAGCGATACTCGATCCGCTGACTCACGCCCCCTCGGCCTACGAATTCGTGGAAGTCGTAGCCAGGACCGGTGGTAGGGCCGCCAAAGTAGACCAGGTGCTGCGCCGGCACGGTATCGTGGCTGAAGATACCGGCGGCGATCGTGTGAAAGAGGATCCGCCTCGAGCCAAACGGCTTCTGGAGGTCGAGCATCAACGACGGTCGCAGAAACGCTCCGCGAAGTGAAGGCGCCCAGCTCTCTCTCCGAATACCGCTTACGGTCAAATGGGCACCAAGTTCATAACCGCCGAACGTCAGGCTCGTGCCTCTGTCCAATCCCAGCGTCAGTCGACTCTCGTGCAGTTGGAGCGCAGGTATAGTGGGTTCAAACCGACCGGCTGCTGGTCGCGCGTGAACAGTAAGAGGCTCGTGCTGCTCGTACGCGAGCTCGAACGAGGGTCGCCACCCGAGCCGCGCCAGCGATCCGGCCAGTGAGATTGAACGCGCGTCGTAGGTATCGGTGTAGTCGCTGCCGAATTCCTGCGCGGCAATCGTGTTCCTGACCATTGACGTTTCCTGCTCGTCGCTTACGTCCCGAAACTGACGCTCCGCGCCGAGAGTCAGCGACGACCCAGCTCCGGTGCGGTACTCAAGCGCGCCGCGCCCCTTGAATTCGGCGTCGCTGAATCCATAGCGGCCGGATGCCGCGATGGCGAAACCAGACCCGATCCGCTGAAGTAATCCGCTTCCGAGAGCCATGCCTTCGACGCGGTTGAAACGTGCGATGTCCGAGACGTGCCGCGCCGAGAAGAGGAAATTCTTGCTTCGCGCGAGTGCCTGGGCGCGAACGAGGGCGCGCGCCTCCTCCTGGACCTTCTGCACGTCCTCGTCCGTGACCGCTCTCACGTCGGGAGGCAGCGAATCCAGAACGTGGCCGGTGAATGGGAAAGGGTTGAAGGCCCTGTCAGCCGCGGGTGCCACCACAATCTCAGGACCCGTGAACATGGTCACCGGAATTCCCCTGTTCACTTCGTAGCAGCAGATCTCCCATCGGCCGCGGATGATCCCGCGGGCGGGGTAGTCGAGCCAAGAGCCGGTGCGGCGAATCTCGATCTCCTGGCGACGCGGCAGCCAGAACCTGCCTTCAATGAGCGCGTTCTCGAGGACGACGGACACATCCTCCAGATCCTTGTCCATGAGCGCGGCGCGCGTGAAGCTGAAAGCCATGCGCACGACTTCTCCGGTCTCGCGGTCGATGTAGACGGCGCCCACGGCGCGCGGCTGGCGGTCGTCCTTCGGACGTACTCTCACCTCATAGACGTCGAGCACGCGAGGCCCGAGCCTGATCTGAAGCGAGTCGCGGATGGCGAAATCGTAGACTTCGAGGCCGATTGGCGAGAGAGGATGCGGAACGTCCTGAACCTCATCGCCTTCGCCGATCCTGATGATGTTCCTGAAGTTGTTCTGGACGATCCCGAGATGATCGCGGTGGTAGTTGATGTCGGTGGGCAGCAGCAAGGTGTCGCGGCGCCCCATGATCCGCTGCTTGCTCAGATCGGGAGCGCGCCAGTAGACTTCCAACCCCAGCTCGTCCGCCTTCACGATTTTTGGCGGCTCGGGAAATCCTTCTCCAAATTGTGCGAGGAATGTCACGTAGCCGTGCGCCGTAGCCCTGTAGTCGGCCAGCGCGGTGTCGGCGATCTGGCTGGCCCTTCGCGCGGTGGCGTGCTCGATGAGCTCGCGCGTTCGGGGATCGTTCCAAGTCTGCTGCGACCCGAGGGTGCTCGTGAAGATGATGGTAGCGAGTATTAGCGGGATCTTCATGGAGGAAAATTAGTTGTTGTCGAACGGGAGGGAGAGAAATGACGCGGCCATCACATCGGTGAGGGAATGAGCTTCGAGGATTTCGGGCGCCGCGCCGCTGGAGCCACGCTGGTGCCGGTATGGAAGGATTGTCTGCTCGACACCGACACTCCGGTCTCGGCGTTCGCCAAGGTGAGGCGCGGTCCGTTCGCTTTCCTTCTCGAGTCGGCGCCCGCGGGCGGCGAGACATGGTCGCGTTACACCTACCTGGGAAGCGAGCCGCGCTCAGCGTGGAGACTCGCGAACGGCGTCGTGGAAGACTGGACGAGCGAGAGGGGATGGCACAATGCGCGGACACCGGCCGACCCGCTAGCCGATCTGGGCGCTCTGATCGACACAGACAAACCGGCGGACGTTCCGGATCTCGGTCAGTTCTGGGGCGGAGTCGTCGGCTATTTCAGCTACGACATCGTTCGGCTCATCGAGAAGCTTCCCAACCGTCCCGAGGATGGTCTCGGAACTCCTGACGCCGTGTTCGTGTTTACGCGCTCGCTGGTGATTCTCGACAATCTGCACGGGCGCGCCCGCGTCGTCGTATCAGTCCCGGTTCCAAAGGGGTCGAGCGAGGCCGGGCTTCGGTCGCTGTACAATGGCGCCAACGCCGAGCTGGACAACATTCTGGCGCGTTTGCGAAAACCAGCGCGGCTGGAGACGATGTCTCCGGACTTAAGCGCCAAAGCGATCGAGGGCCACTCCAGCTACGAGCGGGCAGATTTCATGGAGCACGTGGACCGGATCAAGGAATACATCCGCGCCGGCGACTGTTTTCAGGCGCTCTTGTCGCGGCGCATAGACGTTCCGCTCGACTTCGACCCCGCCGACCTGTACCGCGCGCTACGGGCGATCAATCCGTCGCCCTACATGTACCATCTCGCGCTCGACGGACTCGAGATTGTGGGCAGCTCACCCGAGTTACTCGTACGGGTAACGGACAACCACATTACGCTGCGCCCTATCGCCGGCACGCGGCCACGTGGCAAGACTCCGGAAGAGGACAAGCGGCTCTCGGCGGAACTTCTCGCTGACGAGAAGGAGCGGGCCGAACACGTGATGCTGGTGGATCTCGGGCGAAACGACGTCGGTCGCGTGGCGAAATACGGCACCGTGAAAGTCACGGAGCTGATGAAGATCGAGAAATACTCGCACGTCCTCCACATCGTGAGTCAGGTTGAGGGAGAGCTGAACGATGGGCTCTCGGCCCTCGACGTGTTCCGCGCGACGTTCCCCGCCGGCACGATGACCGGAGCGCCGAAAATTCGCGCGATGGAGATCATCGACGAGCTGGAGCCCGTATCACGCGGACCGTACGCGGGGGCGATTGGCTACATCGGCGCTGGGGGCAAGAGAATGGATCTGGCAATCACGATCAGGACGTGCGTCATCGCGGACGGCACGGCATCGGTCCAGGCGGGCGCGGGCATCGTCGCCGATTCGGTTCCCGAGCGCGAGTGGGAGGAGACGCGAAGCAAGGCGCAAGCCCTCTTGAGCGCCATCGCATCGGTGCGACAGGCTCGCCATGGGGTTGATTGAATGATTGGTGTTGCGAGATGACGCGATAAGCGGAAAGTGCGATGATCATCGGACTGACTATTCCTTCGTACGAGCGCTTCGAAGTCGGCGATGCGCGTGTCGTCGCGGCGCAGGGTTGCGCACCGAGCATTCGCGGAGTGCTGGAGAAAGAAAGGCTGTACGACTATGCCGCCCGCCAGCCGGACGCGATTCCGCTCGTCGGACGGGCGCCTGTTTTCGCGGTGAACCTTCCCGGCGGCTGCGGCAGAGTGGTGGTGCGCCACAACATGCGAGGCGGATGGATGGCCAAGATCAGCAGCGACCTCTTCTTGCTTCCGACGCGGGGGTATCGAGAGTTGCTCGCCTCCCTTCGTTTGCGCGCGAACGGTGTGAGCACGCCAGAGGTAGTCGCCTACGTGTCATATCCGAAGAATCTCATGCTACGCCGTTCCGACGTTGCAACGCGTGAGATCCCCAACGGCCACGATCTTTCAGTCGCCCTGGCAAAGGTCACGGATCACAACCATCGGGTGATGATCCTCGATGCGGTGGCGAAGATGCTGCGATCGCTGACGCACGCGGGTGCGCACCACCAGGATCTAAATCTCAAGAACGTGCTGCTCACGGCCGGGACCGGTCCGGGGCTCGACGCTCACGTGCTCGACGTCGATCGCGTTCGGTTCAGCTCGCCGGGATCGCCGCTGGTGGCGAAAGCGAATCTCGACCGTCTCATTCGCTCGCTTCGAAAGTGGCGCGATCTTCACTCCCTCCCCTACTCGGCGGAAGACGAGGAGTACCTCCGGGTCCGGCAGCACTGGTGCGCGGTCATCGATCTGTCGACGAGATAATCGGCTTCGATCGCTCGCGGGGCCTGATGGCATTCGCGGATGTCTCGTCGGAGCTGGCAAAGAGGCGTTTCGACCTCGTGATCAATCTCCAGGTTTATTTCAAGGCCGGGATCGTCACCGGCGCAACGCGCGCTCCGGTCAAGCTCGGCTTCGATCGCGCTCGTGCGCGCGACATGAACTGGCTCTTTACGAATAGAAAGATTCCGCCGCATCCCATCCAGCACGTGCAGGATCAGTACTTCGAGTTTCTAACCGCACTCGGAGTTTCTCCCGAGCCGGTTGAGTGGGATCTTGGTCCCTGGGCTGACGAGCGCGAGTGGCAGCGGAATTTCGTTGGTTCGATCAGCCGGCCGATCGCGTCGATCGTCGTCGGGACGAGCAAGCCGGAGAAGGACTGGATTCCGGAACGGTGGGCCGAGGTAAGTGACGCGCTCCACGAGGAGTTCGGCATGCAGGTGGTTCTCGTCGGCGGTCATTCAGAGCGAGAGCTCGCCGCCGAGCATCTCGTAATGGAATACGCGAAGCACAAACCACGCACCGAGCTGGGCAGCGGCCTGAGACATCTCGTCTCGATTCTCGATGCGTCGGCGCTGGTGCTCTCGCCGGATACTGGTCCACTCCACATGAGCGTGGCACTCAACCGGCCTGTGATCAGTCTGATGGGCTACACCAATCCAAAGCGCACCGGACCCTACCGGAGGTTCCAGGATCTGATCATCGATGCGTACGGTGATCCCGGGGAGGATTATCCGATCTCGATGGAGAACCGTCCGGGGAGAATGGAGCGAATCGACACCAGTCACGTGCTGGAGAAGGTCCAGGTGTGGCGCGATCGTTACGCACGCGAGGCGGGAAGATGACACCGCGGAAATCCAGTGAATCGCCATCGAAGAAAACGCCGGCCAGCAAGTTGCCCGTCAAAGAACAGGTCTCGGCTGGCGGCGTGGTGTTTCGCGGCAACAAGGGAAACGCAGAAGTCGTGATCGTCTCCGTCGGCGGACAGAATAGATGGCAGCTGCCCAAGGGGATGGTCGAGAAGGGAGAAAGTCCCGAGACCGCGGCGGTGCGGGAAGCGCGCGAAGAGGCAGGCGTGTCGAGCGAGGTCGTGCAACTTATCGAGACGATCGAATACTGGTACGCCGGACTCGACAACGGCATCAGGGTGCGCTTTCACAAGCGCGTTCACTTCTTTCTGCTTCGGTACCTGTCGGGCGACACGAAGGACCACGACTGGGAAGTGAACGAGGCGCGCTGGGTGCCGATCGACGACGCGACGAGCCAGCTCGCCTTCGACAACGAGCGGCGAGTAATGGAGAGGGCGCGCGAGCTAATCGGGTAACGTTGCCAGGTTGCCGAACTGGTATTTGACTCCGACATCGCGCATCAATCCAACCAGTCGCACGAGCGGCAATCCCATGACGGCGAAATAATCTCCCTCGATGCGCTCGACGATCGTAGCTCCGTATCCCTGGATACCGTATGCGCCGGCCTTGTCCATCGGCTCTCCCATCGCGATGTACGCATCGATCTCGTCGTCGCGCAACCGCCGGAACGTGACGCACACTTCCTCGATCGCCGAGCGAAGCTTCCTGCCGCGTGAAACGGCAACAGCGGTGATTACCGTGTGCTCCCGACCGCTCAACATGCGCAGCATTCGGGCAGCGTCGCCGACGTCCGTTGGTTTGCCGAGGACTTTGCGATCGATGACGACGACCGTGTCGGCGCCGATCGTGATGAGATCGGGGTCGCGCACGGCGACCGCGCTCGCCTTTTCCCGGGCGAGCCGCTCCGCATAACGGCGTGGCGCCTCACGAGGACGCATCGACTCGTCGATGTTCGCGGGACGCACCTCGTGCGCGATTCCGATCAGGGTGAGGAGTTCGCGCCGTCTTGGGGAAGCCGAGGCGAGCACAACTCGACAGTCGCTCACCGCTCGAGCCAGAGCGTTACGGGTCCATCGTTTACGAGCTCGACATCCATCATTTCGCCGAACTCCCCACTTTCGACTCGGAGCCCGCGCTCGCGCAGTGCCGCCAGGAAGCGCTGGTACAGCGGGATCGCCTCATCGGGTCGCGCAGCGTCGATGAAGCTGGGCCGCTTCCCTTTGTCGGTATTGCCATACAGCGTGAATTGCGAGACGACCAGCATTGCTCCGCCGACTTCCGAGAGAGCGAGATTCATTTTCCCGTCAGCGTCGCTGAAGAGGCGGAGGCCCGAAGCCTTTTCGGCCATCCAATCGACTTTTTCGGGAGTGTCGCCATGCGTGAAGCCAACGAGGAGGAGAAATCCCGTCCCGATGCTTCCCGTCGTGCGCTCACCGATGCGGACTTCCGCCCGCGAGACCCGCTGAAGCAGGACTCTCAGTACTACTCCACCGTGACCGACTTGGCGAGGTTGCGCGGCTGGTCCACGTTCGCGCCCCGCTTGACGGCGATGTAGTAGGCGAGGAGCTGGAGCGGCACCGACGCGAGCACGGGCGTGAGCATGTCCTTCGTCTGGGGTATGCGGAACTCGTAGTCCAGCTTCCCAGCGAGGGATTCTTCCTCGCGCGTCGTGATCGCGATCACGCGTCCGCCTCTGGCCTTCACTTCCTGCACGTTCGAAACGACCTTGTCGAACACGGCGTCGTGGGGTGTGACGAAAACCACGGGCATCTTCTCGTCGATCAGCGCGATCGGCCCGTGCTTCATTTCCGCCGCCGGGTAGCCCTCGGCGTGGATGTAGCTGATCTCCTTCAGCTTGAGCGCTCCCTCGAGCGCCGTCGGGAAGCTGTATCCCCGGCCGAGATACAGGAAGTTCTGCGCGTTCTTGAACTCCTCGGCGATTCTCTCGATCTCAGGAGCACGGTCGAGAACCTTCTGGATCTTGGCGGGAAGCCTCAGCATCTCCTCAATGATCTCCTTCCCATCCACCATTGATAGATTGCGCAGCCTGGCGAGCTTGAGTGTGAAGAGCAGCAGGGCGATCACCTGACTGGTAAAGGCTTTCGTCGAGGCCACTCCGATTTCCGGGCCGGCGTGGACGTAAATCCCGCCATCGCTCTCGCGCGCAATGGTGGAACCGACAACATTCACGATTCCGTACGTGCGAGCGCCACGCGACTTGGCTTCGCGCATCGCGGCGAGGGTATCCGCCGTCTCACCCGATTGTGAGATCACGATGCACAACGTCTTGTCCGTGACGACAGGATTCCGATAGCGAAATTCCGAAGCGTACTCGACCTCGACCGGAATGCGCGCGAGGCTTTCCAGCATGTGCTCGCCGATCAGCGCGGAATGCCAGCTCGTGCCGCAGGCGGTGATAAGGATGTTGTCGAACTTGAGCAGCTCCTCGTCGGTCATATTGAGACCGCCCAGCTTTGACGTTCCCTGATCCGGCAGCAGTCGCCCGCGCATGCAGTTCTCGATTGTCGCCGGCTGCTCGAAGATCTCCTTGAGCATGAAGTGATCGAATCCGCCGCGCTCGATCTGGTCCAGGTTCCAATCGATCTTGCTGACGCCGCGCTCGAGCTGCTGCGCACGCTGATTGAGAATCGTGTAGCCCTCTCGCGTGAGAATCGCGACATCGCCATCGTCGAGGTAGACGACTTCGCGCGTCTGCGCCAGAATCGCCGAGACATCACTGGCAACGTAGTATTCGCCCTCGCCAAGGCCGATGAGGAGCGGGCTGCCCTTCCGCGCCGCGACGATCTTGTTCTTGTCTCTGCTCGAGACGACCGCGATTCCGTAGGTGCCTTCGATTTGCCAGAGGGCTTCGATCACGGCATCCTCGAGATCGCCGTCGAACGCCTCCTCGATCAGATGCGCGATGACTTCGGTATCCGTCTCGGAGACGAATTTATGACCGCGGGCGATGAGCTCCTTTTTGAGCGTGCCGGAGTTCTCGATGATTCCGTTGTGGACGACCGCGATTTCACCTTTGCAATCGATGTGCGGATGCGCGTTGCATTCGTTGGGGACACCATGCGTCGCCCAGCGGGTATGGCCTATTCCCAGGTCGCCCTCAACCGGGCTGGCGGCGAGCGCGCGTTCCAGCTGGGAGATTTTTCCCGCCGCTTTGCGGGTCTCGACTCCAGCGCCATTCATGACCGCGACGCCGGCAGAGTCGTAGCCGCGATACTCCATGCGCTTGAGCCCCTCGAGCAGAAGGGGCGTCGCGCCACGCATTCCGATGTAGCCAATAATTCCGCACATATGATTTCTGGTTGACTGTACTGTTACCGGCCCAGCGCCTCGACCGGCTGGCGGCAATCGCGGACCAACTTCTGGGCCGCCGCCGCAGTAGGGGCCTCAGCAATTACTCGCACGATTGGTTCCGTTCCTGACGGGCGGATGTGCACCCAACGATCCGGCCAGGTCAGCCTCAACCCGTCCTGGGTGTCCACCTCGGCTTCGGGAAAGGCTCTCCTGAGGGCTTCGTAGACCGCGGTGAGCGGGGCTTCGGGACGGTCAAGCTTGTCCTTAACGATAACGTATCGTGGATAGGCCGCGATGATCTTCGACAGGGGCTTATCCTCCTCGAGGAGGAGCTGAAGGATGAGCGCGGCCCCCACCGGTGCGTCCCTGCCGAGGTGAAGCTCTGAGAGGATCACGCCTCCGTTCCCCTCGCCGCCAATGGGCGCCTTTTCAGAGCGCATCCTGGTGGCGACGTTTACCTCCCCAACGGGCGCTCGGATTACACGAGTGCCGGCCTCCCTGGCGATGTCATCGATGATGCGGCTGGTCGACAGATTCGTGACAATTGCGCCCTTCCGGTGCCGCAAAACCACTTTCGCGGCGAGCGCGAGCGTGTAGTCCTCTCCGATCGCGAGTCCTTCCTCGGAGACAAGCGCCAGCCGATCAACATCGGGATCGACCGCCATCCCAATGTCGCAGTGGGAATCCTTTACCAGCTTCTGAAGCTCTCCCAGGTTTTCGGGGACGGGCTCGGGGGGTCTGGGAAACCGGCCGTCGGGCTCCATGTTGATCGTCGCCAGCTTGCACCCGAGCAGTTCGAGAAGGACCGGCATGAACACGCCACCCGCACCTCGAACGCAGTCGAGTGCCACCCGGAATTCTTTCTTCCTGATCCCTTCGATGTCGAGAAATGGGAGGGCCAGAATCCTCTCGATATGCTCCCTCGCTGCGTCCTTATCGTGAGCCACGGTGCCAAGCTTGTCCCACGTCGCTCGCGGAATGTGTCCCTCGACGACTTCCCGCATCTCTGCTCCTTCCGCGGCATCCAGAAACAATCCCGACGGACCGATGAACTTGAGCGCGTTCCACTCGATCGGGTTGTGGCTCGCAGTGATGGCGAGCCCACCGGCAGCCTGGTGGTACTCGACGGCGAGCTGTATCGTCGGGGTGGGAACCATCCCGACGTCGAGCACGTCGCAGCCAACCGACTGTAGCGCCGCGTGCACGACCGGCTGGAACATCGGACCCGACACTCTGCTGTCGCGACCAACGACGATTTCCGCTTTTCCTCCGGCGTGGGCCAGGGCCCACGCGCCGAAGCCTGCCGCGAATTTCGCCATGATCTCCGGCGTCAATGCCTCTCCGACGCGACCACGCACGCCGGAAACGCCTACCATCAGACCCTCATAAGCCATTCGTGCGCTGTCCTCCCCGTTTCCTGTTGGCCGGCCGAGTAGCGGGTAATTTACTCCGCACGGGCCGGACGGACGACGGAAAAAGCCGGGTCGATTGGTTAGGTTGTTGATCTATCTACCCTTCATCTCTTCCAGTGTGAAAGCCGCATGACCCGCATCTTTGACGAAGATCTCAAAGCTTCATTCGGCACCCGCGCGATTCACGCGGGGCAGCGCCCCGACATGCTCTCGGGCGCGATAATGACGCCGATCTACACGACGTCGACCTACGTTCAGGAAGGACTCGGCAAGAACAAGGGCTACGAGTATGCCCGCGGCAAGAACCCGACGCGGGAAGCGCTGGAGCGAAATGTGGCCGCGCTGGAGGGCGGCACTCACGGCTTCGCGTTCAGCAGTGGAATGGGCGCGACCGATTCGATAATGAAGCTGTTCAAGTCAGGCGATCACATCGTGGCCGGCGAGAGCAGCTACGGGGGCACTTTCCGGCTGTTCGACAAGATCCTCCGGAATTTCGGCTTGTGCTTCTCCTACGTCGACAGCCGCGATCCGCAGAATGTCGAAGACGCATGCAACGAGCACACGGTCGCGATCATGATGGAGACGCCGACCAATCCGATGATGCGCATCACCGATCTCACGGCGGTTGGTGAGATTGCAAAGCGGAAGGACGCGCTGTTCATCGTCGACAATACTTTTGCGTCGCCCTATTTCCAGCGACCGTTCGAGCACGGCGCCGACATCGTCTATCACTCCACGACGAAGTACCTGAACGGGCACAGTGACATGGTCGGAGGAATCGCGGTCGTGAAGGACGATGCGCTGGCCGAGAGGATGCAATTCATTCTCAACACGGCGGGCGCGGTGCCCGGTGCGTTCGACGCGTGGCTGGTGCTGCGGGGCACGAAGACCTTGCACCTGCGGATGCCGCGCCACGACGAGAATGGCCGCAAGGTCGCCTCGTGGCTCGCGGAAAAGCTCGGACACGAGAACGTGATTTATCCCGGCCTTCCCTCGCATCCACAGCACGAGCTCGCGAAGCGCCAGATGAAGGGATTCGGCGGAATGATCTCGGTCCTCGCCGGGAGCAGGGACAAAGCGGCCAAAGTCCTCAGCAAGGTGCGCGTTTTTTCGCTCGCCGAATCACTCGGCGGCGTCGAGAGCCTGATCAGTCATCCCGCTTCCATGACGCACGCATCGGTTCCCCCTGAGCGGCGCGCGGCGCTCGGGCTGAGGGATGATCTGCTTCGGCTCTCGTGCGGCGTCGAAGACATTGGGGACCTCATCGCCGACCTCGACCAAGCATTCGCATGAAGGCACTGATCGTCGGCGGTGGCGGGAGGGAGCATGCTCTCGCCTGGAAGCTGCGCCGGGATGATCCGAACATCGAACTGATCGCCGCTCCCGGAAACCCGGGAATCGCTTCTGTTGCACGATGCATCCCGATCACCGTCGACAGGCTCAAGGACCTGGCGCACCTTGCCGAGGAAGAGCACGTAGATCTTACGATCGTCGGACCTGAGACTCCGCTGGAGGCGGGAATCACGAATCTCTTTCACGCGCGCGGCCTCCCAATCTTCGGTCCGACGCGCGAGGCAGCGCGCATCGAGACCTCCAAGCGGTTCGCGAAAGAGCTGATGGTCCGGGCCAGAATCCCTACCGCGCGGGCAGTGCAGCACAGCGACGCCAAGGAAGCGAAGGCGGCACTCGCGGACTTCACGTCGCCGGTGGTGATAAAGGCGTCGGGTCTTGCTGGCGGAAAGGGTGTGATCGTGGCACAGAGCACTGCCGAAGCGGAACGCGCGATCGATGCGATGCTCAACGACCGAGTGTTCGGCGCAGCCGGACGCGAGATCCTCATCGAAGAGTTCATGGAGGGCGAAGAGATCTCGTTCTTCGCCATCACAGATGGACAGCAGGCTCTTCCGTTGTTGGCGGCGCAAGATCACAAGCGACTGCACGAGGGTGATTTCGGGCCCAACACCGGCGGAATGGGCGCCTATGCTCCGACCTCTCGCGCCAAGCCGGAGCTTGTCGCGCGCGTGATGTCCGAGATAATAAGGCCCACGTTGGCCGCGATGCGGGACGTCGGGTCTCCTTTCACAGGGCTACTATACGCCGGACTGATGATCACCGATGAGGGACCAAAGGTCGTGGAATTCAACAGCCGGTTCGGCGATCCCGAGACCCAGGCGTTGATGCCGCTCATGCATTCGTCGCTGCTCGAATTGGTTGCGGCTGTCGCCGGTGGCGGCTCACTCAGCCGCGCGCGTGTTCCAGATTGGAAGCCTCTTTCCTCGGTTACGACCGTAGTGGCCGCCGCGGGCTATCCGCGGGAGGCCCTGCTCGGCGACACCATCCAGCTCCCACCGCCCGAAGAGGGCGTCGAGGTGTTCCACGCGGGAACGGCACTGAATCCATGGACGAATGAGCTAGTGACCGCAGGGGGGCGGGTGCTTGCAGTGACCGCTGTCGCGCCGAGCCTCATCGAGGCCGCGGAGCTGTCGCGATCCCACGCCGAGCGGGTGTCGCTCAAAGGAAAGCAGCTGCGACGCGACATCGGGTGGCGGGAGGTTATGCGCGGTGCCGGAATTACCTGAGACCGAGACGATCGCGCGCGATCTCGACGGCGCGATCCGCGGGCGGAAAATAAGAAATGTTTCCGTTCGCAAAGCCGATGTGCTGCGCGAAGTGAGTGCGCGCTCGATCGCGAAGCGGCTGCGGGATGCAACGATCCTTCGCAGCTGGCGCAGAGCAAAGCTGGTGGTGATCGATCTCGACACGGGCGATCGAATTGTGGTGCAGCCACGCTTCACGGGCGCGCTCTTAATCGACGACGGCACATTCACAGGGTCAGAGCTCGACTATTCGACGCTGCGGCTCGACCTCGACGACGGCAGAGCTCTGCATTACGCCGACGTCCGGCGACTCGGAACGGTTGCGCTGATGGATGCCGATCGTTTCGAAGAGTACTCGGGGAAACTCGGCATCGAGCCTCTTGACCGTGCATTTACGGCCACGCATCTATCGGCAGTTCTTCGGGCAACGAGTCAGCCAGTCAAGAAAGTCCTAATGGAGCAGCGAAAGATCGCAGGCATCGGCAACATTTACGCGAATGAGGCGCTCTGGCGCGCACGCATCGACCCATCCCGCCCTGGGGCGTCGGTGACACCCGAGCAGGCGAGCCTGCTCCGTGATTCGATCGTTGCCGTTCTGGGGGAAGCGATCGAGGCGCGGGGCACGAGCTTTCGCGACTACCGCGACGCCCGTGGAAAGCGCGGTACTTTCGTCGACCAGCTCGAAGCCTATGGACGCGGTGGCCTGCCCTGCCGACGATGCGGTTCCAAGCTCGTCTCGACGCACGCCGTCGACGGCCGCGCCACGACGATGTGCGTGAAGTGCCAGCACTAGTATGACTCGCGGCGCTGCCCGACTCGAGAAGCAGCCCACCAGCGATGCGCAGCTCGCGATAATGCGATCGAACGTTCGCGACAGTGCCGCTGACCGCCCGGGGGTCTATCGCATGCTCTCGAGCGAAGGCGAGGTACTCTACGTCGGAAAGTCGAAGCGCGTACGCTCCCGATTAATGAGCTATTTCCGGTGCGAGTACCCTGAGGACAAGGGCGCGCGAATCCTCCGCTCCGCCGAATCCATCGAATGGGATTACACGCCGAGTGAATTCGCGGCGCTGCTGCAGGAACTGAGGCTGATCAAGCGCTTCCGGCCGCGCTACAACGTGGCGATGATGCGCGACGCGAGGCACTACTCGTTCATCAAGCTGACGAAGGGCGTGGCGCCGAAACTCCTGGTTGTGCGCGGAGCTTCTGGTGAGGAAGCCGGCATTTACTACGGTCCATTCGTTGGTGCGCAACGCGTGGGAGAAGCAGTGCGCGAGCTGAACGACGCGTTGATGCTCCGCGACTGCCGCACCGACATGAAGATGTTCTATAGCGACCAGGGCGAGCTGTTTCAGCTGTTACCGCGCACGCCTGGCTGCATCCGCCACGAGATCTCCAAATGCCTCGGCCCGTGCGTCGGCGGATGTTCGGCGGCCCAATATGACGAGCGGGTGACGCTCGCCCGCGCTTTTCTGGATGGTTCGGACGACGGTCCCATCAACATGCTGCGCCGGGAGATGGAGCGTCTGAGCGCGGAGCTCGCATTCGAGAGAGCCGCACACTACCGCGACAAGGTCGAGCGGCTCGAGGCCCTTCGCGCGCAGTTCGGCCGGCTGCGCTTCGCGGTGGAGAATCTCTCCTTCGTCTATACGGTTCCCGGGCACGATGGGGAGGACAAGGTCTATCTAATTCGGCGGGGCGTTGTGCGCGCCGAGGTAACGAAACCGAAGTCGTCGAAGGATCGGCGGACGATGAAGCAGTTGGTGGAGGACATCTTCTCGCAGAAAGAATCGCCGACCGCCCAGGTGCCGACTCACGAGATCGACGAGCTGCTCTTGCTGTCGTCGTGGTTCCGGAGATTCCCGAAGGAGATGAAGCGGACTAAGCAGGTCTCCTGACTCGCTTCGTCCTCAGCCCTTATTGCACCAGCACTGTTGCGCTGAGCGGGGACACCCTGCCGCGGTCGACCTGCACCGTGAATGGACTTTGAATGGGCGGGTCGAATTGATACGAATGCAGCTCATTCACAATGTTGAGGGGACAGCTGACATTTCTCTCACCTTTCGCCGCGTCTTGTCCCCACGCGGTAAGCGACGCACCGGACGTGCCGCGCTCGGCCGCGATGTGATCGAACGATTTACACCCACCGGTAGTAACAGTCAGGACAACGGTGAGGGGACTACCGGGGGATATCGTCGCAGGGGCATCGAGCTTCGACACACCGAGGATTACCGAGTGATCAGCGAACAAATTGCAGGCAACTGACCCGGTTACGATCGCAACGACAGCTAAGCCGAACAAAGCACGCTTCATGGGTTCCTTCTTGTAGGCCGTGTCTAATTGACCGCAAAGGATGCGCCCCAATCCTGTTCGCTCGACCTGGGTCAACCCGTCTCCCCCTTCCATCGCTCCACCAGCTTCTGCTCGACTCCGAGTTGGTCAAGCATTCTGGCTACGACGAAATCGACCAGATCTGACACCTGCTTCGGCCGCCGATAGAATCCCGGCGACGCCGGCATCACCACAGCGCCCGCGCGCGTGAGCCGCAACATGTTGCCGAGATGAATCGCGCTGAGCGGAGTTTCGCGCGGGACGAGAACAAGCTTGCGTCGTTCTTTCAAAGTGACATCCGCCGCCCGCTCGATCAGCGAGCGTGATGCTCCGACTGCAATCGCCGACAGCGTCCCCATCGAGCACGGACACACGATCATCCCCGCCGTAAGCGCCGAGCCAGAAGCTGGCGGCGCACCGCGGTCCTCGTTGGAGAAAGTTTGTACGCACGAATCCCAGTCGTGCTTTCCTACGGCCTCGCGGAATGAGTCGATCGAGC
>WNGI01004527.1_pt1 | contig 15556 bp, 12 predicted proteins | sample 5400621 | NCBI WGS metagenome assembly WNGI01 (sample SAMN13153374, study PRJNA577476) | soil metagenome | isolation source: 20 cm soil or saprolite under Garry oak tree replicate 1 | place: USA:California | collected 2016-06-15 | reverse complement strand
TCGGGCAGCTCGGCTGGGATGCGGTGGGGGCGCCGACGAGCGAATCCGTGACCACGGACTGGCTGTATCTGATCGGCTACGGAGTCGCCTTTTTCGCGATAGCGATCTGGGCCTACCGTCGCGAAGAAAGCCGCAAGTTTAGCTAGCCCAGAACTTCTCGGGGAGCTCTGCCCCAAACGACTCGTTGTAACGGCTCGCAAATTCGGATTGCGTGTACTCGTGCTCGATGGTTCCGACGTGCTCGACCGCATATGTCGCCGCGAGTGACGCCACTCGGCCGGCCGCCTCGAGCTCCAGACCTCTCAGCAGCCCAGCCACCAAACCGGCGCGGTACGCGTCGCCGGCACCGGTCGGGTCCGACTCGCGGACTGGGGTGGCGGCGGGAATCTCGACTGTCCTCTCGCGAGTCGCGATGCGGGAGCCTTGACGGCCGAGCGTGGTCACCACCATTTCGGCGAGCTCGAGGAGGCCGGCCATGGTGCGCGTCGTGCGCTGCTGGATGAGCTCGAGCTCGTAGTCGTTGCCGATCACGATCCAGGCGCCACGCGCGCTGTCGGTGACGTCTTCGGCCGACATCATCGGCAGCTGGTGAGCGGGGTCGAAGACGAATCGGATCTTGCGCTCGCGACATTCGTGGACCAGCCTCTTCATCGCGCCGGGATCGTTGGGACCGATGATCACCGCCTCGTGCTTGGGCGGCGCGTCGTCGAGCCCGAGCATTCCCGCTTTCCACATCGCGCCGCCGTAATAGCCGGTGAGCTGGTTGTCGTCCATGTCGGTGGTGGTGAACCCGGTGGCGCTGATCTCCCCCTCGAGTAGACGCAACCCGTGGCAGTCGATGCCGCGTGCGACGAGCCAGTCGCGGTACTCGGTCGCGTCCGTGCCCGCGGTGGCAAGGACCGCGGCGGGATATCCGAGAAGCGCGAGGTTGTAGGCGTAGTTTCCGGCGACACCACCGCGGCGCTTCTTCAGGTCGTCGACCAGGAAGCTCAAGTTGAGGATGTGTGTCTTGTCGAGAAGGATGTGGTCTTTGAAGCGGCCCTTGAAGCTGAGGATGTAGTCATACGCGATCGAGCCTGTGCAAACAACCGTCATCGAGCAGACACCCAGCCAAGGCTAAAAGAAAAAGGGCGCCCCGCGTGGGGCGCCCTTTAGGTGGTGATTGGAGTTAAGCGGCGCGGCGTGCGGTTGCCCGGCGGCGTGTCGCGCGGCGCTTCCTGGCGGGAGCCGCCTTGGCCGCGGTCTCGCGGCGCGGGGTCAGCGTGGTGGCCTGCTCGAAGCGAGTCGCCGTGCGGGCGATCGTCTTGAACGAACCGTTGAAGATGCGAAGCGTTCGCTTGGCCACGTCACCGACCACGTCCTGGCGGCGCGCCTGGAGCTTGACGACGTTCAAACCCTTGATCGCGATCTTCTCGGGAAGCTTCCCGTTTACCTCCACACCCCACAGGGTCACCTTCTCCGGAAGGATTGCATTCAGGCGGGCGTTCAATCGACGGTTGACCTTTCGGGCTGTGGGCGCACCCTTTCTCTCGAATCCACGGACCGACTTGCGGGCCGAGCCGATCGGGTCAGAGGCGACCTCGGCCGCGGCCTTGGCCGCTCCGATGGCGACTTCCTCGATGTCTCCAAACTTGATCTCAGCGTTCATGGGTCACCCTCCAGGTGTAGTTAGCAGATGTCGTGACGCGATGCATCATAACGCAATGCGTCAAACACCGTCAAGGGGCCTGGTCTGGGTTCGTGCCTTTCACTCGCGCGATCAGCAGCTCGGCGGACGGCCCGAAGACGTCGTAATGCGCGACTTTGCGCCGCTTCTCGGGCTGTATCCACTCCGGGCGGAGGCCGTGATGGCTGCCCCACTCCTCGAGCAGCGGCCGCAGGCCGATGACATGCAGAAAGGGCTTCTCACGCGTCATGCCCCGGATCTTCGAGCCGTGGTAGTAGTCGAAGTTCCGATGGATCGCGATGCCGCCGGCTTCGGCGAACGCGATCGCTTCCTTGATCTGCCGCCGTTCGAAATACCGCTCTTCCAGCGGCTGGTTCACATGCTTGAGATTAGGGTCTTGCGTCGGGGCAGATTGGGCGGTAGGCGCAGAGCTTGCACGGGCGGTCCGCATGCTCCGGGCCAAGGGTGAAGTCGCCGGCTTCGATGCGGGCGGCAGCTGCGCGGACTCTCGCTTCGACTCCGGCGTCGTCGGGCGTCACATCACGCATATCGCCACGGCGGATGTCAAACAGCACGAGACGCGGCTCGGCCCCGCCCGGCACCAGGCCCCGCCGAGCAGCAAGCCCGTACAGCCTCAGCTGCACCGAGTACGCCTGGATCAACGCGGCGTCGAGCGACGCGTTGGTCTTGTAGTCGACCAGGATGGTTTTGCCGTCGAGCTCGCAGATCCGGTCGACCAGGCCGCGCACCCGCGTCGCTCCGATCCTCATGTTGAACCCGACCTCGACCGCCAGCGTCCTCGCCGTGGCGAGGGGATGTGTGAGGTAGCGGGCGAGCATCTCCCGCCCGGCTTCGGGTCCTGCGTAGAGATGAAGCAGGTCGCCGCCTGACAGATGCCACGAGGCGAGCGCGGCGTGAACCGCCGAGCCCAGCTCCGTCGAGCCCATCGCCTGCACGTGCCTGGGCTGGAGCTCGTCGGGCGGAGCAGGCACGTGCCACACCTGGCTGAATCGATATCGCACCGGGCACACCTCGAAGTCGTGCAGCTGGGAGAAGCTGAGCACGACCTCCCGCGGCTCGGCGACCTCCGCCGCGGACTGCCGCGGCTGCAGCTCCTCCAGCCGGTCGAGCACAGCGGAGACCACCGCCGACCCGCCGTCCACATGGCCGTTCCACGACGCTCGCACCGCTGGGAGCTCGAGCTGCTCGCCTTCAACGATCGACGCCGACTCAGGGTTCGCCAGCGCCCAGCTGAGAATCTCGGCAAAGTGGTCGTGGTTGTCCAGGCCGTTCGCGCCGACTTCGCTCACCGAAGGCTCTTCGCGCGTGGCGGTCACGTAAAGCGCATCTCGAGCGCGGGTCAGGCCGACGTACACGATGCGGCGCCGCTCTCCAATTGCCAGCGCGACTGCCGGCGCGCCGGGTGACGTCGCCACAAAGCGAGGGTGCTTTTCTCCCCGCCAGCTCTTGATCACGAAGCCGAGGCTGTCGGGGTCGAAGAAGAAACGCTCGGTATCCCTGGGTCGAGGGGGTCGGAGGTTGACCAGGAACACGACCGGAAACTCCAGACCCTTCGCGGAGTGGATGGTGAGCAGCGAGACGGCTTCAGTGGTCGCGGCCTCTTCCGCCGCTTCGCCCACCGGCAGCTCCGCGTCGATGACCTGGTCCAGGTGGCGCACGAAATCGCCGATCCCCGCCAGTGATAGGTCGCGCTCGAACCTGCCCGCCAGCTGGAAGACCTTGCGCAGGTTGAGCAGCGCGCGCGGGCTGCCGTCTCGCTGCGCGCGCAGCTCCGCCCCGCGCAGGTAACCGCTTTCCTCCAGCAGCCGGTAGAGGATGTCGGCGACGGTCAGCGCGTCGCGGAGCCGGCCGAGCCGGTCGGTCAGCTCGACCAGTCGCACACCCTCGCGCGCGACTTTCTGGTCCATCTCGGGAAACCCCTCGCGAGCGGATTCGTCAAAGCAATCTCGCAGCCGCATGCCCGAGCGGCCCGTGCGCCGAGACGCCAGGCGGTACATGCCGTCGTCCGGCAGCCGCACGATCGGTCCCTGCAGGATGCGCACGAACGCGCCGTCATCCATCGGGTTCTCGGTCAGCCGCAGGAGCGCGAGCACATCCTTGATCTCCTGGCGGTCGAAGAATCCCGACCCACCGCTGGTGATGTAAGGAATGCCTTGCCTGCGCAGCTCGTCCTCGAACTCGCGAGGGAGCATCCGGATCGAGTGGGCGAGGATCGCGATGTCAGCGAAGGCGCGTCCGCGTACATGGAGGCGGCGGATCGTCTGCGCCAGCGATCGCGCCTCTGTGCGCGAATCTGGCGCCATGATCACCGTCACCGGCTGGGTCGAGGCGCCACGCGTGGCGACGAGGTCGGGCTCGGCGGCGAAATCCGGGTCGCGACGGATGAAGTCGGTGGCGCAGTCCAGGATGCCCTGGTACGAGCGCCGGTTGTGGGTCAGCGGAAGGCGCTTGCCCGGGAAGCGACTGCGGATGTTCTCGATCTCTGCGTCGCGCCATCCGTAGATCGACTGCTTGGCGTCGCCGACGACGGCGACGTTGCCAAAGTTCTCGGCCGCGAGCAGGCGGATGAGGTCGAGCTGGATGCGGTTGGTGTCCTGGAACTCGTCGACGAGCAAGTAGCGGAATCGCTCGCGGCAGCGGCGCCTGAATTCGGGCACTCGCTGCAGCGAATCGATCACCTCGAGGATGAGGTCGTCAAAGTCACGCACCCCCGCGGTACGCAGCGATTTCTCGTAGGTCTGGTAGACGAGAAATAGAACTTCGATTGCTTCGAGCTCGGCGACTGACGGGTCGGGACCGCCCGAACCGTTGGAGGTTTGGGCTCCGTCATGCGTACGCCAGTTGTGTGCGTGGAGCTCGAGAGCCCGCTCATGAAAGAGCTCCGGGGTGATGCCGCGGCCTTTCAGCTTGAGCAAGAACCGCAGGCCGGAGCGCAGCAGCTCGTCGAGGTCCTCGACCGCGAGCGCCGTGAAAGAGTCCGGATCGAATGGTGCGGCCGCACCGCTGCGCAGGCCCGCGATGAGCTGCTGCTCGAACAGGCGCTGACCCGTCTCGTCGAGGACTTTCATCTCGCGCGGCGCGCCGATCAGGTAGGCAAACTCGTCGAGGAGCCGGGCGCAGGTACCGTGGAACGTGCCGATCCACGCGCCATCCAGGATCTCGGGTCCCAGCTCCGGCTGCCGCACACCCATCTCCTTGCCAATGCGCTGCCTCAGCTCTTCGGCCGCGCGGTCGTTGAACGTGACGGTGAGGATCTGGTTCGGAGCGACCCCCTGCTCGACCAGCCAGCAGAACCGCTCGGTCGCTGTGAACGTCTTGCCGGTGCCTGGGCCGGCGGCGATGAGGAACGCGCCGGCGGGGCCGGCATGCGCCGCCGCCGCCTGCTCGAAGCTGAGAGGGATTGACGTGGGCAGACGCGTGGCGCTCATTCGGGCGGCGCACCTCCATAAGGGCACACCGCCGCGTGCGGGCAGCTTCCGAACCGAGTGACACAGGTTCCGGCGAGCTCACGCGGCGCGGGCTCGAAGTGGCCTCCCTTGATCCGCTCGATCGCGTGCACGACGGTCGCGCGGCTGCGATCGAGGTCCTCGGTCGTCAGCAACTTTTCGCGATACTCCTTGAGACCCGCGGCTCGACCGACGCTGAAGATGACCTGCCGCATGTCGCGCCACACCCATTCCTTCGGGTACCAGAGCGATAGGAACCTGGGCTGGAAGCCAATCGGCTTGCCTTCCTCGTCCACTCCTTCCCGACAAGCGATGTAGTAGAGGGCAAGCTGCACGTCATACAGCTCCGGCCCAAAGTAGGCCTCGTAGGCGTACCTCATCGGTTTCCCCGCTCCGGTCTTGTAGTCCACGACCTCGACCTCGCCGTCGCCGACGTCGTTGACGCGGTCGATCTTGCCGACGATCTCCGATCCGTCGAGCTGCAGGCTGAACCGGATCTCGGTATCGATGGTGCCCAAGCGCCGGATCTGCTGCATGCCGGTGACGAAGCGGATGTAGTTGGTCAGCAGCGACCGGACCTGCCGCTCTTCACGCTTGCGGTCGAGGACGCCCTCCATGTTCACGAGATAGGTCTCGAGGTGACCTTGAAGCGCGGCCTCGAGCCACGCCTTCTGCTGCTCAGATTCGAGCGGCCGCCACTCGCTCTCTTTCGCGTGGAAGTCCTCCAGCACTTTGTGGAGAAACCCACCCCGCTCCATGGCCACCGAACGCGGCTCCTCCACCAGACCGGGATGGTGGTTGTACCAATAAAGACGCGGGCATTTCAGGTAGTCGTTGAGCGTCGTTGGGCTGAAGTGATCGATTTCCACCGACGTGGGATTGCGCCCCTCGCCATAGGATTCGAAGGGTTCACCCGACTCGGAATTGGTGAGGAAGGCGACGTCCAGGCCGAGCGCCGCGGCTCGCGCCGGTACGCCATCGGTCAGCGCCATGCGATTCGATGCCAGAAGGACCTCGGCCTCGCGAGGCAGCAGCACGTCGCTCGGCTGCAGGCGGGACGAGCCACGGGTAAGCACTCGCGATTCGGCATCGGGCGCGGCCATGTCGAGGAACACCGACGGTCCTGCCTGGCGCAGGTAGGTGTCGGCGTAGGTGAGGTAGAGGCGGCGGCGCGCCCGGGTCATCGCGACATAGGCGAGGCGCGCCTCCTCCGCCAGATGCCCGTCTGGGTCGGACGGCCACGACGGCATGAAGCCGACCTTGAACCCCTCGAGCCATCCGCGGTCGGCCTCGTCGAGCAGCGGGTGCGGACGCACCGGCAGAGGAAACAAGCCGTGCGCGAAGCCAGAGCTGAAAACGACCTCGAACTCCAGGCCCTTCGCCTGGTGCACCGTCATCACCTGGACCGCATCGCGCTGTCCCGCCGCGGCTTCGCTGTCGTCGGCCGCGGCCGCCAGCAGGGTCTCGAGCGAACCGGTGATTTCGGCCAGCATCGGCTTCATGCCGTGCAGGCGCTCGTGCACGGCTTCGATCGCCTCCAGGCCTTCGATTGCGGCACGGAGGTCGGAGATCGCCTCCGCGCGCTGTTCATCGGTCAGGTCGAGGTCGAGGAGCCGCCGCATCGCGCCGTCCTCGATCAGGACCGAATACGCGAGGGCTGTCAGCGTCAGCTTCGACGCGCGGCCGAGCAGGTGATGGCGAGCTGTCATGGCGGCATGCAGAGCGCCCAGCTCTTCGTCAGATAAGAAGGCCATGTACTCGGGTTCGGGCCTTTCCTGTCCGGGTTCCTGGACTGGCGCCGCTTCGCCCCATGGCAGCGGGTAGCGCAGCGGGTCCCGCGCGGCGAGCGAGTACATCAAGCGGCGGACAACGCGAAGCAGCGGGCGGCTCCGCTCGCGTGCGCTGGCACGAAGGCGACCGAGCGTTCGCGCGCCGACGCCACCGAGGCTCGAGGCAAGTGCGCCGTCGAACGCGTCCGGGTCGTCAGGCTTGCGCAGCGACTCCAGGTAGCCGACCAAAAAACGCACCACCTCGTTGCGCGACGTGGCGCCTGACCCACGCACCTCATAAGGAAGGCCCAGCGCGCGCAGCGCCTCCTCGAATGGAGCGCCGAAAGCAGTTGTGCTGCGAAGCAGGATCGCGAAGTCGCGATGTCGCAGAGCGCTCGATTCCGCGTGCAGGCGCTTGATCTCGCGCGCGACAAAGAATGCTTCGTCGACCGGATCGCCCTCGCGAGCGACTACTACAGCAGGCGGCGCCGGCAACACGGTGGTCCGCAGCAGGCGCGGCTCCCGGCCCGGATGGGTGGCTGCGAGCACGCGCTCTCCAGCGTCAAGCGCTTCGCGCGACGACCGGCGGCAATCCTCCAGGCGCTGGGTCGCGCTTCCGTAGACGGCGGCGAAGTCGCGACTGAGCAGGCGCGGAACGGTGCCGCGGAATCCGTAGATCGACTGGTCCGGATCACCGACCACGACCAGGCGTGGCCCCGTTTCAGGCGGCGCCACGAGCTGGAGCAGCTCGAACTGAGCGGGGTCGACGTCCTGGAACTCGTCAACGAGGATCAGACGAAACTGTTCCTTCAGCCTTTCTCGCAGCGGCGCGTTGGACTGCAGCAGCTCGATAGCACCCGAGATGAGGTCGCGGAAGTCGAACATGCGGGCATCCTGCAAGCGACGCTGGTACGCCTGGTAGACGGAAGCCAGGACGCGAAGCCGTTCGCTCGCGCTCGCTTCGGCGGCCAGCAGCAGCGCTGATGGATGGACGAGGTTCTGCTTCATCAGGGCGACGAAGGTGAGCACGTCGCGCGCGAATGCATCCGACCGGCGAACGCCATCGAGCGGCCCGAGCTCTTCGGCGTCGATCTCGGTGAGGACCTGTCGCATGACCAGCCATTCCTGGAAGCCGTTGAGGAGCAAGCGCTCGCGGTCCGGCGTGTGCTCGCGCAGCAGGCGCGAGCAGAAGCTGTGAAAGGTCGAGATCCACGCCTCGCCGTACTCGTCGTGCAGGCGCGCGTCTATGCGCCGCGAGATCTCGGCCGCGGCGCCGGTCGAGAAAGTGAGCACCAGGATCTCGCCGCGAGTGGCCAGGCGTTCGCGCACGGCCTGCTCGTACAGGTCGACCAGCGCGTGCGTCTTGCCGGTACCTGGTCCTGCGAGCACCCGCAGCGGTCCGTTGATTTCGTGGATGTCGAGTGGCAAAGGGTTCCCCTGGAATGGCGCGGGCGTCCCTGATTATGCGGGTGCTCGAGTCCTCAGGTCAGCCCTGCCTGTTAAGGGCCGCCACGCCAGAAGCCCGAGGGCCACGAGGAGCACGAGCTCGAATAAGGGCCAGCGATCCAGGCCTGGGCTGTGCGTCGTAAACCACAGATACGGGCTGGCGAGGACCCAACCGGCACCGAGCGCGGAGCGCCAGGCCAGCGTGGGACGCTCTTCCCACACGATCCAGGCGGCGGCGGCCAGCAGGCACAGGTCGGATGCATGGAGGTAGGGAGAGATGAGCAGCGAGCCCACCACCGCAACAGGAATCACAATCGTGGAAGACGAACGCAGCCTGAAGGCGATCGCCACCACCCCGCCCACGATGAGGATCCGTACGCCTAGCGCCACCACACCAGAAAGGTCAAAAGCGCCGTGTAGGGTGAGCGCGTCGGCGCCGGTCGGCAGCGGAGCGCGGAGCTCGGTCACATAGGCGGAGATCCCGTGAACGCCGAGCAACAGGAATGCGATCAAGGCGAAGACGGCGCCCATCGCAGCCCACGAAGCCACGGCGCGATAGCGCCCGGCGACCAGCAGCGCAAGCGGTACGAGGATCGCTGTGTTCGGCTTGAGAAAGATCAGTGAGAGAGCGAGACCTGCGGCGACGTCTCGGTCGTCACGCAGCAGGCGCCACCCCAGAACTACCGCTGCGGCTACCAGCGGAACGACCTGGCCCAGGTTCACCGCATGCAGAACCCACCAGGGCGCAAGCGCGGCGACGACCGCGATCCAGCGGACGAGCCCAGCGCTCGTACCGGACCAGGCGAGGGCGACTCCGAGCGATGCAAATGTGAAAACCGCCCAGATTCCGAACGCAACCCAGATGGGGAAAAGCGTCAGCGGGGTCACCAGCCACCCGACGGTCGGTGGGCTCAGGAAAGGCTGCGACGACTCGGTCGGAACCTCCTGTCGTTGAACGGCGGCCACCAGCGCCTGGTCGTAGATGTGCGACCACCCCTGTTGGAGGCCGACGACGGCCGCCGCGTAGTAGGTATGGAAGTCGACTCCAGTGCGCGCACGCGGGTAGGCAATGTCGACCGCGAGAGCGACCACGACGACGACGAGCCCGATCCAGGACCAGGTTCGGCGAGACTTGACCATGACTTGACGGTACCTCACATAAGTCAGGGCTCGATGACCCGCCGGAGGCAGATCGGATTGTGGGCGGCGCTCATCGCGGTCACAGTCATCGTCGCCCACCTGCCGGCTTTCGTCCACCGCCTCCTCGACGGCGATGAAGCGATCTACGGCTCGATCGCCGCGCTCATGAACACCGGCGCGCCGCTGTACGGAACAGGCGGCGTGGACAACAAGCCGCCGGGGGTCTTCTGGGTCTACGCGGCGATGTTCCAGGTGGCCGGCACTTACCAGATGACCGCGATCCACGCCGTCGGCCTGGTGGTCATCGGCGCGACGTGCGTGCTGCTGTACATGATCGGCCGGGAGCTCGCCGGGGTGCGGACCGGGCTCCTGGCGGCGCTGTTCTATGGAGTGCTGACGGCAGCCGGCAACCCGCGCCTGCTCGCGACGAACACCGAGGTGCTGATGATGCTGCCGCTCACGGCCTCCGTCCTTCTGATGCTGAGGCGGCGGTGGATGTGGTCGGGCCTGCTCCTTGTCGCGGCAGGAGCGTTCCGGCAGGTGGCCGCGGTGAACGTCCTGCTGGCGGTCGTTGGCCTCGTCTGGCTCGAGCGGCCTGGCCAGCGCCGGCTCGCAGCGCTTCGGTTCTCGGGAGGCATCGCAGCCGGACTCGTCGCCGGCGGATTCACCCTCCTTCTGACGGGATCGCTGCCGGGCTTCTGGCGCTGGACGGTGGGCAGCCTCTACGGCTACGCCTCGACCAACTGGATCCCAAGCTTCGTGTGGGCTCGAGCCAGGGACAGCATTCTTCCGTTCGTCGTGAACATGGCCGTCCTCTGGGTCGCCGCAATCGCCTTCAGCGTTCGCGCGTTAAGAGCAGGGCGCCGCCCCCACCCGGGCCTTCGGCCCGACCTCCCCGGCGAGCGAGGAGGTGGGGATCCCATCGTGGTTGTCTGGCTTGCGCTGGGAGTGGTCGGGTCGATCGCGGCCGGCCACCTTTCGTGGCACTACTTCATCCAGGCCATGGGACCGCTCGCGCTGGCCGCCGCCCTGTGCTTCGAGCGGTTCTCGCTGCGGCGATGGGCGGTGTCCATCGCCGCTTTTGGCATCGCGCTGCCCGCCGTCGGCTGGTGGATTTTCAACCTCGGCGCCGACCCGCTGACTTACGACTTCACTCCGCCCGTGCCGCAGCACGAAGCGGTCGCCGCGTACATCGGCGACCACACGACCTCCGACCAGCGCGTGTTCGTGTGGGGGAACTGGCCGGCGCTCTACGTCGAGACCGACAGGCTCATGGCGAGCCGTTTTCCCGGATTCCTGCGCGGGTTCGCCCGCGGGTCAGGCCTCCCACCCGACAACTGGGACACGACGCCCGACGTGTGGCCGGAGCTCGAGTCCGACTTGAACGCGCATCCACCCGCGCTGATCGTCGACACGGCAGCAGCGGGATGGAGCGACTTCGCGATGTATCCAATGAGCAGCTACCCGGTGCTGGCCAATCTCGTCGCCAGCCGCTACCACGAGGTGGCGACGGTCGACGGCGTGGTGATCTACGCGCCCAACGGCCCGTGACGAATCGGCAGCGGCGGCAGAGGCGGCACGTTCAATGGAAGCGGCAGACTGATCGGTACGTCGATCTTCGGCGTCGTGACCTGCATTCCCCCGACCTGCAGCGACAGTGAAGCCGCCTTGGCGACGACCGCGTTGGTGGTCTGAGCGACGTCGACGACCCGGTGCTGCAGCGGGATGAACGGCTGCACCGTCGTAACCGCGGGCACGGTGGCTCGCTCGACGGGTGCGAGCCGCGGCGGCGATATGGGTTGCACCGAGACGACTGCACCGGCGGTGGCGGCGGCCACGACTATCATGCCGGCCTTGATCACCTGACGCCCGGCGAGAAAAAGGCCGATCGCGTAGATCGCCTTGCGGCCCGCGCCCTTCCCGCGCTCCACATACTCGCTGACACGCGCGATCGCATCGCGCAGGCCTCGCTCGACGCTGCTCAACGTGATGCCAAGGCCCTGCGCGATCTCGCGGTTGGTCAGGTCGCTGAAGTAGGCGAGCTTGAGCAGCTGCTTCTGGCGCGGAGGCAAGTTGCTGACCGCCTCGTCGACGGCCTGCCGCACCATCGCGCCTGAAAAACGCGTCCAGGTGTGGGACTTTTCACCGCCGTCGGCCATGCCCTCGACGAGCATCCGCTTGAGGCCTTTGTGCGCGCCACGAACCCGGCGCCGGAAGATAGGTTCTTGCCGGATGCCGGTCATGAGCCAGTTCCGCCAGGAGTCCCTGGCGGAGGCCGGAACCGTGTGGTTCTCTGCTTCGCGCTGGACAACCGACACAATTTACACCGCTACACCTGGAACTCCCACCGGGCCCAGAGCACCCGGCATAAGCTCAATCTGGGGTCGGTTTCCTCGGTCGCTTGATCTCGAGGATCGAAGGTTCGGACGCGGCGACTGAGATCAGGCGCTCGAGCACGCGGGCCGCGTCCGCCGTCTCGGGCGCCTCGGCCAGGCGTACGTAGGCCACGCTTCCATCGGGAAAAAGGAAGGTCGGAGTCCCGAAGACTCCGTGCCCACGCGTCGCCCTCAGGTGGTCACGCTCCAGTGGCGCGAGGATGTCCGGGTCGGCGAGGTCGTGGCGAAACCGCTCGACGTCCGTCCAGCCGTCATCTCGAGAGTTCACCTGCGTCAGGGAGAAGTAGCTCCACGTGACGTTGAGCTGGCGAGACCGGCCGGCATTCTGGAGCAGCACCGATGCGCGATATACGAACGGACACAAATAGTCGTAAAAGACTTCCAGATCGATGACCTCGGGATCCAGCACCCTGACTGCTTCAACGCGCCTGATCCGGACGGATATTCCCCAGAGCTGGGCGTGGATGCGCCCAGACCTGGTCGTCCGCATCGGTCCGTTCGCGGCGGCCTGCGCTGCCGCATACGTGGTTGCGTCGCGGCCCGGATGGTTTGGACTGAGCGCCGGCCGGCTCGACGTGCAGCTGCTTTTCGCCGCGGTGGGTGCGCCGTTGCTGTTCGTGGCGGCGACGGCGGTACAGCTGTGGCTGACGCGGCGGCGCGGTGTTCTGAGCGTCCCGGCAGATGCGCGAGACGCATGGTTCCAGGCGGGTTATTACGCTGTCAACGGGCCCATCGAGGAGGCTTTTTTCCGGGGCCTCGCGCAGGGAGGACTCGGTGTCCTGTGGGGACCATTCGCCGGCTTCGCCATCGCCACCACGGTTTACGTGCTGTATCACAAGCTCGGCCGCTGGACATGGCCGGACACTTTCGCGACGGCGCTGCTCGGCGTGCCGCTCGGCCTGGCTTTCTGGCTGCTGCCGGGACCGCCTTCGCTGCTCGGCATCTCGATCGCGCACATCGCGTGCACGTGCGGATTCCTTGGCCCGGGTCCTTATCTGTTGAAGAAGCTCGGCCTGGTCTAGACCTGCCGGCGGCGGACAGCCAGATAGACCGTGCCGGCGAAGAAGATCACGACGAACGCCCACCACGCGATGTCACTCCACCCCGACGCAGAAGGGATGGCGGACAGGATCTGGCTGTCCGAGCCGGCGTTCGACAGTGCGATCTGCGCCTTGGCCAGGTCGCCAGGCGCGGAGCTGACGAGCTCGTGCGGGACGAGCCAGTACACAATGTCGAAAATCGTTTTGACCACGGCGTTGTTGATGGCGCCCGTCTCGAACAGCTTGTGCACGAACGTGATCACTCCCGTGATCACGTTGTAGTAAACGAACGCGACCACCGCCGCGACGATGTTGTTCATCCACGTGCTGAGCGCGAGCACGATCAGCATCACGACGATCGTGTTGGCGACGACCGCGGCCGCCTCACCGGTGAGCGATCCTTCCAGGCCGCCGCCGAAGAGAAACATGACGACGCGTGTCTCGACGGCCAGCAGGCCGACGATCACCATCAGCGCCAGAACCGCGCCTCCGATCTTTCCGGCGGCGAATGCAAGTCGAGAGACAGGTTTCGCGAAGATGCTGACCGCCGCGCCCGATTCGAGGTCGTGATAGATCGCGGTCATCCCGATCGCAAACGCGATCAGCAGGCCGAACACGCCAAGCGCGGAGAAGACGTAGTTGACGAAGGCGAGCTCGAGGTAGCGGTTGAAAGCCGCCGGGTCGGTGTTCGGCGCCCCGAAGCTTCCCTGGCTTGACGCGAACGAGTAGAGGACCTTCAAGCCCACGCCCAGGCACACGATGCCGAGCGCACCGAGGATGAAGAAGACGAGAAGGATGCGCCGCCGCGAGAGCTCGAGCAGCGTGTAGCGGCCGACGGCGAGCGCGCCCGTCACCTCTTCTCCTGCTCTGTGATGAAAGACGGCAGCTGGTCGTGCTGCGGTGTGTTCGCCTGAATCAGCTCGACGAAAACGTCTTCGAGGTTGCGACCTTCTGGCACGACCTCGGCCATCGTGCCTTCTTTCAACACGCGACCCTTGGCGAGGATCGCGACCGTGTCGCACACGAGCTCGACCTCGCTGAGCAGGTGGCTGTTGAGCAGGACGGCCACGCCGCTGTCCTTCAATCGATCGATCAGGGCGCGCACGTCGCGACGGCCGAGAGGGTCGAGGTCGGCGGTCGGCTCGTCAAGGATCAGCAGCTTCGGCCGCCCGAGGATCGCCTGGGCGATGCCGAGCCGTTGCTTCATGCCTTTGGAGAACTGCCTGATGTGGCGGCGTTCCTTGTCGAGGCCCGCGAACTCGAGCGTCTCGGGGATGCGGCGTTTGCGGTCGGACTCGTCGAGACCCAGCAGGCTCGCGAAGTAATCCATCACCTCACCGGCTCGGAGGAACTTCGGGAAATCAGGATCCTCCGGTGCAAATCCCATGTCGCGGCGGGCGCTCGGGTTGCCGGGGTCTGAGCCGAAGAGCTTCACGGTGCCCTCGTCCGGCCGGAGGAGGCCGGCGATCATCTTCACGATGCTCGTCTTGCCTGAGCCGTTCGGGCCGAGGAGACCGAAGGCCTGGCCGGGCTCGAGCTCGAAGGTCACGCCGTCGACCGCCCATGGATCACGGCGCCGATAGCGCTTGCGCAGCCGGTCCACGCTCACCACCGCCATCAGCCAGCCGAATGGTACAGGGGTCCCCGCGAACTCACCGCGAAGCCTCTGAGCTCGTGGGGATACTACGCGTCGTGATTGGACTCGACCAGCAGCAGCGCCGAACGCTTACGTGGGCCGGGCTCGCCGTGGTCCTCACCGCTTTCGACGGCTCGGTGCTGGTCCTTGCCCTGCCCGCGATCGCCACCGACTTTCACGCCCGCACCCCGGACCTGTCCAACCTCGGCTCGATCCTGGCCCTGGGTGCGGTCGGTGCCCTGCCACTGGCCATGCTTGCCGACCGGTTCGGACGGCGCCGGCTGATTGCGATCGGTGTCGCCGGCTTCTCCTTCGCGAATTTCGCGAGCGGGCTGGCGCCCTCGCTGGAGGCGCTGGCATTCCTGCGATTGGTCGCCGTGTGCTTCGAGGTGATGGTTGGAGGCGTGGCGACCGCACTCGTCGTGGAGGAAGCTCCACCGGAGCGGCGCGGCCTGGCGGTCAGCGTCCTGGCGGTGCTGTCAGGGCTGGGCACCGGTGTGACCGTCGTCCTTTATCCGCTTGTCGCGCCACACTGGCGGTGGCTGTTTCTGGCCGGCGGGTTCGGAGTCCTGATCGCTCCGTTGATCTGGCTTCGACTGCCGGAAGGCCGGGCCTGGCTGGGTGTCCGGCTGAGCTCTTCCGCCCTGCGCCTCTTGCTTCAGCCGGAGTGGCGGCGGCGGGTGGTGGTCATCGCGGCGATGACCGCGCTGCTCGCCGTTCTGCTCGAGCCGGCGGGACTGCTTTTCACAGTGTTTGGGAGCCAGGTGCTTCGCCTCTCACCGGCGGCGATCAGCATCCTGATCGCGGTCTCGGGTGTCGCCGGTGCCGCTTCCTACGTGGCGGGGGGCTACCTGAGCGACCGGTTCGGCCGTCGCTGGCTCGCCATCGTGCTGACGGTTGACACCGCGATTGCGGCGAGTCTCAGCTTTGCTACTGGCGAGATCGGGTTTTTCGCCGGCAACGTGCTCTGGAGCGCGTTTGCCAGCGCGGCTACGC
>WNGI01002710.1_pt1 | contig 15556 bp, 9 predicted proteins | sample 5400621 | NCBI WGS metagenome assembly WNGI01 (sample SAMN13153374, study PRJNA577476) | soil metagenome | isolation source: 20 cm soil or saprolite under Garry oak tree replicate 1 | place: USA:California | collected 2016-06-15 | reverse complement strand
GGTCAGTAGGCGACTGATTTGAGACGTTACCAACTACTACGTCTGTCTCCTACGCGACACTCCTAACAGCCGAGCTATTTCATTCCGATTAGTTAGCAATGCGTAAATGCGGCGAGCGAAGGATCGCAGAGGTCGCGCACCTGGGTGTGCACCTGGCACGACGCTTTGCGGTGCGGGTAGCGCGGGCGAGCCTGAATCGGGGCGGAGTGACCGCCAAGCCTCCGATCATCCGAATGCGACGGATCGCAAAGGAAGCTTGCTCGCGGCGCTGCGGGTGGAGCGGGGCCGGGCCGGGAGATTCCGCGACCCAGTCATGACGCGCGGCGGCGGATCGCAGAGGAACGCCAGGTGGTGTGCGGCTGGCACGAGGAGCGGGTTGACCAGCGTCGGGGTCTTCTAACCGAGCGGACCGGTGGGCAGCGTCGGGTCTCCTAACCGGGCGGACCGGTGGGCAGCGTCGGGTCTTCTAACCGAGCGGACCGGTGGGCAGCGTCGGGGTCTTCTGAGCGAGCGGCCCCGAGACGGCGGTCCATCGCGATCCCACCGGGGCCGAGCGAAGAAGACCCCGGCGCTGCCCGTCGGTGCAGACCGCGATCCCACCGGGGCCGAGCGAAGAGGACCCCGGCGCTGCTCACCGCCCGACGGAGGACCCCGGCGCTGCTCACCGCCCGAAGCGGGAGAGGACCCACGCATACCGCTCAGGCGTTCCGCGATCTAGACAAAAAAAGCCCGGGCACCCCAGGGGAGCAGGGAGTGCCCGGGCAGTAGGCAGAACTGGCCGACGGGCGGGCCGGCCAGGGCCTGACGGAGGAAATCAGCTACACCCGGTCGTCTCTCCACAGTTCTCGCACTTGTGGCAGGTGCCGCTTCGAACGGTGAGCCAGCCGCAGCGCGGGCAGGGGGGCGCGTCGGGTGTGGAATTGAGTCGTCGGTAGCCAGGGGCATCGGGGACGGGGGCGACGGCGTGCCCGTTGCCGTTAGTGGCGGGTGCTTCGGGTGTCGCGAGCTGTACAACGCGATTCAGAAGCTCGAGCTGTGACGTCGCGTCGGCGACCTCGGTCGTGCGGACAAGCCCGAGCGCCGCGCGGTCGGGCTCGGAAAGGAAACGATTCCCCAACCAGCGGAAGACGTAGTCGACGATCGACTTCGCGAAACCGATCTCGGGATTGCCGGTCCAACCAGCGGGCTCGAAGCGCATGTGACCGAACTTCTCCACCAGGTGCGAGAGCGGAACGCCGTACTGGAAGAGCAGCGAGACGCTCGTAGCGAATGCGTCCATCATGCCCGACAGGGTCGAGCCTTCCTTCGCCATGGTGACGAAGAGCTCACCGGGAGTGCTGTCCTCGAACAGCCCGACGGTGATGTACCCCTCGTGTCCCTCGATCGAGAACTTGTGAGTGAGCGACGCCCGAGTGTCGGCGAGGCGGCGACGCTGCGGCCGCGTAACCTCGACGATGCGCTCGACGACCGTTTCAACGGCCTTGGCGTTGCTCTCTTTGTTGGTCGTGTTGACGGGCTGGACCTTCTTACTTCCGTCGCGATAGATGGCGATCGCCTTGAGCCCGTGCTTCCACGCCTCGACGTAGGCCTCACTGACATCGTCGATGGTCGCGGTCTCGGGAAGGTTCACGGTCTTCGAGATCGCGCCGGAGATGAACGGTTGGACCGCACCCATCATCTTGATGTGGCCCATGTGATGGATCGTGCGCTCGCCGTTCTGCGGCTTGAACGCGCAGTCGAAGACCGGGAGGTCCTCGTCCTTGATGCCGGGGGCACCTTCGATGGTGCCGTACTGCTCGATATAGGTGGTGATGGCGCCGGACTCGGTGTCGCTGTACCCAAGGCGCCGTAGCGCGGTCGGAACGCTCCCGTTGACGAGCTTCAACATCCCGCCACCGACGAGCTTCTTGTACTTCACGAGCGCGATGTCCGGCTCAACGCCGGTCGTGTCGCAATCCATCATGAAGCTGATCGTTCCCGTCGGAGCGAGGACCGACGCCTGTGCGTTCCGATAACCAGCGGGGCGCCCGAATGCGACCGCGTCGTCCCAGGCCTGACGCGCCGCCGACAAAAGGCTTGCCGGGAGGAGCTCGTCGCGGATGCGGTATGCGTGCAGCCGGTGCATCTGGATGACCCGGTCGTGCGCATCCTTGTTCTTGGGGTACGCCTCGTACGGCCCGACCGCTTCCGCAATCCGGCCGGACTGCGAGTACGCAGCGCCGGTCATGAGCGCGGTGATCGCGGCGGCATACGCCCGACCCTCGTTGGAATCGTACGGAAGACCGCGCTGCATGAGGAGCGCGCCGAGATTCGCGTAGCCGAGACCGAGCTGGCGATGCGAGCGCGCGTTCTCGGCGATCTTCTGGGTCGGATAGTCGGAATGGCCGACGAGGATCTCCTGCGCCGTGAAGACGATCTCCACGGCCGCGCGGAACCGTTCGACGTCGAACTCGCCGTCGCTGTGCACGAAACGAAGGAGATTGAGCGACGCGAGATTGCATGCCGAGTCGTCGATGCTCATGTACTCGCTGCACGGGTTCGATCCGTTGATCCGTCCGCTTGCCGGAGAGGTGTGCCAGTCGTTGATCGTCGTGTCGAACTGCATCCCCGGGTCGCCGCATTGCCAGGCCGCCTCCGCGATTTCCCTCAAAAGCGCACGTGCCTTGACCGTCTCGAGGACTGCCCCGCCGATCCGTGCGGTGAGGCTCCAGTCTTCTTCGGTCTGGGCCTTCTTCATGAACTCGTCGGTCACGCGCACGGAGTTGTTCGCGTTCTGGAACTGGATCGACTGCCAGGCCTCGCCGTTCAGGCTCATGTCGTAGCCCGCCTCGCCGAGGGCCCACGCCTTCTTCTCCTCTTTGGCCTTGCACCAGATGAACTCGTGGAGATCAGGGTGGTCGGCGTCGAGGATGACCATCTTCGCCGCGCGCCGCGTGGTGCCGCCCGACTTTATCGAGCCGGCGACCGAATCGGCGCCGCGCATGAACGAGACCGGACCGGAGGCGAAGCCGCCGCCAGAGAGGTTCTCCTTCTGCGATCGGATCCGTGAGACGTTCACGCCCGAGCCCGACCCGCCCTTGAAGATGATTCCCTCGTCGCGGAACCAGTCGAGGATCGAGTGCATGTCGTCCTCGACCGAGAGGATGAAGCACGCGCTCGCCTGCTGGGGAACTCCCTCCACTCCGATGTTGAACCACACCGGCGAGTTGAACGAGGCGTACTGGTGGACCATGAGGTACTTGAGCTCGTCGGCGAAGGCGTCGCGGTCCGCTGCGCTCGCGAAGTAGCCGCCCTCGAAACCGGCCCGGGCGATGGTGTCGACGACGCGATCGACCATCTGCTTCACACTTGACTCACGCTCGGGCGAGCCGAGCTTGCCGCGGAAGTATTTGGACGCAACGACGTTCGTCGCCGTCTGCGACCAGACCTTCGGGACCTCGACGCCCTTCTGCTCGAAGACGTTGCCGGTCTCGCCCGGGATGGCCGAGTCGCGGCGCTCCCACTCGATCTCGTCGTACGGGTGGGTTCCCTCGCGAGTGAAGCGGCGGTCGATCCGAAGTCCTTTCGGCTCCGCACGCTCAACAGAGACTTCCGCGATGTCAGCGATTGCCATGTACGTGTCCCCCTAGAAAGCCGCGATGTTCGAGCCGCTCGCCAGAGCCCGTAAAAGAAGGAGAAGGAGCCTCTCGCCTGCGGACGCGAAAGCGAACGGCCGACGGGTCATTTGGACCCTCCTTCTACCTTCCCTGATGCTCAGCCCCTTGCCACTACATCTGGGCCCAGCCGCCCGGTCAGACCCAACATCTAGCGGTGCAGGCGCCGAACCGTAGACCCGAAAAAAGGCGATGTCAAGGGCTAGGGGTCATCAATATTGCCGGCACAAAATCTGGTAGCGGCCGGGATTTCAGGCCGAGCGATGGCGGCCGAAAACGGTTGCGGAAAATCAGGCCGGTGAAGCCACCTGAGCCGAGCGAGCGGCCTCGACGAACGATCGCATGCCCTTGCGAAGGTCGCTCTCACCGATATTCAGCGCGGGTATGAAGCGAACGACCTGATCGTGGAACCCGCAGGTGATCAGAAGGACATCGCGTTCCAGCGATGCCGCGATCGCAGCCTTCGCGACCGACTTCTCGTCGAACTCTGCCGCGACCATCGCGCCGAAGCGGCGGACCTCGCGGAGACGCGGATGTGAGCGCAGCGGAGCGAGCTCTTCGACCATGATCTCGCCGATCGTCTCAGCCCGCGCCACGAGGTTCTCGTCGCGTATGACCTGAAGGGTGGCGAGCCCCGCTGCGCAGGAGACCGGGTTGCCCCCGAAGGTCGAGCCGTGCGTGCCGGTGCGCCACTTCTCCATGCGCTCGCGCGTCGAGATCACCGCACCGAGGGGCATTCCGCCGCCGAGCGCCTTTGCGGCAGTGATGACGTCCGGCGTCACGCCGAACTTCTGCGCGGCGAACCACGCACCCGTGCGGCCCATGCCCGTCTGGATCTCGTCGAACACGAGGAGAGCGCCGATCTTCGTTGCGAGCTCGCGGACCGCACGGATGAAGGACGCGGGAGCCGCAACGTAGCCGCCCTCGCCGAGCACCGGCTCGATCACGATCGCAGCGACGTGCTCCGGCGGGACCTCGTGCTCGAGCATCGCGTCGAGCTCGGCGAGGCAATGCGCCGCGCACGATTCGGCGTCGTGCGGCTCGGGCAGCGCGCACGCGAGCGGGTACGGATACGGGGCGACGTACACCTCGGGGAGCAGCGCACCGTAGCCGCGGCGGTACTGAGACTTCGACGTCGTGAGGCTGGCCGCACCGACGGTGCGACCGTGGAATCCGCCGCGGAACACGATGATCGCCTCGCGACCGGTCGTCTGGCGCGACAGCTTGATCGCTGCCTCAACCGCTTCGGCGCCGCTGTTGCCAAAGAAGACCGTATCGAGGCCGCGCGGTGTGACCGTGGCGAGCTGTTCGGCGAGAGCGATGCTCGATTCGTACTTTGCCACTCCGGCCGAGATGTGCATGAGTCGCTGCGCCTGGTCGACGACCGCCTTCACCACGCGCGGATGCGAATGACCGACCGCGGTGACAGCGATACCGCAGGTCAGATCGAGCACGCGCCGTCCATCGGTGGTGACGAGCCAGCTCCCCTCCCCGCGCTCGATCGAAAGCCACGTGTAGTGGCCAAGCACGGGCGGAAGGACCTTGCGAGCGCGGGCTTCGAAGTCGGACATCGCGTCCACTCTATCGGCTGCGTCGTCCTCTGCGCGTCGTTTCAGCCGGGGCGGCGCTCGTCGCCCTCGGATGTGACCAGGATCTGCAACGTCGCGCGGTCCTCGCCGATGACCCGGACGCGATATCCGGGAACCCCCGCGCGAAGCACGGCGGCAAGGCGGTCCGCTCCCTGATAGCTCACTCTCACCTTCAAGACGCCGTGCCGGTAGTACTCGGTCCGAAGCTGCCCGACGCCGCGTACTTTGCGGAGCGCGAGCTCGAAGCGGTGCCAGTCGTCTGGTGTGGGGAGCGGCGTGACGACGAGGTCGATCTCGCCCGGTCCGGGCGCCGCGCGCGGTGATGGGATCGCGGGCTCGGGCTTTTGATCTTCGTCGACCAGGGCCTTCTGGATCATCGCGCTCTGGACCCGATCCTCTTTCGCCGGAACAAGGCGCGGCTTCGGAGCCGAGGGGATCGGCCCGTCGAGGCGTGTGGGCGGAGGCGGCGGCGGTGCCTGCGGCGGTGCGACGTCGGGAGGGGTCGTGTCGGGCGACGACTGACGCGCGCCGATGCGTGCCGCCAGATCGACGACGTCCTCAGTTGGTTTCTTCTTCTTCTTGTCGTCTTTGGCCATGTCGACCCCTAGACCTTCAGCAGGTACCGGGCGATCACGATCACGATCACCACCAGCACGAGGAGCGCCACGACGACGAGTACCGACCACGTTCGCGCTGGCGGAACGAGCGCCCGATCGATCGCGACCCGAATCTCCTCGGCGGTCGCGTCCTTCCGGAGCCAGCCCTTGCCCCGGACGAAGAGTCCGGACAGTCTGCGACCGTCTCGCGGATTCCCTGAAAGCACGATGGTTGGCATCGGTAGAACCTCTGTCCTTCCCCTCTGAACCAGCACGCCGTCGACGAGAGCGAGATCGGCGACCCAGCCATCCAAGCTGGATGCGACCTGTTCTAACGACTGTGCGCGCCTCACCTCGTATCGATCCTCTATCCGCAGCAGCGCCTCGAGCGCTGCGCCGATGGTTGGGTGCCCCACGACGAGCAGAACCTTTGGGCGCGTGATGCGGGGATGATGCCCTTCTTCGCCTGAGTCGTATACGCTCTGCTCCACACGCGGGGAAGTGGGCAGAGAAGCGAGCATTTGGAGGGCGACCGCGTGTCCGAGGAGCCCAAAGGCCTAGGCGCGTCCGGAGACATCATTGGCGCGCTCTCCGATCGTGTCAGCGAGCTCACCAAACGCGTCGGCTCGCTCGAATCGGAGCTTGATTCGGCACGCAAGCGCGTCGCGGTCTACGAAGAATTCGACGCCACGGTGCGCGACGCCCTGTCGGGTGCGTTGCGAGCCGCTCACCAGATCCGCGCCCGAGCCGAGAACGCCGCGCAGCAGATCCTCGAGCAGGCCCGAGACGAGCGAAAGATGCTGATCAAAGAGATCGAGCGGCTGCGTGAGGAGCGCGACGGCCTCGTCGACGAGATCGCGTCGAACCGGCGGAGCGGCTTTTCCGCGCTCCGCGGCCCACGCCGCGAATCGGCTGCCGCGCCTGAGAAGGCGCCCGAGGAGACCACCGCCGATTCGCGCGCGCTCGCGGCCGACGCGCTCCGCGGCGTCTTCACCGAGCTCCTCGAGGACATCCGTCGTCAAGCCGGGACGGTCGCGGACGCGGCCCGCGAAGCCAACGCCGCGGCGGCACAAGCAAAGACCGCGCAGGAGCAGGCGCGCGTCGCACAGGACGAGGCGCGCTCAGCCCAGGAGGAAGCGCGTCGCGCTCTCGAGGCGCAGCGCGCCGCGGAGGCGGAGCGCGCCGCGGAAGCGGCCCGCATCGCGGAGCAGGCGCAGCGCGCGACCGAAGAGGCGTCTCGCGCCGCCGACGAGGCGCGGAAGCTCGCGGAAGCCCAGCGACTCGCGCATGAGCAGGCTGAAGCGGATCGGTCCGTCGAAGCTCAGCGCGCGGCTGAGGCCGCTCGTGCGGCGCAGGAAGCGATGCGCGCCGCACAGGAGGCGGCCCGCGCCGCGGAGGCCGATCGCGCCGGCGAGACGCAGCGGGCCGCGGAGGCCGTGCGCGCCGCAGAAGAGGCAATGCGCGCCGCACAGGAAGCCGCCCGAGCGGCCGGGGCCGACCGAGCCGCTGACGCGGAACGCGCGGCCCAGGAGGCGGAGCGTGCGATGGCGGCCGCGCGCGCGGCCGAGGAAGCGCGGCGCTCGGCCGACGAAGCCCGTGCCGCCGAGGCTGCGCGTCTGGAGCAGCAGCGGCGCGAAGAAGAGGAGAAGCGCGCCGCGAGGTGGCGCGAGGAGGAGCAGCGGCGCGCGACGCAGTGGCGCGAGGAAGAGGAGCGACGCGATCAACAGCGCCGCATCGAGGACGAGCGCCTCGCCGCGAAGCGGCGCGAGGATGAGGCGCGCCGCGCCCAGGAGGCGCGGCTCGCGGCCGATGAGGCGCGACGCGCCGCCACCGTAGAGGCCCTCCGTATCGCCGAGGCCGCGCGCGTGGCCGAGACGGCCGCGCGCGCCGCCCAGGAGGCGGCGCGGGCCGCTGAGGCATCCCGAGCGCAGCCCCCGCCAGTCGTGGAGGAAGAGGAGGTGTTCTCCAGGCCGACCGAAAAGCCGGTCGAGACCCCTCCGGCGCCCCCCGAACTGACCCTGGTGGAGCGCGAACCGGCCCAAGCGGTAACGGATTCGGAGCAAACCACTCTCGAGAGGGAGGAGCCGGCGGCTCCGACCAGCAACATTGTGCTCATGCTCTCGCCCGTACCGTCGTTCGCCCGGCTCGTGGACATCGAGCGGCGCATTCAGTCGCTGGCGCAGGTCCGTACGCTCTACGTGCGTGACTTCAGGGGAGGCGTCGCGACGCTCGCGGTCGGACTCCGCGTACCCATGCTGGTGGACGAGCTCTGGTCCGCGATCGCGACCCTAGACCAGCCGCGCTTCGCTTTGCAGCGCAGCGGCGGCACCTCCCTGGAGCTCCGCATCGAGGGCGAGGCCGGCGCCGGCGTGGCGTAAGGCCTCTCCGTGACCCTCCGACTCGACGCCGACTTCTGGAACGCGCGCATGGCGTACCTCGCGAAGGTCGCGCGCGCGGACGCGATCGCGGTAATTTTGAACCTGAAAGGCGAGGGCTACGCGACCTACGTCGCCCACAACCTCCCCACCGAGACAAAATGGAGCGAGGGCATGGCCGCAGCGATGCTCGCGAAGGCGATGAGCGAGCGTTCCACCGAACAGGCGACGAGTGGAGTGGCGCTCCCGCTCTCGGACGGCCGCCTCGCCGACACCCTCGCGGTGTCTCCGGTCATCTGGAAGGATCAGGTCGTCGGGGGTCTCGCCGCGATGCTCGCCGGTCGGGCCTTCTCGGCCGAGGATCTCGCGAGTCTCGGCCGTGTCGGCGATCTCATCGGCCTCGAGCTCGCGGAGGCGAACGCGCTCTGGCGCGCGCAACGGCAGGGGCAGGACGCCGAAGCGAAGCTCAAGGCATCGCGCGACCTCCAGGCGATCATCCGCAAGGAGCGCGATCCCGACCAATTGCTCGAGCGCGCGACGGCACAGCTCGCGGACGTCTTCGGCGCGGATGGCGTCTCGATCATGCTCGCGGACGCGCAGGGCGAGCTTTCGGTGCGAAGCTCGCGCGGTCTCCCGGATGCCGCGAAGCTCGACCGGAAGCGGATCGGCGAGGGCATCTCCGGCACGGTGGCGCAGACCGGCCGCTCGATGCTGCTCTCCGGCCAGGTGCAGGGTGGATCCGACCCGACCGCGAGCGAGGCCATGATCGCTCCGCTCCGTTCGAACGGCCGCACGCTCGGCGTGGTCAGCGTGAAGCACCGCGCCCAGCAAGAGCGCTACAGCCAGGTACAGGTCGACTCGCTCACGCAGGCCGCGGCGGAGATCGCCTCCGCCCTCCTGACAGCCGAAGAGTTCCAGCGAGCCGAGGAGGATCGCCGGCAGGCGCTCGTGCTCTACGAGCTCTCACGCTTCGCGACACTCGGGATCGACCCGCACATCGATCTCGAAAGCGCCGTCGCGATGCTTGCCGACAACCTGCGTCACGATGCGGTCGGCGTATGGGCCGCGGAAGAGCATCACCTCCATCTCCGTGCCGCGACCGGCTACGGCGACATCACCCCCGCGGACATTTCCACGTCGGGCACGGACACGGTGCTCGCGCAGGTGCTTCGCGAGCGCCGCACCGCGACGGCGCAGTACGGCATGGCCGAAGACCGCCCGGACTGGGCCGCGCCGTCATCGACGCACTTCCTGCTGGCGCCGATCGGCGGATCGCAGAACGGCGTCGTCCTTGGCGTCCTCGTCCTGGGTCGCGCGACGACGCCCTATACGTCGGCGGAGGCCGACTTCGTCTCGACGCTCGGCGAGTACCTCTCCGGCATGCTGCAGAAATCGGCATCGACCGACCTCGTCCAGCGCGCCGCGTCGAACGAACGGCGGCGCATCTCACAGGAGCTGCACGACGGTGTCGCCCAGGAGCTCACCGGCGTCGTCCTCGCGCTCGAGGGCTGCCAGCGCGCGCTCGATCGCGATCCATCGGCGCTCGGGCCCCAGCTCGCGAAAGCCGCGCGGGACGCGCGGGCGACGCTCTCCGACGTGCGGCAGTACATGGCGGCATTGCGGCAGACCGAAGAGGCCGGCGGCCTGAACCTGCCGGTGACCGTCGCGCGCCTCGCGGACGACCTGCGGCGGCAGAGCGGGCTCGCGGTGGACTTCGAGGAGACGGGCGCCGAGCGTCCGCTGGAGCCCTTCGTCGAGCGCGCCGTCATTCGGATCATCGGCGAGGGTCTGCGCAACGTCGGACAGCACTCGGGCGCGTCCAACGCCAAGGTGATTTTGAGATATGACGACGAGCAGGTCGTCGCGACGATCGAGGACGATGGCAAGGGTTTCGAGTCGAACGAGCTCAACACCGCCGAAGAGCGGGGCCATTACGGCATCGTCGGAATGCGCGAGCGGGCCGAAGGCGTGGGCGGACAGCTCGTCGTCCGCAGCGAGCCCGGCCGAGGCACGATTGTCCGCGCGACCATCCCCTACCGGGTCACCGTCGACGGCACCCCGCCCGGCTGGACCGACACCGTCGAGGACACCGATCAGCGCGGCGCGATCGAGGATCTCGAGCGGACCGAAAAGGCGAGCTTCCTCGGAAGGCTCTTCGGGCGATGAGCGAGGTTCGGAAGATCCGCGTCCTCATCGCCGACGATCACGCCCTCGTCCGCAGCGGCCTGCGGTCGATACTCGACACCGAACCGGAGATCGAGGTCGTGGGCGAGGCCGGCGACGGACACGAGGCGCTCGCCGTGGCGCAGGAGCTTCTACCCGACGTGATCCTCATGGACATCAAGATGGGCGACTGGGACGGGGTCACGGCCACGCGGCGCGTGCGCAACTCCGTACCGTCGTCGCGCGTGATCGTCCTCACGAACTACGACGAGGACGAGCTCGTGTTTAGCTCGATCCGCGCGGGCGCGTCGGGATACCTCCTGAAGGAGGTCACCGGCAGCCAGCTCACCAACGCGATCCGCACCGTGGCCGACGGTTTCTCGCTCATCTACCCGTCGGTCGCGAAGCGCGTGCTCGACGAGTTCGGTCGGCTGCGCGCCGGCGACCGCCCCACCGGCGACGACGAGGGCTACAGCGATCTCACCGCACGCGAGCGCGAGGTGTTGAAGCTCGTGGCGAGCGGCAGAGCCAACAAGGAGATCGCGGCGACGCTCGGGATCAGCGAGCGCACCGTAAAAACGCATATCTCGAACATCTTCAGCAAGCTCGAGCTCACCGACCGTACGCAGGCTGCCCTCTACGTGCACAACCGCGGTCTGCTCGAGAAGGATCCGATCCGCTAAGGCGCGCTCCGGGTAGAGTGCCGTCGTGGCCGAGGTAGGCACCGTCGCGATGATCTTTCCGCTGTTCAACGAGCGTCACGCGATCGCCGCGCTCGTCCGGCGCGTCCCGCCCTCCATCGCGGAAACGATCGTCGTTGACGACGGATCCGACGATGGCGGGCCAGACCTCGCGCGCGAGGCCGGCGCTCGGGTGATCTCCCAGGAGCGACGCCGAGGGGTCGGCGCCGCTATCAGGACAGGTATAGAGGCGGCCCGCGCGAACGGTCACGGCGCGGTCGTCGTGCTCGCGGCGAACGGGAAGGACGATCCTGCTGAGGCGCCGCGGCTCATCGATAAGCTCCGAGCCGGGTACGACTACGTCCAGGGATCCCGGTTCCTGGCCGAGGGCGGCTCAAGCGTCCATCTGCCACGCGGTCGCGGTCTCATGATCCGCGGATACACGATCCTCTTCCACCTGCTCTCCGGCTTTCCCGGGACCGACGTCACAAACGGGTACCGCGCGTACCGGCTTTCGTTGCTCGACGATCCGCGGATCCGCATCGATCAGGCATGGCTGGATCGCTACGAGCTCGAGTACTACGTGCACTGGAAGGCGATCAAGCTCGGGTATCGCGTCATCGAGGTCGGCGTCTCGAAGACCTACCCCAAGGGTGGCGGGAACTACTCCAAGATCCGGCGGGTGCGGGATTGGTGGAGCATCGTCAAGCCGACGCTTCTGCTTTGGCTCGGCGTGCGGCACTGAGCGCGCCGGGATCCAGCCGAGCGATCGCGATGCCGCCGAGCGCGAGGGCGCCGCAAAAGTACACGAGCGCGACCATGCGATCGACGCTCATCGCCGACACGGAGTACTGAAGGTATTCAGCCTCGCTCGTGCCGACCGGCCATAAGAAGCGCACGGCCGCGAGGTGGAGCGCCGTCAGCGCCCCGACGCGCCAGGCGGACCTCAACAGTGACGAAGGCGCGAGATGGAAAACGAAGACCGCGAGCGCGGGGACGAGAACGTAGAGATAACGATCGTCGTCGCGGCCGCCGACCAGCGCGACGACGAAGGACATGGCGACGTAGTACGCCCAGTGGAGCTCCCGGCGGAGGAACCCGACGAGACGTCGCGGCCACGCGAACGGAAGAGCGAAGAACATCCCGAGGGTGAGCGGCGCCGCGAGCACATAGCGCCACGCATGCGCGTCGATGTTCTCGAAGACGAAGCGAAGGTTGACATCGATCTGGTAGCGCTCCGCCCAGTTCGTGAAATCCGGCGGCGGCGGCACGACCGGGAAGAAACGCACCGCCAGGTAGACGAGGACGGCGGGGGCGCCCACGGCGAGGCTTCGAAGGGTCACGCCAACGGGATCACGCCGAACGTGGAGGAGCCAGAGGAACGGACCGAGCGCGATGAGATTCTCGCGCGTGAGCGCCGCGACGACCAGGACGCCGCCGAACACAACGAATCGACCCTCGAGCGCGCACACCATGAGCGCGAGCAGAAGAAAAAAGCCGAGCGTGTCGGGAAGGACCGGGTAGTAGAGGGCCCACCGCAGGCCGAGCGGCAGGACCGCCCACCAGCCCACGGCGAGGAGCGAGAGCGCCGGCGAGACGGCGTAGTGCCGGAGCAGGCGGTAGAGGAGCCAGGCGCTTCCGAGGGCCGAGAAGAGGTCGAGGAGGAGGAAACCGAGCTTCACCTCAAGACCGGATAGGGCGACGATCGCGCTCGGGACGAGGCGGAAGGACCACGGTGGCACGACCGCGACGCTGTGGTCACCGCGCAGCGCCTGCGTGAGCCAGGCGTAGACCCGACCGTCGAATCCAAGCCCGTCGTTGAACGCGATGCGCGGCGTGAACGGCGCAAGTACGAGGAAGGCGGCGGCCGCGATCGCGATGGCGAGCGCCGGGCCGGCGATCGGCTCGTTTTTGAGTACGAGATCGCGCGCGCGAAGGATCGGCTCGCGGAGGGATGGAATGGTGGCGCGCCAGCCGCGGGGTCGCGCCACACGCAGCCGGATCCGGGAGCCGATCGCGCCGAGCGCCGCCGCGGCGCCGAGAAAGAAGAGCGGATCTTTGAGTGGCGCCGATCGGTACTCCGCCGTGATGAAGTGCTGTCCTGCCGGGAGAGCGAACGCGAGGTAGCTCGGCGAGACCATGAACGTCGCGACCTCATGACCATCGACGGTCACGTGCCAGTTCGGGTGATAGGTCACTTTGAGCACCATCGCCGAGTCGGCTGCGCAGCTCGCGAGAACGTCGTACCGCCCCGGCTGCGCGCGCTGGTAGGAGATCGCCGGGCGCGGGCAGTCGGCGATCGGAACGGGGACGTCGATCGGACGAGGCTCGCGATAGGCGTATCGCACGAACTCCCAGCTCGTCGCGGAACCGCCGCGAAGCCAGGCTCGAGCGCTTTCGAACCAGTCCGGCTGACCCTTGGGCGACTCGCTCCGCGAGATCGCCGCGTACTCCGCATAGCCGCCGCCGGGCGCGCGGTACAGGACGTATTTCGGCGTAGAGATCACAGGCACCAAACCCTGAGCGAGCGTCACCGAGGGCGGCGCGATGACGTACGCCACGCCGAAGAGACGGTACTGGGCCGGATCCTGATCGTTGAAATCGAAGAGGAGATCCGAGTTCAGTGACGCGCCACGGTACGGCGGCGCGAGAGCATCGACGCGATCGAACGTGAGCAGGTTGTAGACCCGGACCGAACGGAACGGAATCCCGAAATCGAGGGTGTCTCCCCAGTTGCTACGGAGTCCCGCGTACGCGCGGCCCCCTGCCTGTCCCGCGAGCGCGCTCAGCACGGTCTTCGCGTCGGCGTCGGCGTCGATGGCGGCCTGGGTGATGCGCATCCACGTCGCGTTATCGCTGTAATACGACCAGCGCTCGGCGAGAACCGGCACGAACACGATGGCCGTCGCCGCGGCCACGGCTGCGAAGCGCCGTGGTGACACCTCGGCGCGAGCAAGCTCCCACAGGTAGGCACCGCCCGCGCCGATGAGCAATATCGCGAAGAGATCGACGCCTCCGATGAAGCGGTGGAAGAGCAGGCCCTCGTGCAGCGGCAGAAGATCGGCGAGCGGACCGAGCGTCGGCCGGCCGAAGTAGAGAACGAGCCACACCACGAAGAGGACGAGCGTGAGAAGAAGAAGCCGCGCGCGCGTCACGAGCGCGGCGACGATCCCCACCGCGAGGAGCGCCGTGAGCACCGGAAGGCGTCCGTGATCGAGGAGATCGCCTGACGCGAGCCAGCCCAGGATCGTCGGCGCGCCGAAAGAATCGTATTTTGTGCGATCGAGGTACGGGCTCACATCCAGATACCCGGCCTGAGCGAAGAACGGGACCCAGATGAACGCGGCGATCACGCCGGCGAGAGCGCCGACAGCGCCGAAGCGCAGAACGCGACCGGCAATGTTCGCGCGCGTGAGCCCGAATAGCAGGAGCACGACCGCGGTGATCGCGGTCATGTATGCGTAGATCAAGTGCGAGAGGGCGAGCGCGGCGCAGACCAGCGCGGCGACGACGACGCCGCTGCCACGGGTCGCGACGCGGTGCAGCGCCGCGAGCGCGAGAAACGAGAGATGCATGCCGAAGATCTGCGTGTAGACGCCGAGACCGCGCCAGACATAGCTGTCGTACTCGAAGCCGTAGCGGTTGTTTCCCGCGAGCAGGGATCCCGCCGCCGCGCCGATGGCAGCCGCCACGTCGGAGAAGCCAAGACGCCGCATCGACCAGAACACGGTCAGCGGGAAACCGACGAGGAGCAGGTAGCGGACGAGATCGAAGAGCGTCCGGAGCGAGACGAGACCGAACGTCATTTTCCCGAGGGCGACGACGACGAGGTGTGGGGCGTTCTGGTAATAGAGGAACTGCGGGAAGCCAAGCTCGACCTGCGGCACCCAGAAGTCGAGCGGATCCTGGCCGCTTGCCCAGGCGTCGGACGCCTGCTGGATAAAGAGGACATGTTCGGCGTCGTCGTTGACATTCGGGACCGCGATGGTCACCTCGGGGAGCAAAGCGATGGCGTTGAATGCCATCGGGATCGCGACGAGCGCGATCACAGCCCGAGGTTGAAGTGCGCGGCCGCGTTGTTCGGGTTGACGGCGATCACCTGCTTGTAGAGAGCGACAGCGTCGGCCGTCGCCCCCGCGTTCGTCCTTACGATCGCGAGGTTGAAGAGCGCACTTTCCATCTTCGGGTCGAGGTCGAGCGCGAGTCGGTAATAGGACTCGGCCGCGACGAAGCGACTCTGGCGCTGTGCGATCTCGCCGAGGTTGTAGTAGGCGAATTGGTTCTTCGGGTCTTTGGAAAGCGTGGTGAAGTACGCGGCGACGGCTTCGTCGAGCTTGCCGGCAGCGTGGGCCGCAAGTCCGCGGTTCAGCGCGTCGGCGGCGGTCTCGCTACTGCCGCCTGACGCCGGTCCGCCGCACGCGGCCAGGCACGCAGCAAGGAAGACGTAGCCGAGAAGTCGACCCTTCACTCCGCCGCGATGGTAGACCGCCATCCCTCCTA
>WNGI01014939.1_pt1 | contig 15558 bp, 16 predicted proteins | sample 5400621 | NCBI WGS metagenome assembly WNGI01 (sample SAMN13153374, study PRJNA577476) | soil metagenome | isolation source: 20 cm soil or saprolite under Garry oak tree replicate 1 | place: USA:California | collected 2016-06-15 | reverse complement strand
CGCCAAAGAGGTGGCCACGCCACGCTGGTATGACTTGCTGTGGTTCGGCTTCGCGACGTTCCTGATGCTGAACGCCGCGGGTGTGCCGACGGCGAAGGCAGCGGAGGAAGCGGCGGAGATCGCGGCGACTGTCTAGACGGCCGCGGTCGGCGCCGGTCAATCCCGCACCGTCGCCGCCGTCGACCCGGCTACCCCCTGCTACGTCAACCTGCTAACGAAGGTGCGCGTCGCGACGCGGGCGCTTCGCCGGCGCCAACCGATGCCGCAGATCTTCCATCCCAGCACGAACACGATCTCGCGCGTCTCGATCGCGGGGATCATCATCGTGCTCGGCGTCGCGGGCGCGGTGGCCGGCGGTCTCTTCGAGTCGACGTATCTCACCGGCGTGCGCGTGCCGCAGGAGCAGCCGGTGCCGTTCAGCCACGCCCACCACGTCGGCGGTCTCGGCATCGACTGCCGCTATTGCCACACGACCGTCGAGACCTCGTCGTTTGCCGGCATGCCGCCGACGGAGACGTGCATGAACTGTCACAAGCAGATCTGGTCGGCGGCGCCGATGCTGGAGCCCGTGCGCGCGAGCTTCCGGAGCGGGCAGCCGATGCGCTGGAACCGCGTCTACGATCTCCCCGGCTTCGCCTACTTCGACCACAGCATCCACGTCGCCAAGGGCGTCGGGTGCGTCACCTGCCACGGGCGCGTCGACGAGATGCCGCTCCTCTGGCGCGCGAACACGCTCTACATGCAGTGGTGTCTCGGCTGCCACACGGACCCGTCGCGGTTCGTCCGCCCGCGGGAACACGTCTTCGAGCTCGACTGGCAACCGAGCGAGGATCAGGCAACGCTCGGGCGCCGGCTCGTGCAGGAGTACGGCATCATGGACCGCGAGCATCTGACCAGCTGCTACGTCTGCCACCGATGACCGATCTCGACGCCGTCCGTGCCCGACTCGCTGCCGCCCGCGGTGCGCAGTACTGGCGGACACTCGAGGAGGTGGCCGACTCCGAGGCCTTCGCCGAGCTCGTGGCGCGCGAGATGCCCGCAGCGCTCGGCGGGATCGGCGGCTGCACGCAGGGTCCCTCGGAGCCGATCGTGCCGTACGTCCACGCGCCCGAGGGCATGGTCCCGGGGCGGCCCGTCTACTTCGCCACCGCGATGCCGACGCCCGGCGGCCTCGGCCTCGGGCTCCTCGTCGAGAGCCACCTCGGGCGGCCGATCAAGGTCGAGGGCAACACGGGCCATCCGGCGAGCCTCGGCGCCACCGATGCTCAGGCGCAGGCGTCGGTCCTGACGCTCTACGACCCGGATCGGCTCCAGGCGGTCACGTTCGGCGGCGCCATCCGCACGTGGGCGGACTTCCTCGCGGCGTGTCGCGGGGCGCTGGCCGTGCAACGCGGCCGCCGCGGCGCGGGCCTCCGCATCCTCACCGAAACGGTCACGTCACCGACGCTCGGCGCGCAGCTCCGCGCCGTCCTCGAGCAGTACCCCGAAGCGCGCTGGCATCAGTGGGAGCCGACGTCGACGGACGCGGTCCGCGCCGGAGCCCTCGCCGCCTTCGGCGAGGACGTGCGGCCGCTCTATCGCTTCGCGGACGCGGACGTCGTCGTCGCGCTCGACGCCGACTTCCTCGGCTGCGGGCCGGCGCACCTCGCACACGTGCGGGAGTTCGCGGCCCGGCGGCGCCCCGGATCGGCCATGAACCGTCTCTACGTCGCCGAGAGCGCGCTCACGCCGACGGGCGCGAAGGCCGACCATCGCCTCCCGCTCCGTGCCGCCGACGTCGCGGCGCTGGCGCGCGCGCTCGCGGCTGCCGCAGGCGTCCCGGGCGCGACGGCGCCGCCCGGCGATCAGCTGCCGCGGAAGTGGATCGAGGCCGTGGCCCGCGACCTCGCCCGCCACCGCGGGCGGAGCCTCGTCATCGCGGGCGAGACGCAGCCGGCCGACGTCCAGGCGCTCGCGCACCTCATCAACGCCGCGCTCGGCAACGTCGGGAAGACGCTCACGTACGCTCCGCCGGTCGAGGTGCGATCGGAGGACCAGCTCGCGTCGCTCCGCGCGCTCGTCGACGACATGGCGGCCGAGCGCGTCGAGATGCTGCTCATCCTCGGCGGCGACCCGGCGTTCAACGCGCCCGTCGACCTCCCGTTTGCCGACGCGATGGCGAAGGTGCCGCTCCGCATCCACCTCTCGCTCTACGCCAACGACACCGCCGCGCGCGCCCACTGGGTGGTGCCCGCCGCGCACTACCTCGAGTCGTGGAGCGACGTCCGCGCTTTCGACGGCACGGTGACGATCGTGCAGCCGCTCATCGCCCCGCTCTACGACGGGAAGTCCGCGCACGAGCTCCTCGCCGTCGCGGCCGACGGGCCGACGCGTGCCGGCTACGACATCGTGCGCGGCCGGTGGCAGACCGAGCGCCGGGGCGCCGACTTCGACGACCAGTGGCGGAGCTGGCTCGAGGCGGGCGTCGTGCCGGGCACGGCCGCCACGACGCGCTACGTGCTGCCGCGCCGTGCCCCGGCGACGCCGCCCGGCGCCCAGGCGTCCGGCCTCGAGGTCGTCTTCCGCCCGGACCCGATGGTGCACGACGGACGTTTCGCGGCGAATGCCTGGCTCCAGGAGCTGCCGCGGCCGCTCAGCCGTCTCACCTGGGACAACGCCGTCCAGGTCGCGCCCGCGACGGCGGCGCGGCTCGGCGTGCACACCGAGGACGTCGTCGAGCTCGCCTTCGCCGGCCGCACCGTGCAGGCGCCGGTGCTCGTTGCGCCGGGGCAGGCCGAGGGCTCGCTCACCGTGCACTTCGGGTACGGCGGTCGCGGGCCCTTCCAGCACGAAGGCTTCAACGCGTACGCGATCCGCACCGCCGACGCGCTCTGGTCCGGCATGGGCGTCGCGGTCCACCCGACGGGCACGCGCCGGACGCTCGCCCGCACGCAGCATCACCAGCGGATGGAGGGACGCGACATCGTCCGCGCCTACCCGATCGACCGCTACCGTGCAGGCGCCGCGCGCGAGCCCGAGACGACGGCCGAGAGTCTGTACCCGGACTGGGAGTACGCCGGCTATCGCTGGGGCATGGCGATCGATCTGAGCACCTGCGTCGGCTGCAACGCTTGCGTCGCGGCGTGCCAGGCCGAGAACAACATCCCGGTGGTCGGCCGGAAGGAGGTGCTGCGCGGCCGCGAGATGCACTGGATCCGGATCGACACCTACTTCACCGGCGACCCGGCGACGCCCGACGCCTACTTCATGCCCGTCCCGTGCATGCACTGCGAGAACGCGCCGTGCGAGGTCGTCTGCCCGGTCGAGGCGACGGTCCACGGCGCCGAGGGCCTCAACGAGATGGTCTACAACCGCTGCGTCGGCACGCGGTACTGCTCGAACAACTGCCCCTACAAGGTCCGGCGCTTCAACTTCTTCGAGTACTCGCGCTGGAACAGCGAGAGCCTGAAGCTGCTCTACAACCCCGACGTCACCGTCCGGAGCCGCGGCGTGATGGAGAAGTGCACGTACTGCGTGCAACGGATCGTCCAGACCCGCATCGCGGCCGAGAAGGAGAACCGGCGCATCGCCGACGGCGAGGTGGTGACCGCCTGCCAGCAGGCGTGCCCGGCCGAGGCGATCGTGTTCGGCGACCTGAACGACCCGGCGAGCCGCGTCCGCGTGCTCAAGGCCGAGGAGCGGAACTACGCGCTGCTCGCCGAGCTCAACACGCACCCGCGGACGACGTACCTCGCCGCCGTCTCCAACCCGAACCCGGAGCTCGCCTGAGGTGACGACGGCCACCGCCCCGCCGAGCGGCCCGCCGCCCGTCATCGGGGCGCCGCATACCTACACGTCGGTCACCGACAAGATCGCCGGCATCGTCCTCACGCAACGCACGGGGCGGGGATGGCTCTTCGGCTTCATGCTCGGGCTCGCGCTCCTCGGGCTGCTCGCGCTGGCCGTCACCATGCTGCTGTACCTCGGCATCGGCATCTGGGGCGTCAACGTCCCCGTCGCGTGGGGGTTCGCGATCACGAACTTCGTCTGGTGGATCGGCATCGGCCACGCCGGCACGCTGATCTCGGCCATCCTCCTCCTGCTGCGCCAGGAGTGGCGGCAGTCGATCACCCAACACGATGTCGCTCTGGCCGCAGTTCCGGAGCCCGCTCGTCTGGGACGTGTTCGCGGTCTCCACGTATTTCACGATCTCGCTGATGTTCTGGTACGTCGGCCTCATTCCCGACCTCGCGACGCTGCGCGACCGGTCGCAAAGCCGCATCGGCCGCGTCGCGTACGGCGTGTTCGCGCTCGGCTGGCGCGGGTCGGCGCGCCACTGGCAGCGCTACGAGATTGCCTACCTGCTGCTCGCGGGCCTGGCGACGCCGCTCGTCGTCTCCGTGCACACGGTCGTGAGCTTCGATTTCTCGGTGGCGCAGCTCCCCGGCTGGCACTCGACGATCTTCCCGCCATACTTCGTCGCCGGCGCGATCTTCTCCGGCTTCGCGATGGTGATCGTGCTCGCCATCCCGCTGCGCGCCGCCTACGGGCTCCAGGACCTCATCACCGAGCGCCACCTCCAGAACATGGCGAAGATCCTCCTCGTCACCGGGCTGATCGTCGCCTACGGCTACTTCATGGAAGGGTTCATGGCGTGGTACAGCGGCAACCGCTTCGAGCGGTACGTGCAGCTGAACCGCATCGTCGGCCCCTACGGTCCGGCCTACCTCGGGTGCCTCCTCTGCAACGTCGCCGTGCCGCAGCTCCTCTGGCTCCAGCGTGTGCGGCGGAGCGCGGTCGCGCTCTTCGTGATCGCCGTCTTCGTGAACATCGGGATGTGGCTCGAGCGCTTCGTGATCGTCGTCGAGTCGCTGCACCGCGACTTCCTGCCGTCGTCGTGGGGGATGTACTACCCGACGGTCTGGGACTGGGCGACGCTCTTCGGCTCGTTCGGCATCTTCCTCACGTTCTTCTTCCTGTTCATCCGCTTCATCCCGATGATCTCGATCGCGGAGATGCGGATGCTGCTCGAGGAAGAGCGTGGCGAGGCGGCGGCATGACGGGTCCGCGCATGTGGGGCTTGGTCGCGGAGTTCGAGAGCCCGGACGCGCTCCTCGCCGCCGCGCACCGCGTGCGCGAAGCGGGCTACCGTCGCATCGACGCCTGCGTGCCGTTCCCGGTCGAGGGGCTCACGGAAGCGCTCGGCTTCCGCCGCACGTGGCTGCCGCTGCTCGTCCTCACGGGTGCGCTCCTCGGCGCGGCCGGCGGCTTCTTCATGCAGTGGTACGCGATGGGCGTGTGGTACCCGCTGAACGTCGGCGGCCGTCCACTGAACAGCTGGCCGATGTTCATCCCGATCACGTTCGAGCTGGCGGTGCTCGTGGGCGGCCTCACCGCGGCGCTCGGCATGCTCGCGCTGAACCGCCTGCCGATGCCCTACCACCCGCTGTTCAACGTGCCGCGCTTCGCGCGCGCGACGCAGGATCGCTTCTTCCTGGCGATCGACGCGCGCGACGCGCGCTTCGAGCGCGGCGCGACGGCGGAGCTGCTGCACGGCCTCGGCGCCGCGGAGGTATCCGAAGTTGCGCGCTGAGACGGTCCTCGTGCTCGCGGCCCTCGCCGCCGCCTGCTCGCAGAAGATGCGGGAGCAGCCCCGCTGCGAGCCGCTCGGGCCGAGCCGCCTCTTCGCCGACGGGCGCTGCGCGCGCGACCCCGTCCCGGGCACCGTCGCACGCGGCGCGGCGCACGATCCGCTCGCCGGGTTCGACCCGAAGAGCGACCGGCTGCCGGTGCCGCTCTCCGCCACGCTGCTCGCCCGCGGCCGCGAGCGCTACGACATCTACTGCTCGCCGTGCCACGACCGCGCCGGCACCGGCGGCGGCATGATCGTCCAGCGCGGCTACACGGCGCCGCCGTCCTTCCACGCCGACCGCCTGCGGCAGGCGCCCGTCGGCCACTTCGTCGACGTCATGACGCGCGGCTGGGGCGCGATGCCGCCGTACGCGGCGCAGGTACCGGCCGCCGACCGGTGGGCGATCGCCGCCTACATCCGCGCTCTCCAGCGGAGCCAGCACGCCCGCCTCGACGACGTGCCCCCGGAGGAGCGGGGACGTCTCACCGCAGAGCCGCCGTCGTGACGGACGCCGCTCTCGTTCGCCTCGAGCGGCGGGCGCTCGCCGTTGGCACCGCCGCACTCATCGTTGCCGCCGTCGGCGCCGCCTTCAGCCCCGCCGCGTTCTTCCGGGCGTGGCTCGTGAGCTGGCTCTTCTGCCTCTCGATCCCGCTCGGCGCGCTCGCGATCGTCATGCTCCACTACCTGTCCGGCGGGTCGTGGGGCATCGTCATCCGCCGCGTCGCGGAATCGACCGCCGTCACCCTGCCCTTGCTGGCGCTCTTCTTCGTGCCGGTCGTGCTCGGCATGCACGTGATCTACGAGTGGTCGGAGCCCGGCGCGGTCGCCGCCGATCCGGTCCTCCAGTACAAGCACGCCTACCTGAACGTGCCGTTCTTCCTGGCACGCGCGGTGCTCTACTTCGTCGCCTGGATCGGGGTCGCGGCCGTCCTCGTCCGTTGGTCGGCCGAGCGCGACGCGGTCCCGGACGTCGATCCTCGCCGCTTCCGGCTGTTCGCGGGACCGGGCCTCGTCGTCTACGGTCTGACCGTCACGTTTGCGTCGATCGACTGGGCGATGTCGATCGAGCCGCGCTGGTCCTCCACGGTCTATCCGATGATGTTCGGCGTGGGCCAGGTGCTCGCGGGCTTCGCCTTCACCATCGCGGCGGCCGTCCTGCTGCGCGACCGGGAGCCCTTCGGACGGCTCGTGAACCCGGCGAACCTCGTCGACCTCGGCAACCTGATGCTGACCTTCGTCCTCCTCTGGGCATATCTCGCCTTCACGCAGCTTCTCCTCATCTACGCGGGCAACATCCGCGAGGAGGTGACTTGGTACCTGGCGCGCGAGCAGCCGGGGTGGCTTGGGGTCGCGTTCGCGCTGATCGGCGTGCACTTCTTCCTGCCCTTCGCCCTGTTGCTCCAGCGGGCCGTCAAGCGGAACCCGGTAGCCCTCGCGACGGTCGCCGGGCTCATCCTCGTCATGCGGCTCGTCGACGACTACTGGCTCGTCCTCCCGGGCATCCGCGGCGCGGAGCGCTTCCACTGGCTTTATGTGGTGACACCGCTCGCGGTCGGCGGCCTCTGGCTTGCGGCCTACGCGCGGCGGCTCCGCGGTCTCGCGCTCGTCCCCGCGAACGACCCGCTCGTCGAGCAGGCGATGGCGGCCCATGGGCACTGAGCGGGACGACGAGACGCTCGGCACGGCGACCGCGACGGTCGAGCGCGGGTACGAGCACCGCGACATCGCCGTGCGGACGATCTTCGTGCTCGGGGCTGCGCTGATCGCCGTCACGGTCCTGGCCCAGGTCGCGCTCTACTTCCAGCTCGGCGGGCTCTGGCGGGCGCGGCAGAAGGAGCTGCCGCCGCCCGTGCCGGTGGCGACGGCCCTGCCTACGGCGCCGCCCGAGCCGCGCCTGCAGACGTCGCCCGCGCTCGATCTGAAGACGCTCCGCGACGCCGAGGACACGCACCTCCACGGCTACGCCTGGGTCGATCGCAAGGCGGGCGTGGTGCGCATCCCGATCGAGCGCGCGATGGAACTCGTGGCGAAGGAAGTGGCGCGATGAGATGCGCCGTCCTCGCGATCCTCCTCCTGACGCTCAACGGCGCGGCGGCGGACGACCGGCCGCTCCTCCTCCGCGACGTCGGCCTCTCACCTCATCCCGGCGCCCGGCTCCCGCTCGACGCCGTGTTCAAGGACGAGACGGGCGAGGCGGCGCCGCTCGGACGATGGCTCGAGAACAAGCCCACGGTGCTGTCGCTCGTCTACTTCGGCTGCCCCATGCTCTGCGGCGAGGTGATGAACGCGCTCACCACGGCCCTGAAGCCGATCGCGCTCGAGCCGGGGAAGGATTTCACCGTCCTCGCCGTGAGCTTCGACCCGCGCGACGGACCCGACGAGGCGCGCGCGAAGAAAGCGGCTGCGGTCGCGCGCTACGGGCGCCCGGGGGCCGCGCCCGGATGGCACTTCCTCACCGGCGACGCCGAGGCGATCCGCGGGCTCACCGACGCGGTCGGCTTCCGCTACACGTGGGATGCGGCGGGTTCGCAATTCGCACACGTCGCGGTCGTGACCGTCCTCACGCCCGACGGCCGCCTCGCGCGCTACTTTCCGGGCATCGAGTATCCGTCGCGCGACCTGCGGTTCGCGCTGGTCGAGGCCGCCGACGGCCGGATCGGCAGCGTCGTCGACCGGCTGCTCCTCTTCTGCTACCGCTACGACGCGTCCTCCGGTCGCTACACGCCGCTGATCGCCCGCGTCGTCCGCGTCGGCGCCGTGCTCACCGCCGTCGCGCTCGCCGGCCTCATCGTGGTGCTCCGCCGCCAGGAGGGGAAGGCGACGTGAGCCGCCTCCTGCCGTTCCCGATCTTTCCGCCGCAGGCCTCGACGCTCGCGCCGCGGACCGATCACCTCCTCTTCTATCTCCTCGCGATGAGCGGCCTCATGAGCGTCCTGATCGCGGCGCTGATCTTCTACTTCTCGGTCCGCTACCGCCGGCGTCCCGGCAACGAGCGTGCGACGCAGGTCGACGGCTCGAACCGGCTCGAGATCGGCTGGAGCGTCGTCCCGCTCGTCGTCTTTCTCTTCACGTACGTCTGGGGCGCGAACGTGTTCTTCTTCGCGTACACGCCGCCGCCCGACGCGCTCGAGCTCTACGGCGTCGGCAAGCAGTGGATGTGGAAGTTCCAGCATTTGAGCGGCCAGCGGGAGATCAACGAGCTGCACGTGCCGGTCGCGCGGCCGGTGAAGGTGCTGCTGACGTCGCAGGACGTGATCCACAGCTTCTACGTGCCGGCGTTCCGCGTGAAGCAGGACGCGCTGCCCGGCCGCTACACCGAGGCCTGGTTCGAGGCGACGGTGCCGGGCACGTACCATCTCTTCTGCGCCGAGTACTGCGGGACGCTCCACTCGGGGATGATCGGCTCGGTCGTCGTCATGGAGCCGGCGGCGTTCGAGCAGTGGCTCGCCGGCGGCGCCACGACGTCGCCGGCAGAGCGCGGCCTCCAGCTCTTCCAGAGCCTCGCGTGCAATACCTGCCACCGGGCCGACGCGCTGGCCCGCGCCCCCGACCTCGCCGGCCTCTTCGGCCGCCAGGTGCACCTCAAGAGCGGCGCGGTGCTCCGCGCCGACGAAGCCTATCTGCGGCGGTCCATCCTCGACCCGGCCACCGACATCGTCCAGGGGTACGAGGCGATCATGCCGACGTTCAAGGGGCTCGTGACGGAGGAAGGCATCCTCGACCTGATCGAGTACATCAAGTCGCTCGGCACCGCGGCGAAGGCGGAACCATGACGGCCGCACCGATCGTCGTCGCCCCGCCTACGCCCGAGAACTACCTCACGGTCGACTACGGCGTCCGGTCCTGGCTGCTGACCAAGGACCACAAGCGCATCGGCCTGCTGTATCTGATGTCGATCACGGGCGCGTTCTTCCTTGGCGGCTTCTTCGCGCTCATGCTCCGCCTGGAGCTCCTGACGCCGGAAGGCGACCTGCTCCGCGCCGAAACCTACAACAAGTTCTTCACGATGCACGGCATCGTGATGGTGTTCTTCTTCCTGATCCCGTCGATCCCCGCGGTGCTCGGGAATTTCCTGCTGCCGTTGATGATCGGCGCGCGCGACGTCGCGTTCCCGCGGCTCAACCTCGCGAGCTGGTACATCTACATGCTCGGCGCGGCCTTCCTCAGCTACACGATGGTGAGCGGCGGCGTCGACACCGGCTGGACGTTCTACACGCCGTTCAGCACCATCTACTCGACGACGAACGTCCTCTCCGCCGCGCTCGGCATCTTCATCGTCGGCTTCTCCTCGATCCTGACCGGCCTCAACTTCATCGTCACGATCCATAAGATGCGCGCGCCGGGCCTCACGTGGTTCCGGCTGCCGCTCTTCGTGTGGTCGCTCTACGCGACGAGCATCATCCAGGTGCTCGCCACGCCGGTCCTTGCGATCACGATCACGCTCGTGGCGCTCGAGCGGACCCTCCGCATCGGCATCTTCGACCCGGCGCTCGGCGGCGACCCGGTGCTCTTCCAGCACATGTTCTGGTTCTACTCGCACCCCGCGGTCTACATCATGATCCTGCCGGGCATGGGCGTCGTCAGCGAGCTGATCACGACGTTCGCCCACAAGCGGACGTTCGGCTACACCTACATCGCGCTCTCGAGCGTCGCGATCGCCGTTCTCGGCTTCCTCGTCTGGGGCCACCATCTCTTCGTCGCCGGCGAGTCGATGTACGCGTCGATGGTCTTCTCGCTGCTCAGTTACCTGGTGGCCGTGCCGTCGGGCGTGAAGGTGTTCAACTGGACGGCGACGCTGCACAAGGGCTCCGTCGAGTTCCGCACGCCGATGGTCTACGCGCTCGGCTTCATCGGCCTCTTCACGATGGGCGGCCTCACGGGGCTCTTCCTCGCGGCGCTCGGCCTCGACATCCACGTACACGACACGTACTTCGTCGTCGCCCACTTCCACTACATCATGGTGGGCGGGATGGTGATGGCCTACCTCGGCGGCATCCACTACTGGTGGCCGAAGATCAGCGGCCGGATGTATCCCGAGAACTGGGGCCGGGTGTCCGCCGTCATCATCTTCCTCGGCTTCAACCTGACGTTCTTCCCGCAGTTCGTGCTCGGCTACCTGGGCATGCCGCGCCGCTACTGGTCGTACCCGGACGAGTTCCAGGTGCTGAACGTGCTGTCGACCGCCGGCGCGTCGATCCTGGGCGCCGGCTATCTGCTCCCGATGTCGTACCTCCTCTGGTCGCTCCGCTACGGCGCGCCGGCGCCGGCGAACCCGTGGGGCGCGACCGGCCTCGAATGGCAGGTCCCGTCGCCGCCGTCGCGCGACAACTTCGAGCAGACGCCGGTCGTCACCCGGCCGCCCTACGACTATCCCGGCCCGGAGGAGAGCTTTGGCTGACCACGCGGCCACCGCCGAGCACGTCGCGCACCAGTTCGACGACGCCGGGCAGCAGAAGCTCGCCGCCGAGCTCGGCATGTGGATCTTCCTCGCCACCGAGGTGATGTTCTTCGGTGGCATGATCCTCGGCTACACGATGTACCGGTATCTCTACCCGGTCGCGTTCGCGCACGGCTCGCAGCGCCTGAGCGTCGTCATCGGAGGCATCAACACGGGCGTGCTATTGCTCAGCAGCTTCACGGTGGCGCTCTCCGTGCACGCCGCCCGGACGGGCGCGCGGCGCTTGCTGCTGGCGGCCCTTGGCGGGCTGGTTCCGGGGATCCACTTCACGTACGCCGGCCCCGACGCCGCGGGCGTCGGCATGTTCTTCTGGCTCTACTTCGCCTTGACCGGGGTGCACGCCCTGCATCTGACGATCGGCATCGGCGTGATGGCGGTCATCGCCACGCTCGCCTGGCGCGGGCGGTTCACGCCGGCCTACCACAACCCGGTCGAGATCGCGGGACTCTACTGGCACTTCGTGGACGTCGTCTGGATCTTCCTGCTGCCGCTCCTCTACCTGGTCGGGAGGCACGCGCCGTGAGCGGGCCGCGGCTCTATCTGCTCGTGCTCGTGGCGCTCCTCGGGCTCACCGGGCTCACGATCTACGTCTCCTACCTCGACACCGGGCCGTTCAGCGCGCCCGTCGCGTTCACCATCGCCGCGACGAAGGCGCTGCTCGTAATGCTCGTCTTCATGCACCTGAAGGAATCGCACGGCGTCCTCTGGCTCGCCGCGCTGGCCGGGTTCTTCTGGCTCGGCATCCTCGTCGTGCTGACGATGAGCGACGTCGCGACGCGCGGGGTACTGCCGATTCCGGGAAAGTAGCGGTCACGTCCGTCCTGGCGTCGAGGCTTGATTGGTTGGCTCGGTGCCTGTATTCGCTCGTCCCGGTAACGCATGCGACGGCTGGGCGGGGTGGGCGACGGATTGGCGCGGGCATGGCTTCTCGTCGTGCTGGTGCCGCTTCTGTGGGACTTGCGGGCGAGCGCCGCGGCGCCCCAACGGCTCGCGGCGAGCTCGCTGTCACCGCTCCGTGGCACGATCACCGACGTCGGCCGCGCGGATCCCAATCGACGGCATAGCGCCGTCGTCGGGCTCGTCCCGCGGAATCCCGAAGCGCTCGAGGCGTTCCTCGCGGACGTCCAGGACCCGTCGTCACCTCGCTATCGCCAGTTCCTCACGCAAGACGAGTTCAACGCGCTCTACGCGCCGACGGAGGCTGCGGAGCAGGCCGTCGTCGCTCACCTCGAGGCCAGCGGTCTTCGGGTCACGCAGCGCTTTTCGAATCGTCTCCTCGTCGGCGCGACCGGCAACTTCGGCGCGACCGAGCGGGCCTTCGGCGTCGAGATCCACGACCTTCTGCTCGGCGGCACACGTCATTATTCCGCCCTCGACGAGCCATGGCTGCCCGCCGACATCGCGCCCCTGGTCTCGGGCGTCCTCGGCCTCGATGACTTCGCCACGATGCGCGCCCGACCGCGAGCCCGCGCCGTTCCACTCGCGGTCATCGGGACGAACTGCTGTCACCTCGGCCCGCCGGACGTCGCCACCTTCTACGGCAACCGGCCGGAGCTCGACGGCAGCGGCGAGACGGTCGTCATCGCGGGGGTGTACGCGTGGCGGGAGAGCGACAATACGACCTTCAACGCGCGGTGGGGGCTGCCGCCGCTACCCGCCGGCAGCGGTCAGGTCTGCACCGGACAGAGCACCGCATCCGGCTGCCAGTTCAGCACCGCAAGCTCGCTCGAGATCGCCCTCGACGTGGAATACGTCCACGCCACGGCTCCGCGCGCGCGCATCCTCAACTACATGGCGGCGTCGACGTCGCTCGCGGACTTCCCGCCGATGTACAACCGGATCGTCCTCGACAACCCGGGCCACATCGTCTCGACGAGCTGGGGCGGGTGCGAAATCAATACGTCGTCCGCCGCGCAGCACATGGCGGACAACATCTTCGCGAACGGCAACGCGATCGGCCAGTCGTGGTTTGCCGCGTCCGGTGACGACGGGAGCCGCGACTGCCGCCGTCGCCTCAACGTCGATCACCCGGCGAACTCACCACACGTCATGGGTGTTGGCGGGACGACGCCGACCTGCTCCGGCGGCCTCACGCCGTCGAACCCCGCCTGTCTCGGCTACGGCTCCGAACGGGGATGGAGCGGCTCGGGTGGCGGTCTGAGCAGCGTCTTTGCCCGTCCCGCGTTCCAGGTGGGCTGCGGTGTACCGGCCGGCACTCTGCGTCTGGTCCCCGATGTCGCGCTGGAGGCAGACCTAGCGCCCGGCAACTTCGTGTTCGAGGCCGGCCAGTGGTGGGTCGTCGGCGGGACGTCGCTGGGCGCCCCGCAGTGGGCAGGTTTCCTCGCCCAGCTGCACGGCCGGACGGGCGGTGCCGGGTTCGGCAATCCCGGTGCGCGCCTCTACTCGCTCTGCCGCACGCCGGCGTTCCACGACATCACGGTCGGCTCGAACGGCGATTACAGCGCCGCCGCCGGCTACGACCTCGTCACCGGGCTCGGCACGATCGACGCGGACGAGTTCTTCGCGCGGACCCTGCCGACCACCACGACGACGACGCTACCGCCCGTGTGTCGGCTCGACCTCGATGGCGACGGCATCGCGAGCGTGGCCACGGACGTCGTCTACCTCTCGCGTGGCCTGCTCGGACTCACTCCCGTCCCGCCGAGCTTCCGCACCGGCGGAGCGGTCATTCCGCCGGACTCCGTGATCGCGGACCGCATCAGCCAGCTCGGCAATGCGATCGACGTCGACGGCAACGGCGTCGTGTCGGTCTCGACGGACGTCGTGTACATTTCGCGCCGACTCCTCGGCTTGACTCCGGTCCCCCCGAGCTTCCGGCTGAGTGACTCGAGCATCGCGTCCGACGCGGTCATCGCCGCGAGGGTCGATGCCCTGTGTCCGCATTGACTCACCGGGGAACCCACCGATCGCGGCGCCTGAGACACCAGCTGCACCGAGCCCTTGCCAAGGCTCACGTTCACACCACTCGCCGTCATCGACCCCGTCCGGGTGAAGGTCGGACCGATCTGCACCGAGAGAACCGGGTGCAGCAGCGATCGCGAGCTGCTCGATTTCCAGTCGGTGACGATCGACGGCGCCGGCCGCGCGAATGCCGTCTGGACACGCTCCATCGACGGGGTCAGCGACACGGAGATCCGCTTCGCGCGGCAGTGATCGCCGCGTTTAGTTTAGATGACCCGCCGCCGTGGTTGCGTCAGACCACTGGCTTCAGGCGATACAGGTAGCGGCCGATCCAGTCCTTTTCGGAATGGCGCTCGGACCGGGCCACGCCGGCGAGCGCTCCCTCCTTCGCGTGGCGGAGACGCTCTTCCTCCTGCGCCGCGTGCAGGTCAGCGATCAGCCGTCGGTCGCGGGCCGCGAAGTAGATGTCCTCCTCGGCTCGCTCCTTGAGCCTCAGCGTGCGGACCAGCGGATCTTCGCCACGAGCATTCATCGCGAAGACATTGTACCGCTGCGCGATCATGCGGGCGACAGCGCGGATGTGCTCGGGGGGTACGCGCCCGCCCGATACCGGCCGGGCGACACACCGAACTCGGCGCGAAAGGTCCGGACGAAGTTCGACAGGTCCTGAAACCCGACGTCGAGCGCGACGGCGGTGATCGGATCCCGAGCGGCGGCGAGCCGCCGCGCGGCATCACGGAGACGGGACCGAAGGAGCCATTGATGCGGCGTGACGCCCGTCACGAGCTTGAATGTCCTGAGGAAATGGTAGCGGCTGATGCCCGCCACGACGGGCTACTTCACGCGAACCGATGCCGGCGTCGTGCCGCCCTGGACGCCGAGGCCACCGCCGGTACCCAGGCCGCCCTCGACGGTCTGCGCCCGATAGTTCCGCAGGCTGTCGACCATCTGGTTATAGGAGTCCATGAACGAGGCGATGAGCACCTTGCCCTGCGGCGAGTTCGAATAGCCGCCGAAGCCCCCGCCGGCCCCGCCGCCGACCAACGCGCCAATGCCGCCGATGTCCCAGTTCTTGGCGCTGCCCTGCGAAGCGGACAGCTGCACCCCGGAGCGGTTGTCGATCAGCAAGAGCGTGGTCGACGCCTCGTTCGACTTGATGCTCCCCGCGGCGGCGGCGATCACCGCCCCGCCCGGGACGAGCCCGCCGAGCGCGGCGCCCAAGCCGCCCGTGCCCTTCTGGCTGAAGTTGATCGTCGGCTGCATCGTGTAGTCGGCGGCCACCATCTGGCCCTTGCCGAAGTTGCTCTTCGCGCGCATCTCGCCGGAGTCCTTGAGCTGGCGTTCCATCATCATGTTGTTCATCCCGCGCCCGCGCTCGACGATCACGAAGCAGTTCGACTGCTGGACGATGGTGCGCAGGACGGGGACCGTGGAGCCGAGCTGGTACTGCGCGAGGTAGCCGTACCAGCCGGCGGTCTGGTCCTCCTCGACGCCGATCGTGCCGAGCGTCTTGTCGCAGTGACGCAGCTGCGCGCTGGCGTTGGACGCCGCCGCGCCGCCCGCCGCA
>WNGI01004789.1_pt1 | contig 15558 bp, 17 predicted proteins | sample 5400621 | NCBI WGS metagenome assembly WNGI01 (sample SAMN13153374, study PRJNA577476) | soil metagenome | isolation source: 20 cm soil or saprolite under Garry oak tree replicate 1 | place: USA:California | collected 2016-06-15 | reverse complement strand
GCATCTGCCCCAGGGCAACCGAGTAGCCCAACTGAGTCGATAGTATCGACGACGAACTCTTTGTCGCTAAAACCACTCAGCAGAATCCCGATTGGAAGCAGTTTTGAAGGTCAAAAGGCTGCACCAGCCGTTGGTTCCTCGAAGATGAATGTCGCTGGTGTTCTAGAGGCACATTCCAAATTAAGACTTGAGGGTATGGGCTCAGCCGACATTTCGGGAAGATCCTCTCCATTATCCGTACAAGGCACAGTCAGGGGGAGCCGCGTCCCACTTTCCATTAATCCCATATCTACTTACGGTTCGTCTTGTCATATGTTGCCCTACTTGTTGCTCAAGCAGATATATAGATGGCCAAGAACCTGCGATTAATAATCTCCTGGAAAGTTTATATTTGGACAACAGTCGAGATCTACAACTTGATTTTGGTCCGCGGGTTCACGAGGGACCTATCCGACGTCGGAATGTCGTGAGGCATAGTCTATTGACTCGGGACGGCACTTTGAGACGCACGGAAGCGACCCTCATTGCCAATCTAACCTCTCACTCGGAAACTGTAACGGGGTTGGCGGTGTCCCTTGATCACGTATTCTTTGTGTCGTGCTCGGATGACAAAACGGTGAAGGTCTGGGATACGGCACGTCTGGAACGGAATGTGACGAGCAAGCCGCGGCATACATATGGACAGCATCATGCAAGAGTCAAATGCGTGTGTTTTGTAGAAGGTACACATTGCTTTGCCAGCGCAGCCGACGATGGGAGCCTCCATATCGTGCGAGTGTCAGTAACACAAGGTGGTGCTCTACCAAAGTATGGCAAATTGCACCTCGTTAGAGAGCACCGTCTCGAAGTGCCTGGGGAATACATTACATGCATGACGCATCACAACACAGGTAAGAAGCTCAGATGGTTTTCGTCACCAGACTCTCATCGCATTCCTTCAGATAATTCATCCAACCTTGTCTATGCCACTACACATTCAAACGTAACCATCATGGATGTACGGACTATGCGCGTATCACAGGCAATGACAAATCCACGGCATTATGGACCCATTACATGCCTATGCATCGATCGAAAGCGGACGTGGTTAGTTGCAGGGACGTCAACAGGTGTTTTGTCACTTTGGGACCTACGATTTGGACTACACCTGCGAAGTTGGCATGTGCGAGGGACATTTGGAAGTCGGAAACGGATACATCAATGTGTGATACATCCGACGAAGGGGAAAGGGCGCTGGATCATGGTCGCGGTCGAAACACCGTGGCAGAGCGCCGACAGGGCATCATCCTCTATGGTGGAAGTTTGGAATATCGAGAATGGGTCGTTGGTTGAGACGTTTGTGATGCGTACTGCGTCTGTGCAAGGTGTCGAATCGATGCAAGAACCCCAGGAGGTAGCTGGTGTGGAGGCGGAGGCTAGTCCGGCTATGGCTATGGCCTCACTGGTTCGCTCCATAGAAGCAAATTCGACGGGAAATGAGAGGCGGGATGAGAGGCCTGGGGATGGATTCATCCCTCCACCAGCGCCTGATGTGCGCGCAATGGTTGTTGGACCAGATTTTGGCGGGTATCCCGGATTGCATCGATTGGAATTGGGAGACTTGGGAGATTTAAGCACGCGTTCAGCTGCCAGGGGATTCATGATCACTGGATCAGAAGACAAGAAGATCCGCTTATGGGACTTGTCAAAGTTGGAACGAACCTCCATCCTCAGCGGCCTCGAAGAGGAACATGAGAGGCCAACGTACAGGTGCGTTATTGGTATTACGAAATGTGTGCGATGTTATTCTAACAAGTCTGCGTCTTAGTTCGATTACCAGCGACAACGCAGCAACTTATGTGGAGACTTGGCTCGCTCCATCTTCCCAAAACACTAATAGGCCGCCGCAGAGAATAAGCCTGGTTTCACATAACCAACAGACATTACTCAAATCTCATCAGGACATAATTACAGCGTTGGCGTGCTTTGATTCACCGTTCAGGGGAGGGATTGTCAGCGGAGACCGAGCAGGTGTAATAAAGGTGTGGCGTGCAGACGGGGCAGATTAGATAGAGACCTTATCTTATCTTACGGGATGATAATGAGTCATGTTTAGAAATTCTCGAAGAACGTGACCGATCGGTATTTGGATGGTCGCCCGAGCTTTGCTCGCTCGATTCAAGCCATCTATCTTCCCAAGATCTCATCCTTATCTTGCACTTCGTCCGCGCCTTTTACTCCGCATCCCAGTTGCTGCAGCGTTATCAACCATGGCCAACCCGGTCGCGTCTTCGTCTGAACCTGCACAAATACCGGCATTGACGAGCCCTCATGCGGACGGCTTATCAGATCAGAAAGCCAAGAAGGCAAAACAACAGGTCGTCTCGGAATACCCACTAGAGGTGGCGCATTTCAACATGAAATATGGACTATAACTAAAACTCAGGTCTTAGTTGCAACCCCCTCCTGAATTCTTTGACCATCGTATCAGGATGTTCGACCAGCTCAAGGTAGAGTACGATGAATTCGTAAAGGGTGATTGGTTTAGTCGTGCTTTAAACCGTGTCAAATGGGATCTCATGCAAGCCCGCAACAGCGCAACCACCTGAGAGAAAGGGTAAGACATGGGAGACGAGCCCTTTAGACGTTGCGAAGGATTTGTCGAAAAGCCTAGCAGAACGGGTTGTCATTGCAAAGGTGCGAATGCAAAAAAAAAAAATACCAGTCGTCAGATGATTTATACATTGAACAGGTAGACGGAGAATTGTGGGATCTCGAGAGACCACTCGAGAAGTCCTGTAAACTAGAGCTGTTAGACTTTGAACATCCGGAAGGTATTCAATTCAATGCTCGTTCCGCGTATCCGCAACGTACAATTATTTTCTACAGGAAAGAAGGTTTTTTGGCATTCTTCGGCTCATGTGCTTGGTGAAGCTGCTGAGAAACACTACGGGTGCCATCTGTGCTTGGGCCCACCCACCGATGATGGATTTTTCTATGAAATGGGAATACCTGATCGGTATGTTCCCTTCTGTTAGGTTTAGCGCTTCCTTCTCATATATGCGCGTCGACAGACCAGTTTCGAACACCGATTATCCCGCGTTAGAGAAACTAGCTGATGTTGCAGTGAAAGAAAAACAAAAGTTCGAGCGACTGGTTGTGTCAAAGGAGAAGCTATTGGAGATGTTCCACGTTCGCCTTATCAAGTTATTCAAAAACGATGGAACGCTAATTTTTGAGGACAGTATAACAAATACAAAAAATATCTGATTGAGACCAAGATACCCGACGGATCGTCTACCACTGTTTACCGCTGTGGCCCTATGATTGACTTGTGTGTTGGGCCTCATATCCCCCACGCTGGAAAAATCAAAGCTTTCATGGTTACCAAGGTGCATTTGATAATCATTATAAGCCTACGAAAGCTGATTTCTATCCCTAGAACTCCGCATCTTATTTCCTTGGAGATTCAAGCAACGAATCGCTCCAGCGGATATACGGTATCTCATTCCCGGACAAGAAGCAGCTGACAGAGTACAAGGCGTTCCTGGCTGAAGCTGCCAAGCGCGACCATCGCAAGATTGCCAAGGTAATTAGTCTTTTTCTGACTTGACTAAGGGAACATTGACCGTTTGTAGGAACAAGAATTATTCTTTTTCAATGACCTTAGTCCAGGAAGTTGTTTCTTCTTACCCCATGGCACGCGGATATATAATTCCTTGGTGGAGTTAATGCGGGTAAGGACACAGCTGTCGTTCTCCCTCAGCACTCATTAGAGATCCTAGTCGGAATACTATAAGAGAAATTACCAAGAGGGTCAGTAACTTTCAACGTCACAATTGATCCATTTTTCGACTGACATGGTTGAAGTTATTTCGCCCAACATGTACAACGTCAAATTATGGGAAACGTCTGGCCACTGGCAGAATTATAAGGATGACATGTTTATTCTTGACGTCGAAAAAGAGAAATGGGCGCTCAAGCCCATGAATTGTCCTGGACACTGCCTTATCTTTGACTCTCGGGACAGAAGTTATAAAGAGCTTCCGATCAGAATGGCTGAGTTTGGTATCATCCATCGAAATGAAGCTAGCGGAGCGCTTACGGGCCTCACTCGCGTGAGGCGATTTGTTCAAGATGATACGCATGTATTCTGCATGCCCTCGCAAGTAAGCATCACAATCAATACAGCAGACATGGGCCTCATGCATTCCTCATTTTCAGATTGAAGAGGAGATTGGCGCTCTGTTTGATTTCATGCAGCACGTGTATGGGCTTTTTGGTTTTGACTTCCACCTAGAGTTGTCTACGCGTCCGGAGAAATACCTTGGCACAATTGAAACATGGAACAGGGCTGAAGAACAGCTGAAACAAGCACTGGATGCAACTTATCCCGGAAAATGGGAGTTGAATCCAGGGGATGGTGCATTCTATGGACCCAAGATCGATATCACTATCCGAGATGCCTTGCGCCGTTCCTTCCAATGCGCAACAATACAACTGGACTTCCAGCTTCCGGAAAGGTTCAATCTCAAATACCGTTCGGCAGACGACTCTGCGAGCCCAGACAAACCACCGACAAGGCCCGTTATCATCCACCGCGCGATTCTGGGAAGTCTGGAACGCTTCATAGCAATTATTACAGAACACTTTGCAGGAAAATGGTACGCGGTTTCGGATCTCCAGCTTTGCATTTGTTGAGGATTTCCATCAAAGGCCCTTCTGGCTCTCGCCAAGACAAGTGGTGGTGATTCCCGTCGCCGCTCCATTCGTATGTCCAATACCAGTGCTCTGCGGTTCGAGTAATCCTTACCTCATTTATAGAAAGAGTATGCAGCGGAGATCGCAAGCTGTCTCAATAAAGCTGGCATCTATGCCGATGTAGACAACGGCGAAAATACCCTTCCAAAGAAAATTAGAAACGGAGAAATTGCGCAGTATAACTTTATATTAGGTGATTCATTATCAGAACCAGTGCTCTGTCGAGCTAACGCGCGGTTGCGTAGTCGTCGGACAGGAAGAATTAGATGCCCGGTCTGTCAATATCAGGAACAGAGATGATGTTGGTACCAAGGCTCGGGCCAGCACCGTTCCGCTTGATGAGGTGGTCGAGAAGATGATTGCGCTTAAGAGTTCTAGGAAACTAGAGAACAGGCTGTGAAATCCTCAATGTGGTGGGATGTATCTATGTGCAGCTGGGAAATCACGGGACGTAATAGAATAAGTAAACCATCATTCGTGGGGTAAGACTCGATTATACTATAGGGTGTTGGTGTCGCCGGATTACCTTTAAGAACGATTTGAGAAGCCGAAAGCGTATCGCCTTGTAATTTTTGTCTTTGTTGGATGGTCAGAATGCAGATATCCACAATTGAAGAGCTCTTGCATAAGTGGATACTCAGGGTTTTACACACCAAGTGTACCCATGAATTGGTTGCGCTGTGGTTAGCGTTATTAGACGGGCGCTTCGATTTATGCGGAAATGCTCACCAGTTGCACGATCGCCTGGCGCTCGGTTTCGGGCAATGCATTGATTTGTTCCTGAGTGAGGCTGAGTACTTGCATCAGCATAGACTAATTGAAGAGATAAGAGTGGGATTGTTAGTTTCGTATCACAATAACAATGACGAGCACGAACTCTTTGGCTTTCGCTTATGTCTGGTGCTGATTGCGGCGCAGACGTCTGAGTCGGCGGCTGCGAAGGAGGTACCTGTGCTTGTGTTGGAGGAGGCGGAGGCCGATAATACGGGGGCATAGGCCCCATGCCTGGAGGCGGCTGATGGTGTGCGAACATTGCACTGGGCGGCGGTACAGACATCGGTGGCGGCGGTGGCGGAGGCATACCTGGAAGTGGCTGGGGCTGTTGAATTGGCGGTGCAGGATATGGCATTTGATGATACATTGGATGTTGAAGATGAGGTGGGGGAACAGGTTGTCTAGCAGCTGGTGGTACAGTATGCCCCGTACCGCCTCCTGCTGTGGCTTCCAGCATTCGTTGCAAAATAGCCGAATCGACTATCTTGTTCAATAAGAGTGCCTGGAACAATGCATAGGCGAGTTGAGGATGTGATACTAGTAATGTTCTTGCTTGTTCGGGATACGTGATGACAAAAGCCTTAATCAATCTTTTGAGGGGCGCTCTTTGTTAAAATGCTGAGGCAACGGTTACCTTCATTTGTGCAAGGACTTCCATCAAATGACTTGGCGACATGCTTGCTAATGCCTGACTGATATGATCGAGTGCTGACACATTTTTTGGTAGCTGAACACCCGAAGGGACGGTTGAGAGGAATGTATTAGGATCTTGACCTTTTCCTCCTCCTCCGCGCCAACCGCGGTGGTCAGGCGGAGCACCGTCAACAAGCTCTCCTCTCACGGTTGTCTTTCCTTCAAGGTATGGGTCGGAATCTGCGAGGTCGATCCTCAGCGGCCGACCACCGACGTCGACGTTGTTTAAGTTGCGCACAGCAGAAGCAGCTGTTTCATGGTCTGGAAAGCGGTTGAAATATGTGGCAATGAGGTCGAACGTTTGGGAATGGATTCAAACATGATCATGTCCCCCACACACATGTCGATGGCGAATCATTGAGCAGATAGTATTTGGTGTTCGGTAGTACAAGAGGCACAGATAATCCACAATTCCAGCATGTTGAGAGGCACAGGTTGAAGCAGACGGTCACAGACAATGAGATTCGGGTAAAGGTTGCGAATGCAAAATTTCGAGTCAGACAGGCTCTCGTTGAGTCAGCGAAAATAAATTGATGTACCCGCAAATTCACAAAAGCCATAGCCTTTTGGCTTGCCAGTATCTCTGTCGAACACCAATCTGAATGGACAGAATGCAGTTTGAGTCGATATGACGGTTGAAAGAACGCAAGGCAGCGCCAGACGACAATACCTAAAGCCTACAACCTGTCCAACCGACTTAAACACTTCGATCAATTGCTCTTCGCCCATGTTGTAGGGCACATTTCCAACTAAATCATCCAGTCAGGGATACGCGAAGATCAAGGACAGTGCTTCGCCTCACCGAAAACAACCTTACTCATGTGGTCGCTGTGACAAGAACAGTGTAGAATTCGCACAGCCACCAGCACAAGCTCTAGTCACTGCTAGTAAACCACTTCTTCGCATCGCCTTTGTACATACTCTGGCGTTAGCCTTGTACTCTAGCGCTCGCCAGGAACGCGCTCGCCAGGAACACGCTCGCCAGGAACATATAAGAAACCTCTTAGAAGAACTGAGGCCAGGATCTCATGGCGCCTTGTAACCAAACCCGCAGGCAGAAGCGTGCTCTAATCCATTCCGAAATAACGCGTCAGGCAACGCGAATTGCATTACAAACTATTTCTGCTTTCGTATCCAGAACACCACGACGATCCCATCTCAACCCCAATTCTTTAGGTTATCTCCCCAGGTATGTCCAACCTTTCATCACAATAAGGGTCGACAAACTTCGTGCTACTCAGGGTGGACATATTGGATGATCCGCGTTCTCCAACAATGGTAGCCATATTCGAGCTACCTGGTGTTAGTAGAGACCAAATTTTGATCACCATATCGCACGGTATAATGCATGTTCGTGGCAGGCGAGTGCAGCGCTCACTTCGGGAGTACTGCCCTCGCGCAGTCAGCGATGGTCTACGTGCCGCTAGCGTCGAATCACCCAGTTCCGACGATTGTGCGCCGCAGGCATCGGTGCGATCCCCTGTGCAAGAGCTGCGTTATGGTTATTTTGGCAGGGGGGTGAAACTCCCCGAAGGCATTAAGGTAAGTGCTGCTCCGATCCGGGGCTCGCTATCTTGGTAATTTTCAATTCAGGAAGATGATTTAACGACATCGCTAAGTGATGGACTATTCATTGTAACATGGCCTCGCCAAGCGAAAGCGACTCCGGATGTAGTCACTCCTGGTGAGGGCCAGACAAGCGAGGGTTGTTCGGGACTGTAATACTTACCTATGACTTGTTCTATGTCGATTAACGCATGATGCATGAAACCTAGGACAGTTTTCTCATGATTTATATTGTCTGCGAAGCCGCCGTAAACGCTAAGGAACCGGGAAACCTCTCATTTCTCGTTTACGGAGTATAGCGAGAATTCATCCAAGTCAGGTCCCACCGTCAATTGGTTGCGGTAGGACCGCTACCTTCATTCCCATTCGCTGTCATTTCATTGGTTTTCGACGGCTGCTCAGCCACGACGCTGGCGTTCGCGCCCGCGGCGCTGGTTTTCGCCATATCACTTCGAAAATACTCGTCGAAGTTATCATCGTTCAGGGAGCCTTTGCAGCATGACCCACAGCAACCTGCATTTTGGCTGCATCCGCATGAACCCCAATGAGCTTTGTCCGTTAGGCACGAAATCAGGTGCACCATAACAAGAATGCTCACCGGTCATACACCAGCTTTGAAGCGACGAGGCGCCGCACAGACCTATCAAAACAGCAAGTGTAAGTACATGTTACACCGCCAGATGGCATTCGAATACCGTACAGCAAGCGCCGCAACATGCGGCTATACAATCAGCTATGCCGTCTGACATGGCGCTTCAGTACAAGCGAGATGATGTGATGGACGACTCGAATGAAAAGATAGGAGTACGTGCTGTTGTGTGGCACGTATTAGTCCCATGCATAGCTAAAACAGACGCCAGCACAGGCCGGATAGTTACAATACGTAAATAGTAACGTGTTAGCTGCAAGCACGATATCTGACGCGCGCTTATCGAGATCATTGCGGATAATGACGCCAAAGTCTTTATTCCTCATCTGGTGTTGCCATCCATACACAGTATATTTCTAGACTATACAACAGACCATTCCATGGAGATATCATTCACGCGTTAATATCGGGGAGGAGCTGAAACAAAATTCCCTGTATGTGTTCCTTCTCTCGTGTTTCTTCAGCTGGCCAAGATTTGATAATCAGATCATTGTCGAGTATGGACCAGTGGGGCGATGGCGTTGCTCGTATATGCGAAAAGTCTTGAACAGAGAGATGCTTACTATCCTGCTTCAATTTCGGGATTAGAAATGGGTTCTGATATGAGGGGACAGCGTACTATATTAAGTTCTGCATGATGTTCCTTGAAGGTATCCGGGTATGCAGTAAAGCGTATATTAGAACAATGTTCAATCACTGGGCTCGATGTAATCGATAGGTATACGTGTACGTTCTGGGAATCGTGCATGCGGAACTGTTGCAAAGAATGAACAACGTTAGAAGGGTTATTCGGTGAGGCCTACCTGATGGCATCCTACTGCAAGAGCGCAGCGCGTCAGGCCATGCAATAGGATGCTGCCATTTACCATGGGTAAGATCAGCACTGAATCGCTTAACTTCTCGACATGGATTGCAGATAGCTGAATAACATCATCACCGAGACCCTGTGAGGTTGCCAGATTGATGATGCAGTGGTCAATATTAGAGATCGTGAGGTCAGAGGGGTTGTTCGATGTTATTAAATCAGCGATTGAGATGTAGCTATAGGAGTAATGTGACAATGAAGCATGGTTAGTCTTGTTGCTCGAGAGAAGCAGTCCTTGAGGCAACTCCTTATCGGTAGCTTGTCCAGCAACGATAGATGGTCTTTGAGACGTATCCGGTCCGGCGACCGCAGTTCGTTTGAAAGCAAATTTGGATTTCGGTTTTCTCGCCACTCTTAATTCTTCCACCATTTTCTCGAGTGCTTTGACTTGCTACTTTTGGTGAATGATTGAAATTATTCAAGATGGAAGACGTACGAGGCCATATTTACGCTGATCATATGTTGGAAGTTTGTCGTGGGCGTCCGCCAGGGATTTGCTGAGATTTGCTAGTTCCTGCGAAAGTTCGGGCATAAGGCTGGGCTGTACTTGCGCGGCCGATATCTTAGCTTCTAGATCTGTAGAGCAGTCCAGCACTACTTGAGATAGATATCCTTAGACAGAATGTCACAGCGAACCGGAGCGTGAGGCTTGAAATACGCGAGGAAATTCATGAGTGTACCAGGAATCCGAAGAACTGGCCATGATGGCCGCTCGAACAAATAAGGATCACTCGTATCGGACAATTATCTCGTCAAGAATGCTAGATATGAAGTATTGTACATCTACACTAATCAAGCGTAGGGCAGGATGGGATGGACAATATGAAAACCCAAACAAACTCTCATCGTCCATATCTGCCTTGACGTTGAGAGCATCACTCAAAAAATGAATAAAGGCGCACTTCTGTAGTTCCCATTCACGGTTGTCCAAAGGGCATACATTGCGTGTCTTGAGCCACCGAGAAATGCAGTGGAAGTGGAAAGCATGCTATAGTAGGCCGTACGTATGTTAGGATTGTTCACGAATTGAGTCTAGATGATCATACATTGCATATTCCCCATGCGGCGTTACACTCTTCACTGGTGGCGGAAACTTGATTTGCCTGACAATCGATGCCTAACGGAAAAAATGAGAGGAGGTGATAAAGGGTTAAAGCGTTCACGACACACAGAGGTCCATGATGTGGTTCCTGCAGATTGCACAATTGTCAACCACAATATCTAAAGATTGTCCTTGAGTGCCACCAAGAAATTAAAGGAGATATAGCTCTACCCCATGCCCATAACGCTACTGCGTTCCACTATAGATTGATGTAAATCTACGTTTTCATGCATCACTGACGTTTGGTTACCTTCTTAACCTCGAATCGTTGCCTGCTTTCTTTTCCTTCGCCCTTCTTGGAGTTCTGAGCGGTGGGAACATCGACTTCCATATCATCGGCCATGGTCAAGGTACGACTACAAGATGTGTGCTGACAAATATAGCTTATCTCACGAGTTTTGGCTCACGTGGTCGAAACGCGGTCGCGCATATGCCTGCCCTAAAGTAGGCGAAAGTTGAACATCCGATTATAGCAACTTGAAGTTCTTGTCGTGCAAGATTGTAATGTCCTTCTGAGCCAGGATGGCGTCCAACAGATCCGACACCTGGTCCCCCAGATATGGGACTGCTACGCACTCCTCTTTTACACCTTCGGAAACCCCACTTTCACCGTCGGGATATTCCTATTCTTCAGGTACAGTCAAGTGATCATGTCATCCTGTTCACTCCTTTGAAATCGCGTCATAGGTTCCCCACATATGTCTTCTGGGAGCAGCGACTCTGGAAATTTTATGCGTCGTGTTATTCTTTCTCCCGCCGCGTCATACGAAAATTCAAGTGATTCCTATACCGACGACAATTCTATTGATGAAGTAGAAGCTGCCCTCACCAATCTCGAAAATGACATTGACAATACTGAGCAAGCATTAACTGAATGGTCGAACGGTTCTTCATCGCATCGCCCAACTTCCTCTACGACTAGTTCCTTCACTGGTTCTTATACTGGTACCCAATCCGGTTCAACCTCGTATATTTCTCCGACCACTCGTTCTTCTTCAACACCAGCCGCGGCTCGTCTTAGCAGAATCACTGAACGAAGTGAAGAATCTCGTTCTTCAGGCATGTCGGGTCACATCGTCCGGCCAACAAGCACGACGGGGGATGGTCTGCGCAGGTCAGCTTTATTATCTGGAGCTACCGCTCATGCACGGTCGTCAACCGACCCAACGGGAGACCCGACCCTTCCGCCTCGAGGACGTGCCACAGAATTGATTGCCGTCTTCGAAACGCAACCGCCTCCTGGAGGTCCTCATACGCGTGCAGCATCTGCTCCTGGTGCTCGTTCTCCTAGCCCTCACTATGCGCAAAGTCAGACAACGTCAACTATGCAAACTACAACTGGCTATACATATGGGCATACTAGTTTTGGTTTCAATTCACGTTCCTCCTCCCCGACGAAGTCAAGAGATGGGTCAACAATATCATATACGGATACTAAGCCTACTATGTCCAGTCTCTTGTCTCCTCCCCCATTGCCTCCGAAGAATTCAGAATCCAAGTTGCGTGCCATGACACCAGGCGCTTTCGAGTCTCGAACTGGTAGTGGTTCATACTTGAGTCCTGGTACGCAAACATCCAGCACTCTTGCCAGTACTCTGAGCCCCCCTCAAACTATCACCGGCACCCGAACGTTCACAAGGACGACAGACACTCGTTCTTACACCACTTCTGGGTCGACTTCAGCGACGGGCACGTCCACATCAACATTGCGCAGACCACAAACGGCACCACGTTCACCTCTTGCATCGGTGCGAAACATAGTTGCATTGTGGAAGGAGCGGACCCCTGCAGGCCGCCCACCCACGTCCAAGCCATCAACGTCTATGACAACATTATCCTCCTCAACTCCTGACGCTCAAGGTATTTTTGGAATACGTGAACGCGTCCAGCGTACTGGCGAACGGCTTCGTGGGGCAAATCAGCGTGGCGAACAGTCAGGGCAAGCTGGCAGCAGTGGACTGCCTCCTGAGTTTGACGTTGGCGAATTGAGCCACTATGCACAGAGCAATGAAGCGGTACTGTTTCTATTTATATCCAAGTTCGATCACTGAACCAAGTTGACGCAGCCGCTGCATATCGGGCTACTTTGGTATCTCAACGTACATGCCCCTCCGCCCTATCGTTGGCAAAGATGTCAAGCACTTCTGTATCCCCACATGCTCCTTCTTTCCTGGCTGGCACCTGGGGGAGGCCGGGGTATTGTTGCCCTTGATTTGCTGAACTGCACCAATGTCCAGTCCACTCCCTCACCTACTCATCCTACTGCTAGGGATGATGTTGGAACCATTGCCGCGCGCCTTCAAAGCTCAGAGCGAGGCGGCCAACCACTGATGGACATGCTTGTTCCATTCCAAATGCTGTATGCGGACGGGATTGAACGTCTTGCCGCAGAGAGCTTGGTCGAGCGTCAGAGATGGGTCAATCGCATGTGGTGAGGAGCAAACTTAAGCAACTCGCATTTTAGCTCATAATTATTCGCTATAGGGAGGCTGTCAATAGACCTGTATCAGCTCCGGATACATCTTCCATCACTCGGTCGCCTACTGGCTCCATAAGAACGATTCTCTCTATTGACAGTAGAACAAGCAGATCCAGCTCATCTAGTATGGGATCCCGTTCAACGGTCTATGTGCCGCCTATGAGCACTCTTACCGATATTCCCGATTTTCGATCCGACTTTTCGTCCAATTCAGGAGCATCTGTTTCAAACCTCGGCCTTCCGAGAAGGGTCTCTCTGGGGTCTTCTCACCACGCGCATACTGTGGACGACACCGTCATTCAAAATCAGGAGTACGTGTATCCTGGTGATCCCCGTCATATCCCTCCTAGCCGGGGAAATTCTCTTCGTCGCACGGGCTCCACAGGCGATCTAGACCAAGAGTTCGCGCGCGCAATGAAGGGAAAGAAGAGCGCTCTCACTGGCTCTCCCGTGACTGTATCCAGTGGACCATCTCTCGGCCAAGATGTTTTTGTCACACCTCCTCCGAGCGTTCCCAGGGGAAGCGATCGTTCTCGATCAGAACATTCTGGTTTCCGATCTGACGAAGCCTTTTTCTCAACTGGTTTAAGTGGCACAAGATCAAGCATATCATCTACTTATCTCTCTCCGTCCGGCGACCAAACAACCACTGGTTTAATTACTGATGGGACTTTACAAGTTTCTTCAAGCGGCGGTTCTCATACTCAGGCCATGACGTCGACGTTCTCGTATGGAAGAACTGATGAGTCTAATTCCTACCTTGGGGGTTCACAAGAACAGAGGTCTTATTCGTCTGCTTCTCCGTCGGGACTTTCATCTTTGTCTCGTGCTAGGGAAGTAAGAAGAAGGCTCAATCGCGTTGCTTCTTACACACTATCTCCAGGCTATACAGACGAGTCTTCAGACAGGGAGAACCCTGGTTCAGGAACTGGAAGCTACACATATAGTGGGACCCCCAGTAGCCAAAGCAATGGTCTTAGTGGAAGATATACACCGGGTAGCGGTGACTACACTGTGCTGAGCGGGAGCTATACACCCGGAAGTGGCGGGTTATCCGTTGGCAATGGCAATTATTCACCTGCAACGGGCAGCTACACAGGAAGCTACACACCTGGAAGCGGAAGTCAGAGCTTCACTCCAGGTAGTGGGAGCTACTCACTTGAAAGCGGCAGCTACACTTCAAATGGCAATTCGGTACCAAGCAATGGTGGTATCTCTGCTACCATTGTTAGCTCCAGTAGCGAGAGCCGATCTGGGCAGGGCAGCTTTACTCCTGGATCCGAAACAGGATATGATATATGCCCGTCATCCGATCTTAGCGGTCTTACTCCGCCTACAACGACTGAAGAATATTCGAGTTCTCCAGCTCTTTCTTCACCAATGTACGTGGCAATCGAGTCCGATCGCACTTTGGAAGTGGAGCCGCGCGACTTGGCACGTGTATCAAGACAGAGTAGCGCTGAATATTTGACACCAAAAGTTCTTTCTTCTCGTGAATCCGTCGCGTCTTTTGATACTTGCCCAACAATTCCATCTGAAAGCGACTATACGACTGCCGACGAGTTGTCTAGTTATGGTTCGGCGCGAGGACCCTCTGAAGCTCCTTCGACGGAATCCGTGGTATTGTCTGTGCCAGCACCAACTTCAGAATACGTCACTGCTCCCGCGATACCTTCTGAAGTACCTTCTGAAGAGAGCACACCCCGTTTATCATCATTAAGATTATCAGAAGAGGAACTACAGTCGGAAGTTGCCAGCGTCCCATCGCGCGTGCCTACTATCAGATCTCTTGCTAGTTCCGGTTACCCTGTCCGAGCGATCTTTGCCGCCTACACCTTTACTACCCGCCCTGCCTCCTTCAGTAACGCGGCGTTCGTCGCCTGCTGTGTCAGTTGTAGAAGACTCTAGAAGCGTTGTATCGTCTATTCCTGTCCGTGACTTGCCACCTTTACCTTCGTCCCCAGCAACGTTGGCTAGTGAGGACGATGAAAGTCTGTTGGGCCCTCTCTCTCCAGCAATGCGCTCCAGAGCGGGTTCAATCCGCTCTTCTTCCTCTTCCTCTGTCGTGTTGTCTCCTGGACCTAGGGAACGTGGTCCCCCCCCTGTGTCTAGACGTTCTGCCGTCCCGAGCCTGGCAGAGTCATCCATCCCACCTGCCGGAGATCTGTCGCTTAAGTCATCCTCTTCATCGAGTTCCCCACCACCTAGTCCCATGATGTGGGCGGGAGACAATGAGACCGATCGTTCGTATGATTCATCTCAGCTGCAGCCATCCCCGTCTATAATGTCAATTGCAATGCCTGAGGTGCCGGATCGCTCCTTCGAAACATCGTTCTTGAGGCCGAGTGGCTCTGTGGTGTCGTCCGTAAACAAGCTTAGCACTTTACCTATTTCCCCTTCTGCGATGACGACCAGGACACTTCTACCTCCGCACCCAGCTCCTGTTGTACGGGTTTCTGAATCTACGTCGTCCATTACACCTACCACGCAATCGATATCGTCCTCGTCCTCGTCGTCCTCTTTCTCCACTGGCCTCTCGAGCTCATCGCGATCCGTAGTGTCACAACCCACCCTGACTCCTTCGCTTTTGGATGTACCACTTCCTGCCGAAGAGATTGCCGAGGAATCCGTGATAGGTAGAGCACCGAGGACAATCTCCACTCTGTTATCCACTGCCCAAGCTTCTGCCA
>WNGI01002662.1_pt1 | contig 15561 bp, 15 predicted proteins | sample 5400621 | NCBI WGS metagenome assembly WNGI01 (sample SAMN13153374, study PRJNA577476) | soil metagenome | isolation source: 20 cm soil or saprolite under Garry oak tree replicate 1 | place: USA:California | collected 2016-06-15 | reverse complement strand
CGCTTCCGTGACGCCGGTACTTCCGCTCAGGGACACCCGCTAGTGGCAGCATGGGAAATAGCGGCGGTCCTGATCATCGTCGGCAGATCAGGAAGGGAGGCTCCAACTGACGTTGCAATCCGGTGCATAGCGATGCAACCCGTTGCAAATGGTAGCGGGGGGCCGAGTTGGGTTTTCGAACGCCCCTGAATTTATTGACATTTCCCTGCGTTGATCGGTCTCCTTTGAGGCCGAATCAGTCGTACCGTGGTCCGGCTGAGATGTATCCGCGACGGCATGAACGCGGTGCGGCAATGGCGACGAACTCACGCCCGACAGCCTGGTGCCAGCCGAGCGCGGCGCCCGGTGGCGTTGTCGACAGTGCGGGGCGGAGCGCGCCGCCGCATGGCGCCACGGCGAAGGGCGGTGGCGTAGGCAACTCTGCTGCCTGGTCCAAGGACTCTTGTCGAACCGGTCGGGCCGCGGTCGGTCAACTTGCAGTAGCGGCAAGTCCGTTCTCGCGGCGTGCACCCTTGTCCAAAATATGCAGCACAGCAGAGCTGAAGCCCGCGCCACGCTATTCCGGCCGATACAGAAGGTGCCGAAGGCGAGTCCCATGTATCACAGCATCTGTCCAGCGCACACAGCTCGATCCCGTTGTTTTGTACCGAGCTTTCCACCAATCGGCACGGCGTCACAAGGAACTATTCGGGTTGGGTCTTCGGAGAATTCGATATTGCGACCGTTTCGGCGTGTTGGCCGTGTTGCATCGTGGCGCTCGCTTTCCCAACAGACATGGAGGTTTCCCCGTATTGACAGCCGCAGCATTGAGGCATCTAGTGCGCCCACTCGACGCGGGGCCGCCTGCGCACGCGGATGCCGACTGAAAGCGGGCACACCTCTTCGTTCTGCTCGCATACTCAGTACAGTGGCCGCGGGGGGAATTTAAAGAAACGCTCGGCGACCGCTCGCGCCGGCGGCTGCCAGACTTATCGGTGCAGTTGCATCCACTGGGAGGGACACTCGCCACGCGCGGGAGCGTTCGGCACGCTTGCCGTGTCCGGAATGGTCGACTTTGCATAACGTTAATCAAACTGGGGGGAAGCCTATGACAATCTCGAGACCACGCGTGATTGCGATTCTTATCGGTGCGGCGGCCACGACTTGGGGCGCGGGGGCGGCCTTTGGTCAAGAGACAGAACAGTGTGCCGGACTGCCCAGCCACGGTGCCCTGAAGAATGCTCTGACGCTTGCGCGCAATCAGGCCAATGGGGGCTTCAATCTCGACATGTGGGCCACGGTCGTGAATCGCGATGGACTGGTATGCGCAGTGGCCTTCACCGGTTCAGATCGCGGGCAGCAATGGCCCGGGAGCCGCGTCATCTCGGCTCAGAAGGCAAATACCGCCAATGCATTCAGCCTGCCGGGCCTCGCACTGTCCACGGCCAACTTGTACTCGGCAGTCCAGCCGGGCGGCAGCCTTTACGGCTTGCAGCACAGCAATCCTGTGGACACCCAGGTGGCTTACCTTGGTCCGGCCACGAACTTTGGCACCGGCAATGACCCCATGGTGGCTCATCGTATCGGTGGTGTGAATGTGTTCGGTGGCGGGCTCGCCTTATACAACGCCGCTCACGTCCTGCTCGGCGCCATCGGCGTGAGTGGCGACAGCTCCTGCGCGGATCACAACATCGCGTGGCGAACCCGGCATGGCTTGGGTTTGGATCACGTACCCGCGGGAGTGAGTGGAGATTCAACACGCCCGGATAACATCCTGTACGACATCACCGCTCAGCCTGGCCAGCAGGAGGGAGTCAGCGCAAGTGGCTGGGGGCACCCGCAATGCAGCTCCGTCGCGACAGCGCTTGCTGGGAACCTGCCTGTCACGAGCCGCTGAACGGAACGTCGGCTTCCGGGATCGCAGAAAGGGGTCCGCGTGTGAGCGCGGCCCCCTTGCAGGTCGGCTGCCCGCCGCGCACGTACCGTGCGAGTTGCGACTCGACGGTCGTTCTCATCGGCTCTGCGGGTGGCTCGGAGAATCTGTTCCCCAGCAATCAGTCCGTCGAGTAACCCAGGATTCATTCGGATGGTAGCGGGGGGTCGCTACGAGCTTTATAGCGTGTATCCGATTTGTGTTCCGGTGGTCCCGGCAAGCATCGTTGCGACAAGATGAGGCAGTTCGCAACGTCTTGCGTCAGCCGTGCCCAGAGGTCGATCGTCTTCTGCGTGGCGGCGCTCCCGGCTCTTGCCCTAAACCGCCTGCCGTTCCTCCGTTGCACGTAAAGTGCACGGAGTCCAACCCCTTGGCCCGGGAGTCTCTTACAGTACAGTGGCTTGGCTCATGCACTGACGGATACGCAATCCGTTGCTTCCGGCCCCGCGAGACCGCCGCGCAGCCTGACGGTCGAGACCAAGCATGCGCCGCAGCCACTGCGCCTCGCAACGCTCGCTGCGCCGCAACACCGCCCAAATGCGATTGTGGCGTACTTCCGTGAGGGCAGGGCCCGATCCACTTACGGATCGATCGCCGTAGTCGGCACGTCTCGAGACCGCAACCCTAAGGCTGCTAACTTCGCATGCACCGCCGGCGTGGCACATCGACATGGCACGGCCTTGCCCGCGGAAACATGCGCGCGCATGCTGGCAGACGTCGTGTCCACTCGAAGATCGTGGGTGGACTGTCAGATAACATCATCGAGTAACGGGGGACGAACATGAGAAAGCTACTTGTACATGCAGTCCTTGCAATCGTGGCAGCGACCAGCGGCGTAGCAATCGCCGAGGCGGCCGCTCCTGACCCAGTAATCGGCACCTGGCAGCTCAACATTTCAAAATCCACGTTCACGCCCGGCCCGGCGTACAAGAGTCAGGTGAGAACGTACTCGCAGTCCGGGCAGAGCATCGCGCTCGTCATAAAGACCGTGGCCGCCGACGGAAAAGAAATGACGCGCCAGACCACCTATCAGCAGGACGGCAAGGATTACCCGTATACGGGTAACCCCGATGTCGACAGTATCTCGGTCAAGCAGGTCGACAGCAACACGGCCAAGTACATACTGAAGAAGGCGGGCAAGGCGGTCGAAACCGGCAGCCGTACGGTGTCCAAAGACGGCAAGACGCTGACCTTGAAAGCCAAAGGGACCACGGCGAAGGGTGAGAAGTACGAGAACGTCTTGGTGTTCGACAAACAGTAAGCGAGGGTCGGAGCGACCGATCATCAGTTCCGGATCGGTCGCGCTCCGTCTGGATACGGCTCTGGGTGAAACCAGTCATGCCGGATAACAAGAATGCTTGGCGCGCCGCTATGCGGCGCGTTGCCGCCCTCATCGGATTATCCCTCGTATGCGGCGGCCCGGTGTCGCTCGCTGCGGACCGGGCGCTGCTGCCGACCTACGACCTGATCATCGAGCACGGCCGCGTTATCGACGGCACAGGCGCACCCTGGTTCGCAGGCGACGTCGGCGTTCGCGCGGGACGCGTCGCCGCGATCGGTCGACTCGACGAGGCCACGGCGAAGCGGCGCATCAACGCTGCAGGGCGCGTCGTTGCGCCAGGGTTCATCGACATGCTCGGTCAATCCGAACTCACCCTGCTCGTGAATCCGCACGTTCCTTCCAAGATCTTTCAGGGAATTACGACGGAGATCACGGGCGAGGGCGAGTCCGTCGCGCCCGTCAATGCCGCGATTGCCAAGGAGGCGGCGCCCAAATTCGAGCACTACGGGATTACGCAGGACTGGACCGACTTCACGGGATATTTCGCGCGCCTCGAGAAACAGGGCATTGGCATCAACATTGGAACTTACGTCGGCGCGACGACGGTACGCGAGATGGTCGTCGGATATGCCGACCGCGCGGCGAGTCCGGATGAGTTGATCCGCATGCAGGCTATCGTCGCCACGGCCATGCGTCAGGGCGCGCTCGGGGTATCGACCTCCTTGGAATACGCTCCGGCGCCGTACGCGAGTACTGAGGAACTGATCGCCCTCGCGAGTACGGCGGCGCAGTTCGGCGGAATCTACGCGACACACATGCGTTCCGAACAGGAATCAATCATGGCCTCGATCGACGAGACGATCCGCATCGGTCGTGAGGCGCATATTCCGGTCGAGATCTGGCATCTCAAGGCCGGGGGAGTCGGTAACTTCGGCCTTATGCCGGAGATCGTCGCGCGCATCGACCGCGCCCGTGCCGCGGGCGTCGATGTCGGGGCCGACACGTACGCCTACCCGGCTTGGAACAACGACCTGTCGGCGTTCATTCCCCCGTGGGCGCACGATGGCGGTGACGCGAAACTGATCGAGCGCCTCAAGGACCCCGCGGTGCGTTCGCGCCTCAAGACGGAACTCGCTACGGCGGCGACCAACTGGGACAACGAATGGCGGTCGGTACCGGGTCCGGAAGCGATCCTCATCGCGACCGTGCTAAATCCGAAGCTGGTCGATCTGCAAGGCCACAGCCTCGCTGAGATCGCGAAGGCGCACGGCAGCGACCCGATGGACACGCTTTTCGACATCCTGGTCGAGGACGGGGCGCGAACTTCCGTGACTGTCTTCGCTATGAGCGAGCCCGACATAGCACTCGCCGCCGTTCAGCCCTGGGTTTCGTTCTGCAACGATAGCGAAGGCACCTCGCCTGAGGGTCTGCTCGGCAAAGAGTTTCCGCATCCGCGCGCCTACGGGACCTTTCCACGCGTGCTGCGCAAATACGTGCGCGAGGAACGACGCATGCGCCTCGAAGAGGCTATCCGAAAGTCTACGAGCCTGCCTGCCTCCCGTATGCGTCTCAATGATCGCGGCGTACTCAAGGCCGGGCTGTGGGCCGATATCGTCGTGTTCGATCCGGAGCAGATCACGGACAAGGCGACCTTCAGTGCGCCGAACCAGCTATCGGTCGGCATGCAATGGGTGCTCGTCAACGGGGTGCCCGTCATTGCCGACGGCGTTTCGACCAATGCGCTGCCCGGCCGGGTGCTGCGCGGGCAAGGCTACCAGGCGACGCGTTGATCATGAGCAGCGACTGTCTCAATGAGTTGCGCGCAGGGTCGTCGTGTCGGCCTGCGTGGCTCCGAGTGAGGGAGGACGACTTTCAGTCATACAAGGGTCTTCGGCCTTGTCGGAGGCCGGCGCGACGCTTACTTACTGATAGAGGAGAACTACACCCGGGATTTTTGTGCCACTGCACTGAACGTGCACTACGCCGGAGCAGCTCTGCGGCACGCCCCAGTGCATCAGCAACTTAGGTCTGTGACTAGCGGATTGCTGAATCCGTTGGTCCAAGTATTGTGAGGACCCAGATGCAAGGGAGCGATTGACCCCAGTGCAAAGGGTCTGAGGCGACAGTGGCGCCCTTTCACTGCGGTAACAGGGGTTCGAATCCCCTGTGGCACGTCCCCGCAGGTCTTGGTAAGTTGTCGCCGTAGCACGGACACCGCCGGGGAACATCCAGATGGCAACGATCAAAGTGATTCAGAACGGACCCTATCTCGTCCAAGGCGACGATGTGACAGCGGTTGATTGGAACGGCGCCACCTACGCGATTCCCAAGCGTCCATTTGCTCTGTGCCGGTGCGGCGGCTCCACCACCAAGCCCTTCTGCGACGGAACCCACTCTCGAACTGGCTTCAAGGCGGCGGAAGCAGCAGTTCCGGGCAGCCAGGACAAACCGGCCACCAAGTCATAAGTACTGGTAAGGAGGGGCCAATGATTTGGCTTGACTGGGCGAGAGGAGGGGATTCGCAGCTTACCCTCCCTTCTGATAGGTCCCGACAAGCTGCGCGTCCGCGAGCACGTGCCCTTTCAGAGCATTCAGGAGTTGGGCTTTCGTCGGATGGTCGAGACCGGACAATACCGTGTCGACTGCGTAGAGCTTGTGAAAATATCGATGTCTGCCGATCGGCGGGCAGGGACCGCCGTAGCCGGTACGTCTCCAGTCATTGAGCCCCTGCACTGCTCCCGCTGGCATGCTGCGCTCTGCCGCGCCTTCCGGCAGACTCTCTGCGTCCGCCGGTATGTTATGGACGACCCAGTGCACCCACGTCATCTTCGGTGCACGCGGATCCGGTGCATCGGGGTCGTCGACGATGAGCGCGAGAGTTTTTGTGCCTTGCGGGGCCTTTGACCAATTCAGCGGAGGTGAAATATCGGCACCCTCACAAGTGTATTGTTTCGGGATTGCACCGTTGTCGGCAAACGCAGGCGACGTCAGGACAAGCGCCATGCCAGAATCTCCACGCCACCGCCGGAGTGGCCGCCAGGATGCTATCCTTTGTTCAGGGAGCCCACAATAAAGTCATCGCAGGAGGACGGCCATGTGCTACGAGGAGCGATTCTTCTTGCAGCGGGCAACGACGAAGGTCCAGAAGCGCGAAGAGCTCGAGTCTGTGATCGACCGTCTGCGGCCGAGCGCGCCACCCGATCACCCGAAGCCCGAGACGGACAAGCCAAAGGAAGTCGAGCCCGAGCTGGAAACCGTCTGAGCGGTTGAAGGCCGAAAGCCTGGGTTGCCGATGCTCCCCGGGGCTTTCGATCGCGGCCGCATCATCTGGCGTGCAGTTCGACCATGCAGCGCGAGCCGCACATGGGCAATCAGAACACCGTGCCTGCCCGTGCTGCCTCGGGACGCGGTGGAACGGCAATCATCAGCCGCGCTGACTGCCGCGAACGTCGCGGATCCTCAGTCACGCGACCCGTTCGGCTGCATGCACCTCACTCCGGACAAACTCCAGAATTCTCAAGTGTCAGCCAACGCGTGTCGCGCCCGCTAGTGCGGGCGGTTGTGCTGGTCCTGCGAGGTAGAATTCGGCTCGCCACTTCTGCGGCGGCGGATATGGAGAGTCGTAGTCCTCAGGTGATCCGTCGTCGTCACTATCGAGTTCCACGCATCGTGCGTGAGGTGCCTGATCCGTTCCCTTAGGTGCGGAAAGCCTAGCATCATCTTCATTTCAGTCTCCTCGGCATGCAATGGGTCCCGGGCGGCCCTAGAGTCGACGCGCCGCCCTGCGCCCTCGAGCATGCAACGATGGGCGCCAAGCGGAGGACAACCAGATTCGGGGGCGCGCGGGGCGGTGAGAATCGCTCGAGCGTCCGAGAAACCTCCGGTAACCGCCGAGTTCGCTGCCTGAAGAGGCCTTCGACGGACCATTCAGGCGAACGGCCGGCAGAACATTGTGCGCGGCATGCCCCAACTGTTGGTTGCTCTCCCGGAAATCCGTCCCGTTGCCTCGTTCTTGGATCCAAGTGGCCGCGATTCGCGCTCGCTACAATCAGAGCGCTATACCGGTGCACGTCCTCGAGCCGAAGTGCTCGGCGAATGCCCTCGCTCTGCTCTATGACTACGCGTGATGGCTGATCTGGCCGCGCGGCGCGTTGGCCATCAATTTGAGAAAGCCGCTTCCACTTACGTGAACCAGTGACTGGTGATCGCCCGCCTCGAAATAGATGTCCGGCGCATCGACCAGGCTCTCGTCGAGAATCGCGTCGATGCCGTAGGCGAGCCCCAGCGGCGGCAATGCGCCCGGCTCGCAGTCCTTGAAGAGCTCGACCAGCTCGCGATCAGTCGCGAGCCCGAGCTCGCGATTGAGCTGACGATGCAAAACACCGAGGTCCACCCGGTGGCTGGCCGGTACTACTGCCATGAGGTAACCCTTTTCGTCTTCCAACATGACGCACTTGGCCAGTTGATCGCCGGGAATGTGAGCGGCTTGCGCACTGTTGTTGCTGTCCCGAGTGCGCTTGTGCGCGATCAAGTCGTAATGCACGCCTTCGCGGGCCAGACAGTCCTGCACGGATGCTGCGATCGTCACGATGGTCTCCTCGTTATTTCCCTCCAGAGTCGATGTTCGCCCTAGCGGCGAGTCGACTCGCCGGCTCCTTTCGGGGTCTTGAATCGCGCCGCCTCCTCGGATCCGCGGGTGGCATCGCCCGCGCTGTAGGAGTGGGCCCCCGCACCGGCGAGCTTGCCGCCCTGCACGATCAGGTATTCATCGCGGATCGGTCGGCCCTCGAACCAACACTCAAGGATCTCGCGCACACCCGCCGCATATCGGGCCTGCGCGGACAGCGACGAGCCGGAGATGTGCGGGGTCATTGCTTCGAACGGCATGGTTCGCCACGGATGATCGCGCGGCGCAGGCTGCGGGAACCAGACGTCACCGGCATAGCCGGCGAGCTGCCCGCTCTTGAGCGCACGAACCACGGCATCGCGATCGCAGATCTTGCCGCGCGCGGTGTTCACGAGGTAGGCGCCGTGCTTCATCTTTGCGATCAATGCATCGTTGAACAGGCCCTCCGTCTCCGGGTGCAGCGGCGCGTTGATCGTGACCACGTCGCACACCGTGACCAGCGACTCAGTGGTCGGGTGAAACGTCAGGTCCAGTTCCTTCTCGATGGCCTCGGGCAGCCGGTGCCGGTCGGTGTAATGCAGCTTGACGTCGAACGGCTTGAGACGCCGGAGCACGGCCGTGCCGATGCGACCGGCCGCGACCGTGCCGACGTCCATGCCCTCGAGGTCGTACGAGCGTGCGACGCAATCGGCGATGTTCCAACCGCGGTCGACCACCCACTGATGCGAGGGAAGATAGTTGCGCACCAGCGCGAGAATCATCATTACGACATGCTCGGATACGCTGATGCTATTGCAGTAGGTCACCTCGGCGACTGTCATCCCCCGCTCCATCGCTGCCTGCAGGTCAACGTGATCCGAGCCGATACCGGCGGTGATCGCGAGCCGCAGCTTGTGGGCCTTGGCGATTCGCTCGGCTGTCAGGTAGGCCGGCCAGAATGGCTGTGAGATGACGATGTCGGCGTCGACCAGTTCTTTTTCAAATACGCTGTTCGGACCGTCCTTGTCGGCGGTGACGACCAACGTGTGACCCTGCGACTCGAGAAACTTGCGCAGGGCGAGTTCGCCGGACACGCTCCCGAGCAGTTGGCCCGGCCTGAAATCGATCGACTTGGGCGTGGGAGCGGTTTGACCGCCGGGGTAGCCCTCGATGACCGGAATGTCATCGCGCGCATAGGTCTTGGGATACCCCGTAACGGGATCTTCGTAGAGCACACAGACGATCTTGGCCATGGCAGTTCCCCACTGGCTCACGGTTGCGGGGGAGACCATCGTCCGCAAACATCACACTCTCTGATTATACGCCCGAGCCCCGTCTGTGACGCATTAGCGGACGGATGATCGACCGGTCGCGATCGTTACCCGCGTCTGCCTGCAGCGAGCACGTTGGCTCGCCTCAAGATTGCGGTAAGTTGTTGATCGGCTTGCTCAGGATCATGGGTTGTGAACCTGCGAATCCTACTCGTCCCGATTGAAAATGCCGGGAGTGTCACTGCTTGCGGCCAGCGAGCTGCTTCAGCCTGGTCTTCGAGGCAGGTAAGGGCGCGAATAGCCCCGACACGGAGTGCTGCTCCCTGCAGCGCGCCCCGAGGCTCTAGTGAGTCTCTTCTCGCACGAGTGCAACAACACTAAAGCATGGCTAATATGCCAAAAGCCCTTCGAGGGCGGGGAGGCTCGTTATGGTCGGAGTGCGCCGTGACCGGAAGGAGCAGCTGCTGCGGCAGCTTCTCAGGAACAAGGCGGGGCTGAGCGTGAATGAACTGTCGCGAAACCTTGCGGTTACACGCACCGCAGTGCGCCAGCACCTCGCAGCGCTGATGCGCGACGGGTTCGTCGGTCCTGGCGCGACGCGCCCGTCGGGCGGCCGCCCGCAGCAGCTCTACCTACTCACCGATGTGGGCAAGGAGGCGTTCCCTCGCCACTACTCGTGGTTTGCGCAGTTGCTGATCGATGCAATGGCTCGGGAGCACGGCGCGACGGGCCTGCGCGCTCGGCTCGGGCGCATCGCCTCCGCGGTCGCGGCGAAGTTCCGCGGCCGCTTTTCCGAGAGGCAGAGCTCGCGGCAGAAAGTGCAACAGCTCGCCGCGCTGATGGACGAACTCGGCTACGACACGCACCTGGCGAAAGGTGTGCGCGGCGCACCGACGATCGAGGCAGACAACTGCGTCTTCCACGAACTCGCGATGAAGAACCCACAGATCTGTCACTTTGATCTCGCGCTGCTGTCCGCCGCTAGCGGGAGCCGCCTCGAGCTGCACGAGTGCATGGCGCAAGGCGACCACGTGTGCCGTTTCCGATTCGCGCGCGGAGCATGATTTGGAACGGACTGTAGGTCTAAAGATTTGGAGGATCAGCGACCCAGCGCAAGGATGAACCATGAACACGGCCACGGATCAAATCGGGTCCCCCGGTGCCTGAGAAACTGCCCGGGATCCGCCATATCGTCGCTATCGGCAGCGGTAAGGGCGGCGTTGGCAAGTCGACCGTGAGCGTCAATCTGGCACTCGTGTTGCAGCGACTCGGGGGGCGCATAGGGCTCGTGGACGCCGACGTCCTCGGCCCCAGTATCCCGGGCATGCTGGGTATCCCGACCGACCGGCCGCCGGCCGCGACCCCAGATGGCAAGGCGATCCCGGCGGAACGACACGGCGTCAAGACAATGTCGATGGGCATGTTCACCGGTGAGGACACACCGGCCGTGCTGCGCGGGCCGATGGTGGGTAAGTATCTGCGCATGTTGATCGGCGGCGTACATTGGGGGCACCTCGACTACTTGATTCTCGACCTGCCGCCCGGTACCGGCGACACGCAGCTGACACTGGCGCAGAGCCTGACACTGTCAGGCGCCGTGATTGTCACAACTCCGCAGGATGTCAGTCTGAAAATCGCCCGCCGCGGCCTGCGGATGTTCGAGAAGGTGCACGTCCCCATTCTAGGGATCGTCGAGAACATGAGCAGTTTCACCTGCCCGCACTGCGGCAAGAGCACCGATATCTTTCGTCGCGGCGGCGGTGAGCGGATGAGCCGGCAGGTCGGAGTTCCGTTCCTGGGTGCCATACCCCTCGATGCCGATGTCGTCACCGGCGGTGACGAGGGTCGTCCCATCGTGCTCGACAAGCCGCAGTCGGTCACCGCCCAGGCGTACGCTGCGATTGCCGCAGCGCTCGTGGAACAGCTCCAGGCCGCTCCGGCGACCGCGGTGAAGCCCTTTGTGTGGAGGTGGGACAGCAATGAGGGAGAGCCGAGCTGGATGGAGAGCGTCGTGCGGCCGTCGGGCTCTCGAACCATGGCGATAGGTCTTCGCCAGCGCGACGCTCGGACGCTCACCGTGCTCTGGGAGGACGGCCGTCGCGACGACTTCGATGTCCGCGACCTGCGCTTGGCGTGTCATTGCGCCCTCTGCATCCAAGAGATGAGTGGCCGGAAGCTGCTCGATCCGAAGACGGTGCGACCCGATGTGAGCCCGCGCGTGATCTCGAGCATTGGTAATTATGCGATCGGGATCGACTGGAACGACGGGCATAACTCCGGGATCTATTCGTTCGACCACCTGCGCTCCTTGGGCGAGCGCGCTGCAGGAAAGAGTATCGAAGATGTCTGACACTCGGTCTGTTGAGCCGCCAGTCAGCATCCGTGCGGAGGTTTCGCTGGCGGATCCTGACACGTCCAAGTTCACCGTAAGCCGGACGGTCCATCCCGGAGGCCCGTTCTTTTTTGAGAGCCGCGACCAAGCCGCGGGGTCACCGCTCGTCGAGCGGCTGTTCCAGCTGCCGGGTGTTGCGCACGTGCTCGTCGCCGGCAACGTGGTCACCGTAGGCAAAGAGAGCCACAGCGCCTGGTCGGGGCTGAACGCCTCGATCGGGGCAGTCATTCGGAGCCAACTGCTCACGGGACTATGCGCTATCCTCGAAAGCCCGTTGCGCGCCGGCGCCAGCAAACGGTCCGACGCCGAGGTTCGTGTAGTCGTTCAAGGCCTGCTCGACCGGGAAGTCAATCGTTCCATCGCGAGCCACGGTGGACAGATCTCGATCGTCGATGTTCGCGACGGCACGCTCTTGATTGCGATGAGCGGCGGATGTCAGGGATGCACCGCGTCGCAAGTGACCCTGAAGGACGGGTTCGAGCTCATGGTGCGCAGGGTCGCACCGGAGATCGTGAACATCGTCGACACGACCGATCACGCGGCAGGGAAGACGCCGTTCTACGCGCGCGCAGGAGAGGCGCGATGAAGATATCAGACGAGCGGATGCCTCAACCCAACGCGAAAAACCCCTTCGGCTTCTCATCGCCTTGCGCTCGTGTCGATTAGTGCACCAGCACAGCCGGCGGGTCTGCTCGATGCAGATGCCTTTCCCGAAGAGGTGGTCGTTGCCTACCATGAGCGGACGAAGCACCATTTTCACCGCTACGCCGCCTCGCCCGGCTACATGGACTGGGCCACGCAGCCCGATCCGTTCCGACGCTATCAAGGAGCGGACCTCGTTCGGCTCTCGCTAGCCAAACCGGGCCGTCCGCTTCCTTACTGGCAGCTCTACGCGCTCGGGGATGTGCCATCAGAGCGGCTATCGCTGGAGTCGATCTCTCTCTTCTTCCGGTACGCGCTATCTCTAACGGCCTGGAAGCGCTTCCATGATACGACGTGGTCTCTCCGCGCGAACCCCTCGAGCGGGAATCTCCATCCGACAGAGGGGTATGCGGTTCTACCGGCGATCGAGCGGCTCGGCGACACGCCCGCCGTGTACCACTACGCACCCAAGGAGCACGCTCTCGAACGGCGGGCGATCCTCGACGCGAAGGCGTGGAGCGAGCTCGGCGCGCCGTTTCCCGAGGGTTCCTTCCTCGTAGGCCTCTCGTCGGTCCATTGGCGGGAAGCCTGGAAGTACGGCGAGCGTGCGTTCCGCTACTGCCAGCACGATGCGGGGCACGCTCTTGCAACCCTGCGCATTGCGGCGGCGGCTCTTGGCTGGGGGTTGGTGCTCTGCGACGGGATCGGCAACACCGCCATCGCGGCTCTCTTCGGGCTCAGCCGCGCTGATGACTACGGGACGGCGGAGCGTGAGGAGGCTGAGCTTCTCGCATTGGTCACACCCGGTCTTCCATCGACGTCTCCGCGGCTTCTGAACGGGCTGACGGCAGGCAGCATCGGCGCACAATGGCGCGGCGAGGCCAACACGTTGAGCCCCGAGCACAGAGGCGACTGGCCCGTGATTGACGTGGTTGCACAGGCCACGCGACGATCGGCAAGCGCGCCGATCACGGAAGACTTCTCCGGGTTCCCCACGTACGAGGAACTCTTCGGCATACCCGTCCGCCAGGGTCCGCTCACTGCGGAGAAGGCAATTCTGGGCCGCCGAAGCGCGGTGGCGATGGACGGCTTCACGGCGATCTCGCAGGACGCGTTCTTCCGAACGCTCGCTCGGTTGATGCCAACGCGCGACGGGCGATCGATGCCCTGGGATGCGATCCCGTGGCGGCCGCGCATCCATCTCGGTCTGTTCGTCCACCGCGTGGAAGGCGTCCCTCGAGGCCTCTATGCGCTGGCGCGAAACCCCGCCAAGCTCGCGGCCCTCAAGGCAGTGATGCGGCGGGAGTTTCGCTGGCAGCGCTTGCCCTCTTGTCCGCCGGGGCTCCCGCTGTACCTGCTCCAAGAAGGGGACTGTCGGGCGCTCGCGGCCACCGTCTCCTGCGGCCAGCACATCGCCGGCGACGGAGCTTTCAGCCTGGGGATGATCGCCGACTACATCGACAGCCTAACCACGTACGGCGCCGCGTTCTACCGGAACCTGTTCTGGGAGGCCGGCATGGTGGGCCAGGTGCTTTACCTCGAGGCCGAAGAGGCGGGTATTCGCTCGACTGGGATCGGCTGTTACTTTGACGATCCCGTCCATGAGGCCTTTGGAATCACGTCGCGGGAGTGGCAGAGCTTCTATCACTTCACCGTGGGTGGCCACGTCGAGGACACGCGGCTCACCACGTTGCCTGCATACCACCTCGATGAGGAGTGATTGGCACAGCTACGTCCGGCTGGCTCGGAACTGCGAGCAGAGTCCTCGCCTCAAAGCTGCTGCTTGCAGCCGGCAGGAAGAGGTCGACTGCGGCAGTCCAGGCCAGCGGGCGACTTCCGGACACATACGCGGCGGCGTGCATGTTCGACGCACTCTCATTGACGGAAGAGGCACATTCACATTTATGATTCTTTGTGCTTGATACTGCGAGTTCGCCGATCCGCATGGCACGCTTCCGATTTCTACCAACTGCCGCGAGTCCGCCTGAGCCTTGCGCTCACTAGCTTACAGGCCACGCGGCGTTCACTCGGCGAATGTTCACGCCCTACGGGGGACGGAATACAGATCAGGCCGCCTCTTTAGTGGGACCGCAGATCCGGTCAGTGATGGTTCGCGCTCAATCGGGTCGGGTAGCCGGGTCTGCGATTTAAGGTAAACCGACAGCCGCGCTGACCCCAATTGCGCCGCGCCTGCGGCCAATAACTTAGCGCCGCGATTCAGGAGCTGAAGCCCGGAGCGGACGCCCAGTCTGAGGTCGACAACACCATGCAGCAGGTGCGCAGCGACATGCGCGTGCCCGAGGGCTAAAGGCGGACGGAAACAGGGGGGGCGCACGGCCGGACCTCCCCCCACGATATCGGTCGCTATTTCTTGGCCATCGCATCGGTTGCGAAACTTCGTAACGCGTTGCCAGGCGTTGGGAGGAAGTGCGAATGTTCCGTGTGCGCCGGGCGGGCACAATTGATACGATGCGGGAGAACAGGGCACGGCGCCGGGCGACTCTGGCAAGGAGTACGGGATGGCCTCCCATCTGAAGCCGCATACCGCGGAATGGTTCAAGGCCTTGGAGACCGTCAATCCACGGCAAGCAGCCCACACCAAGCACATTCTGTCGCTCGCGGTTAGCGATGCCGTGTGTTCGGTCTGCGGCGATGAGTCGAACAGGGACTACAAGCTGGTAAACGACGGGGCCGCGTCTAGCCCTGTCTCGACGATGCGGCTCTGCGATGCTTGCCTGGAAATCCGCCGCACCGTGCACAAAGAGAATTTCGTGCCGGTGGCGAGTTGAAAGGCGGCGCGGAGACTATTGCGAAAGAGCTTGGGACGCAGCGCACGGGTTCTAACAATGCCGCCAACTCCACCGCGCGATTGCTTTCGAAGGGCAAGTCGAAGACCTCGCGGGACGAATGAACGCCCACTTTCCGCCAAACCCAGCGCTTCTACTCCGAGAGAGCGTTTTACACGCTGAAACGCTTACGGGTATCGTGCGGTTACCGACCCCATCGCACCCGCCGGCGCGGGAAGTACCGTGATGGTTCAGGGCGGGAACGTAATCGAAGCGCGCGAGCTGCTCCGCGAGATCGTCGTGATCGTCCGCTACAACCCGACACGGATCTGCTCTTTGCAAGGCTCGAGCCTTCGGAACTTCCGCTACTTAGGACTGGAAGCGGTAGCGGGGGCGCGATTCCGACTAATAACACGCTCGTCATTCCGTTCTCGCGCGCTGACCGCCGCCGCAAGATTGCCCGCGTCCAGATTCCCGAGCACTGTGGTAACGGCCATCGGCTGACAGTTGGCAATGTCCGAATAGACCAGCGCGAGCGCCGATGGCGGTGCCGGCAGTGTGGTAACGACCGCGCTGCGGCATTCAGGGATCGGCAACGGACAGGCTGAGTGCGCTCGCATGGTCAGGAGCATGCTCCCACCGGCTCGGTATGCCACCTTTCGCAACGGAT